>Ga0247837_1005104_pt1 | contig 20160 bp, 14 predicted proteins | sample LaCtaG_2_FD_187115 | JGI IMG/M metagenome (GOLD analysis project Ga0247837, IMG submission 187115) | Freshwater microbial communities from meromictic Lake La Cruz, Castile-La Mancha, Spain - LaCruzMarch2015_14.5m | ecosystem: Environmental > Aquatic > Freshwater > Lake | place: Spain: Castile-La...
CCCCAAATGGCGCGCAAAAAAGTCGCCGAGTTTTTTGTCGAGTTCCGCCTGCCTCGCCTCCCAGCCGGTGCCGTGTCCGCCGCCCCCGATCAGCATGAGCGTGCTTTCGATGCCCGCCTCGCGAAGGGCCGCGTCGAAGCGGGTCCCTTGGGGGTGCGGCACGATGGGATCGGCGGTCCCGTGCACCAGAAAAAACGGCGGGGCAGGTGCCTTCACGTGGTTCACCGGCCCGGCCAAAAAGGATTCCCGCTGGTGCGCCGACGGCGACCCCCCGAAAAACATCCAGAAAATCGAGCCCTCTTTTTCGGGAACCATCCCGCTGCCATCTTCGATCACGCGATCAAAATCATACAGCCCGCAGTAGCCGGCCACCGCGTCAACGACCGGGTCGTCCGCTCCCTCCGGCACTTTGCCCCCCCAGTCACTTTCATCGGTCAACCCCAACAAAGCCGCCAAGTGGGCTCCCGCCGAAGACCCCCACGCCCCCACCCGCCGCGTGTCCAGCCCGAAGCGGCTCCCATTGGCCCGGATCCACCGACACGCCGCCAGTGCATCCACAATCTGCGCCGGAAAGGGAGCGGTTCCCGTCAGCCGGTAATCAATGCTCGCCACCGCAAATCCCCGCTCCGCCAAAATCGCCGTCCTCCCGCAATTTTTCCGAGAACCCTTCCGCCACCCCCCTCCATGAAGCCACACAACCACCGGCGGGTTTTTCACCCCCTCGGGGATCAGCAAATCCAAATAGAGCGCCGCCCCATCAACCCGCGCATATTCGACATCCAACTCCTGGAGGCATCCCGGAACCTCTCCCCAACCTTCCCCCTCCCCCGATTCCCTTGCCACCGCCGCCCGAACCCCCTCCACCTCCGCCCCATTCAAGACCTCCCCACCCATCGCCACCCCCAAAACCAAACCATAAATCATCCACATCTCCATATTTCTCATAGAAAACACGCATTTCGCCGGATCGTCAAAAATTTTCTGGCCCGATACCACCTTTCTATGGGAAATAAATTCTTTCAGATGCTATCGGTTCGGCGATTTTGAGCTGGGTCGTTGGGGGGAGATCGAAGAAGATGAAAAACTGTCATGCGAGTTGAAAGAACCGAGGTTCCGCCATGCGGGTGGAACAGCTTTGATTGCTACGGGCTGTTCATTAACGAGGCCCAGGCGCTGCGGAATTTGGAGGCCTTCGTCGAGAAGCTGAAGCCGTCCGGGTATGAGTATTTCTGTTTGGATGGCGGGTGGTATTCCGATTACGCGTTTTTGCAGGACCCATCGGCTCCGATCAACAAGCGCGAGGCGGTGAACCACATTGACGAATGGGGGCGGTTTGTTCCGTCGCCCTCGCGGTTTCCGCAGGGGATGCAATTTCTCGCCGACGAATGCCACCGGCGAGGGGTGAAGTTCGGTCTGCACATTCAGCGGGGGATCGGGCGGGTGGCGGTGGCGCAGAACACGCCGGTGCTGGGCACGTCGGTGCGGGCGGCGGATATCGCGGATCTGGCGAGCACGTGCCCGTGGCTGCCCTTCATGGCGGGGGTGGACATGGCCCGCCCGGGTGCCCAGGAATATTACGACAGTTGGATCGCCCTGCTGGCGGGCTGGGGGGTGGACTTCATCAAGGCCGACGACATCGTGGCCTACCCCGAGGAAATCGCGGCGGTGGCGGCGGCGATCGACAGGGTCGAGCGCCCGATCGTGCTGAGCCTGTCGCCGGGGAAAGACCCGTTCAAGGCCGACTGGCCGGTCTTCGAGCGCAGCGCGAACATGCTGCGGATCACGAGCGACATCTGGGACCGCCCCGGCGACCTCGCCCTAGCGTTCTCGAATTGGGAGAAATGGGAGGGTTTTGGCGGGCCATCCTGCTGGCTCGATCTCGACATGATTCCCTTCGGAGCCCTCCAGGTCTATGCGAAACAGGCCTCCGAGAACGCCGAGCTCAGCGGCTTCGGGACCGCTCGCCAGAGCCTGCTCAGCCCCGCCCAAAAGCGAACCTTCTTCGCCCAGCGCGCCCTCGCTTCGTCCCCGCTCTTTTTCGGCGGAGAACTCACCATGACCCCCGACGAAGACATCGCGTTGGTGACCCATCCCGGCCTGCTGGAATGCAACCGCACCGGACGCCCCGCCAAGCGGGTTTATTTTCGCCGCCAAATTGATGTGCGCCGCAAGGACGCCGCCGCCGGGCACGGTTACCTCGGCATTTTCAATACCCACATCGTCCCCGCCGATGTTGCTCTCCCGTTGGATGCCCTCGGCTTTGCCGGCGGACACCCGACGGAATTTGTCGATGTCTGGACTGGCAAACCGGTGCTTCCCGTTGGCGGTCGCCTGCCGCTGCAGATCGAGCCCCTAGATGTGGCCGTGCTGAAGTTTCGGCCTGCGTGACGTGATGGTGCCGAAGGCGAGGGAGTGATCGCGCCCCCGCCCGGTGGATTGGCGGAAGTAACCTACGGTTGGGGTGGCTGATGGACGGGGGCGTCCATCCTCCGTCGGCCTTTCAGGCCGCGCGGCGGCGGCGAAGCAGCGCAAGAGCGCCCATGCCTGCCATCAGCGAGGCCATCGTTGAAGGCTCGGGAATCACGCTGGTGGTGAGGATAATGTCGCTGCCGGAGACCGAGAGAACCGCATCGAAGCCACCGATGACACCGGCCAATCCGCTGCCTGCCAAATCGCCTGAAAGGGCTGCGTTGTCGAAGAGGGTATAAACCCCCGCTTCGAAACCGGAGAGAGCCGTGAACTGAAAGTCGGCGAAATTGAGGAGGTTCGCGCCGATTTCCAAGGTGCCCGAGGAAAGCAGGATCTGATCGTAGGTCGTCCCCGGAGTCGTCAAGGCTCCCAACTCAAACTTGAGCCAGCCAATACCAGACGTCGCCGCCGAAATGTCCAGCTCGGAGCCCGTTCCGAGGGCATAGGTCGTCGTACCCGCCGTGCCGTTCATGAGCCCCGCCGCCAGACTGCCGCCACTGCCGATAACCACATTGTCGCCCGCCAACGTGGTGATTGTCCCGTTGCCGCCCAAGAGCCCCGTGCCGATCACGTTGATCGCGGTCGTGCCCGATGAATCTCCCAGCGACGTCGTCGTGCTGTTAATCAAGAGCCTTCCTCCTTCCACCGTGGTGGTTCGGGTAAACCCCGCAAGGTCTCCAGAAAGGGTCAAATTGCCCGCCCCGGATTTCGTGAGGCTCATCGTGGCGCTCGTGCCCGTTGCGTTGATATTCCCCGAAAAGATGGAGTCGCCGCTGCCATTTACCGTGAGCGCGTGAAGGGCCGCATTCGCGTTCGGGCGGACCGCAATCAAACCGGTCCCGTTGAGGGTGCCAACGCTGAGGCTGGAGCCGCTACTCGAGGTATTGTCCCCCAACCGCAGGGCTCCAGTGCTGCTGGGGCCATTGCCGGTGAGGTTCAGATTTCCCATGGTGGAACTCCCCCCGGTCGCCAGGGAAAACCTTCCGCCGCTTTGAACCGTGATGTCCGTCAACGCGGAGAGGCGGGCCGCGTCCGTCACGGAAAGCTCGCCCGAACCACCAACGGTCGCCGTGCCAGAGTAAGCGGAGGCTGTGCCAATAGTGGCAAACGTCGTCGTCCCACTCGCAACGGTTAGGTTCCCCGTAACCGTTGCACGGTTGTTGAAATTGAAGTTCCCGTTGAGTGAGCCCCCACTAAATGTCACTGTCTGCAAGGTGCCACCGCTATTGATGCGGACGACCTGAGTGCCACTTGTCGTTAAACCAGCCACCGCTACGTTGGACCCGGCGATCGCAACATCCAAATTTCCTCCGGTTCCCGTTCCAAAATCCGCAACTCGACCGTCAACCCAGGTGGTATCGAACGGGCCGGAAGCCGTGTTGTTGCCCCACGGAGTGGTCCCAAACCAACCCGGATTTCCGGCCCGGTTGTAATACAGCGTCTGCGCCGATGCCGGGGCGAACCCGAGGAGCCAGAACGTAACCGTGGTGATCAGGAGCCCGCCGAAGGATAGCCGCTTGGTTTTCATGTGTTTCTCTGTGTTTTAGTGTTTGTGCTCGGGGGGGGTCAAGAAGTTTGTGTTTTGAGGGGGTGAATTTCGTCGCTGAGGATGGCATGGGGGAGGAAGCGGGCGAGCAGGGTTTTGGCGGGGTTGGAGACGGTTCGCGCAGCGAGCAGGGTTTCTAAGCCGTTGACAAGGGTGGCGACGGTTGCGGCGGGGTCCACTTCGATTTTGGTGACGGGGAACGGGCAGAGTTGGTCGGAGTTGTGGGTGGACTGGGTGACGACTTCGAGTTGGTCGGGAACGCGGATGCCCATTTCGAGGATGACGGTGGCCACGTCGGGAAAGAAGCCTTCGTCGCCGATGAGGAGGCCGTCTGGGCGTTCCGAGCGGGCGGACCAGATCTCGCGAAATTCCTCCCAGCCGGCTCCGCGGTCGCCGGGCGAGAGCTCGCTGCGGGTCCAGGCGGGCTCAAAGGGCAACCCGCACTGATCGAGACCTTCGCGGAAGGCGGCGAAGAGGGGACCGTGGTCGGCGGCCGCCTGGTCGGAAGTCGAGCGGAAGTGGATGAAGGCCAGCTTGCGGCGTCCGCGCCGGTGCAGCCAGCGCACGCTTTCCCTGATTCCGGGCGCGAGGTCGGTGAAGACCGAGGCGTCGGCCGCCTCGTTGGCCCCCATCGAGGTGACGAAGGGGATCTGACGGGACAGGATCTGGCCGCGGAGTTCGTCGGAGATAATGCGGAAGAGGTTGATGACCCCGCGCACCCGCCCGTTTGCCATGGCATCCTCCAGCTCGGGATAAGCCGGGGCCTGCTCGCTCTGAAAAGAATCCAAGCGCCCCACGTAAAGCGTGTTGGCGATCGACCGTCGGTCCAGCTCGCGACAGAGCAGGTCGTAGGTCATGGTGAAGTTCGGCGTCAGTCGCTGCCGGCTCAGAAAGCGCGGCATCAACACCGCCACATGGCTCCACCGCGAGCGGTCCTGAACCACCGTCCCACTCCCCCGGCGCCGCACCACCAAGCCCGTCCGCGCCAAACTCGTCAGCGCCTCCCGCATCGTCACGGGGCTCACTTGAAACTGTTTGGCGAGTTCGTTCTCGGGCGGCAGGCGATCCCCGGGCCGCATCTCCGACGCAATCATCTCCTCCAGATGCGCCGCCAATCGCGCGTAGAGCGGACGGCGGTCCAGTTCCCGCGATAATCCGGACTTGCCGGAAAAAGAATGCGGAAGCCGGGGCGAGTTGGGAGAGATTTGTGACATTTCTCAGAGTTTAAACATTCAGCCGCCCGCGTCAATCTCGATGACAGCGCCTCCCCCATCACCACCACGAGGTGCCGTTTCAGCAGGCTGCATGGCGAGGAAGGGCAGCAGCGGATCACACGTTTCAGCCAATATTCCACTCGGACTGGAAAGCCCGACAGCCTGCTGGGGGAATACTTGACAATCAAAACACTGAAACTCAGAGTTTTTGCCATGAGGAGAAACGAGCGGGCTAAGAGAAGCGCAGGAAAGGCGTGGCGGGCGGCAGCGAGTCTGGCGGTGGCTTTGATTTTCGCCTCCGCTGAGCTGCCGGGGGCCGGGACGCCGGACTGGACGAGCCCGTGGCGGTGGGATGCGGGCAAGCTGACGGCGAGTATGGCCGGGGACGACCGGATCGAGGTTGCTTTTGCCCAGCAGGGGAAAGGGGCCTTTGTGGAACGCGTGATTCCGCCCGAGATCGTTGCGAAATCCGGCGGGGTGATCGAGGTCTCGCTGGATATGCAGGTATTGGAGGTGGATGGCGCGGAGCAGAAAATCCAGGTTCAAATCAAGCCGCCGGGGGAGACAGCCTACCGCGACGAGGATCCCGGCTACGCGCAGGTCCGCTCGATGACGGGCAAGCCAACAGCGGTCGCGACCTTGCGGGTCGGGGAAGAATCCAAATGGGACTCTCAAAACGTGCCGGCCCTCCAGCCCGGTGGAAACCTCAAGATGGTTTTCCGGATGGACCTGAAAACCGGGAGCACAAAGATCGACGTCAGTTCAGACGGCAAGGAATTCGAGTTGAGCCGTCAGGTCAGCCCCCAGTTGGAAACGTGCCTGAGCAAGGGACTCGTGCTGCGGATCAAGCCGCAGAGCGAGGATCAATCGCTGCTCAAACTGTCCATCGCGGCAGGCTTGGGCGCTCCGGCAGCTTCTCCGGCGGAATAGCGGGAGACCGCCCGGTTTTTTCCCTCCGAATAAGGGCCGGCATCATCGATCAACATGCCGGTAAACGACTCGGAAACCTGGGCCCGGCTGCAATCCGTAAAAGTCACATCTCCGGCAATGCGCCAGTCGCCGCTTCCGTCGAGCAGAAGAGCCGCCCAAGGGGTTTCCATGAAGCGGGTGTTCTGAATTCGAACCGCCTGGTCGACCTTCGTGTTCCTGTCCTGAGCCCGGATGAAGAAGACTCCGTGGAAGCCCTTCTCTTTCTTCATTCCCTGGAAGAGGCAATTGCGGACTGTCAGGGCAGTGACCCGACCCTTCAGGCGGACGGCAGCGTAGCGGCTGTTCGGGAAGATCTGGTCCTCGATCAAGACGCCGTCACAGTCATTGAGAACAACCATTCCACTTTCTGGCGGGTTGTCGGAGGGGGTGAATTTCATGCGCCTGATAACCAGGCTCTGTTCCGAACCCGCGTGTTTTGCACCGTCGTATCGAATCCATGTGTCGGTTCCGAGCTGCATGCCGTCGAACACAATATTCTCGAGCTGCGCGCAGTCATGGCCCGGTGTTCCAATAAGGATGTAAGAGCCGTCGGCTTTTCCGCCCTTGAAAAGAATGTCGCGCATCCGACCCCCTTCCTTCATCGCCCTTAACGAAATCGGCTGTTTGCCGTTTCCGCGGAATTCACAGTCCACAAACGTCACATTCCCGGCGCAAATATTTCGCCGGATGGCAAACACCACGCCATGGGTTTGGTTGTCGAGCATCCGGCACCCTCGAAATTCGATTTCCCGGATCACCTGATACGGCCAGTTGTTCTCAAAATCAACGCCGGCCTCGGGTGCAAGTCCGGACGTTTTGCTAAACTCGCAATCGACAAATTCGGCGTTTTGCAAGGAGATCACGGACAGTCCCTGTCGGCTGTTTCCAGTAAAACAACTGCTTTCACAGAACAGCCCGTCCGTCGGCGACTTTTTGCCACCGCTGACCGACCAGCCGTCCGCAACGTAAAGACCGTCCGTTGACGCATTTTCCGAGATCACCCCGATCAATTTAATGTCCCGTGCGCCTTCCAACTGGATATTGTTGCCGCCCCCATCCCCATCCTCCAGGGGCGGGTTGTTATTCATCCGGTTTCCGTCAATGGTGAGTTTCTCAATGGTCACTCCTGTCTTTTCAACCAGCCGGATCAGGCAGGGCTGCCAGACTTCCTTGTCCTGGTGATCGAGCAACTTGATGGTGGCACCATTCCCCTTCAAGTGCGTGTGATCCGGAATGGCGAGCCCGGTTTGCTCATGCACTTTGGCACCCCTCACTCGATAGGTCTTCCCAGACGTGAAAGAAACGGTGCCTCCGCCCGACAGCGCGCGATTGATTGCGTCGGTGTCATCCGCCCTCCCATCCCCCTTGGCACCGAAGTCATCGACACAACGTTCTTGAGTGGGCGTTGTCGCTGCCAGGGAGCAATTCAAGCCAACGACTGTGCAAAGAAAAGCCGCTGCCGCACGTGAAAACAGCGTTGTCGCAATCAAGACACAACCACGGGCCATTCCCTCTCGCATGGCATTCCGGAAACTTCGCATTAAACAATCCTTCTCATCAATCTGCCCGGTGACGGTTACCGGTTTCTTAACCCAAAAATATCGAATCATCAAAACCCATAGAAATCAATTTGTGCCACCCAGTCAAAAGGATTCGGGTCGCAATCTCGCCGCCTGTGAGACCAGAAAATCCCGGCAGTCTGCCTGGCGAGGAAGGGCCACAGCGGATCACCCGTTCAGCCCACATTCCACTCGGACTGGAAACTCCGACAGCCTGCTGGCTCCAAAGAATCCCCTTGACGATAACAACAAAACTCATAGTTTTGATTTTTCGTCTATGATATGTAGCATCCATAGGGCAGCGGGAGGGGTTGTGGGCTGGGCGAGTGGAAATTGGGGGAGGGCCTTCAGCCTGGTGGAGTTGCTCGTGGTGGTGGCGATTTTGGGAATTTTGGCCACGATTGGAACAGCGGGATTGTCCAAGGTGATGGATTCGGCTGGCAACGCGGCGTGTCTGTCGAATTTGAGGCAATTGGGGATGGCCGGTCTGCTTTACTGCGGGGAAAATGGCGGGCAATTGCCATCGAAGTATTGGTATCGGGAGCCGAATGAGGAGGGCTCGATCCTGGGCTACATTCCCCAAGCTTCGCGGACTCTGAAAAAGGGGGTTCTGGCGTGCCCGAATTTGAACCGGATGCGCCGGTCCGGCAACGGCTACGGAAGAACATACGGCCACAACACCTACGCGATTGGTTCGTCCTGGGTGAACAACCAAGGAAACACCACGGGGCCTTACGGTCCGACTCATCTCGCGCAGGTGACCAAACCCTCACAAATGATTTTTTTCGGCGACGCGGTGAATCCCGGGTGGGTGGCGGCATGGGACGCCTGGGACTACGATGAGACGATTGGTGTGCAAGGCAATGGTGACAACGATTTCAGCAATCTCGAGAACATGCCGCACGGCGAGGGCGCACAATTTGTCTTTTTTGACGGCAGTGCGCGGCGGGTGCCGAGCGAAGAACTCGTTTCGGCCGGGGTTTGGTCGGTCCTTTGGAGGGGCGGATACGGCCTTTAAATCGAAAACATGAAAATCCACATAATGAAGACACTGACTTTAAGCCCATTTTATTTGCAGCCACGTGGGTATCTCATGTTGTTCGCTCTGGTTGGCTTCGCGCTGGGCTTCTGCGTGGCGGCTGAAACGGTTTCCTCCGGGGAGGTTGTGCCTTTGGTGGTGGAAGGGAGGCCGGTGGCCGTGGTGATTGCGGACCCCCCGGCGGGCGCGGGCAAGAAGATCACGAAGGGGACGCAGGCGGCCATCCGTTTGCTTCAATTTGCGGCGAAGCGAGCCAGCGGGGTCGAGTTGGAGGTGCTGGAGCTTCCCGAGGGCACGCCGTTGCCGGAGGGTCCGATCATTCTTGTGGGCGGTGGGGCGCGGACCCGCGAAGCGGGCTTCTCGACCGAAGGGCTTCAGCGGGAGGAATTCCGCGTGGAGGCCAAGGGAAACCGCGTGGCACTTTTTGGCGATCTGGACGACAGCCAGGAGCGCTCGACCAAGTTTTTGACCTATTATCCCACGGCGTATTGGGCGGTTGCCGAGGTAGTGGCAAGGCAGTGGGGTGGGCGCTGGCTCTGGCCCGGGGCCGGCGGATTTGTCATTGCTCCGCAAAAGTCGCTGTCCATCGCCGGGATTCCGGGGACGCTCCGCCCCCGGCTGGCCACGCGGCTTTTCGGCCTCACCCCGCTGGGCACCAAGCCGATTCATGTCGAGCCAGCGGTCTGGGAGCAAGTTGTGGCGGAAACCGAGGATTGGCTGCGCTTCCACCGGGTGGGATCGCGCGAGAACCGCTACCGATCGCCCCACTCGTTCGAGGATTGGTGGGAGAAATACGCCAAGACCAAGCCGGACCTCCTGGCACAGCCACCCGCGGGAGAGGCGCTGCCTTCCAACAAGGCGGATCGCGTCAAACTCCGCGATGGCAACCCGGCGGTCGTCGCCACGATCCTCGAGGAGTGGAATGCGGCGGGCCGCCCCCCGGAGTGGGCGATCGGTCCCAACGACGGGGCATTTTTCTGCACGGCTCCCGAGAGCATGGCGATGGACGTCCCTGCCGGTCAGGATCCCTCCGCGGTTTGGAAGGGAGAGGGCAAACTGTCTGCACGCTACGCGAAATTCTACCAAAGGATTTCCCATGCGATGAAAGCCGCGGGGGCCGATGTGACCCTCATGGGATATGCCTATGGTTGCTACCGGGATGCGCCGCCCGATCCTGCGGCCCTCCAAATGGAGACCCCCGTTGTGCTGGGCTTCGTGCACGGGTTCGACGCCACCGCGAAGGATCATTGGACCAATTGGAAGAAAACAGGGGCCGAGTTATTCCTTCGTCCCAACTGGCTGCATTCCGGGGCCATGGCACCCTACCTGCGAACGGAGGAAATGGTGGATTGGTTGCGGTGGTCGATGCAGGACGGCTCCCAGGCTTGGCGGTTTGACAGCCTACTGGGCAACTGGGCGACGCAGGGGCTCAATTATTATGCGATTGTCCGGAGCAGTGAGGACCCCAGCCTGAACTACGCGGATATTCTCGAAGAATATGCCGGCGGCTTTGGCCGGGCCAAGGACCCGATCAAGCGCTACTTCCAATACTGGGCCGACTATTCGAAACGCGCCGCCTACCCGGTTCCCGCCGGGGGCACCTGCCAAATCGATCCCGAGGGGCTATACATGAAGGCCGTGCGCGAGCAGGGCATCCCGGAGAATCCCGTTTCCGGCAGCTATTGGGCCAGCCTTTTCCTATATGGTGACGACGTGATGGCACCGGCCCGGGCGCTTTTGGACGAGGCCACCGCCGCCGCGGCCGACGACCCCGAGGAAGTCCGGGACCGCATCGCGTTTCTGCGGTCCGGCCTCGACCATTTGGTTCTCACCCGCGACACCGGACTTGCGGCCATGGCCGCGACCAAGACACCCTCGCCCGAAGCGGATCAGCGAATGCGGACGTTGCGGGATCAGCTTCAGGCGATGCGGGTGCAACTCACGCCCCGGCACGTGGTCTGGGGCGACATGCTCGACTTTGCCGAGAAGAGGGCGCGCAGCCCGGTAGCGGGAAATGCGAAGCCCTATGATCCTTCCCAAGATCGGGGAATGTGAGCAGACTTTCCCATGGTTCTCCGATCAAAGATCGACGGACCGCCACCTCGCCTTGAACCCATGCCGAACGTCCTCCTCATCACCAGCGACCAGCAACACTGGAACACGCTCGGACGGCACCTCCCCGAAATCCGGACCCCCAACCTCGACCGTCTCGCCGCCCAGGGCATCGACTGCCGCCGGGCCTATTGTCCGAATCCGACCTGCACGCCCTCGCGAGCCTCGATCCTCACCGGCCAATACCCGAGCGCCCACGGGGCATGGTCACTGGGCACCAAGCTTCCCGAAAATGTTCCGACGGTCAGCGGCCTGTTTTCGCAAGCCGGCTACCGCACCGGCCTGATCGGTAAGGCCCACCTGCAGCCGCTCGCCAGCACCAAGGCGTACCTCTCGATCGAGTGCCATCCCACGGTGCGCGACCTGGAATTCTGGCGGGGGTTCCACGGGCCGTTCTATGGCTTCGACCACGTCGAACTGGCTCGAAATCACGGCGACGAAGCCCACGTCGGCCAGCATTACGCCCTCTGGATGGAAGAAAAAGGGGCCGTCGATTGGCGCCGCCACTTCCAGAGCCGCCTCGGCCGCCATGACTACTCCGAGGGCGGAACCCCACATCCGCCCCAGCGCGGGGCATGGAGCCTGCCGGAACCCCTGCACATGAATGCCTGGATCACCGAACGCAGCGGCGATTTCCTGCGAGAGAGCCGCCGGGAAGGACGTCCGTTTTTTCTTTGGGCGAGCTACTTTGATCCCCATCCTCCCTACCTCGTCCCCGATCCATGGGCCTCGATGTATGATCCCGACGAGATCACGTTGCCGGTGCTCACCCACGGCGAACACGACCGCAACCCACCGCATTTTGGCCTCACGCAGACGGCCAACCCCGATTTCTCTGCCTATCAGGAAACTCCCTTTGCCAACCACGGGTTCTCCTCGCACCTGATGGATCCCGCCGAACTCCGCAAAGATATCGCCACCTACTACGGCATGGTTTCCATGCTGGACCATTCCGTTGGAAAACTTCTCGACGACCTCGAGGAACAAGGATTGGCCGACGATACGCTCGTCGTTTTCACCAGCGATCACGGCCACTACTACGGCCACCATGGACTGACCAAAAAAGGCGCTTTCCACTACGAGGATGGCATCCGGGTGCCCCTCCTAGCGCGCTGGCCGGGGCGCATTCCCGCCGGACAGGAATCCGGGGCGCTCGTTTCGCTGGTCGACCTGCCGATCACCTTCCTCAGGGCCGCCGGCCTCACCCCGGACCCCGGCATGATCGGGCGCGATGCCGGGCCCGCCTGGAGCGGTGAAGCCGAAGCCATTCGCGACGACCTCCTCGTGGAATTCCGCCACCAGCCAAATACCATCCACCTACGGACCCTCGTCAGCCAACGTTACAAAATCACCATTTATCGGGGGCAACCGTATGGCGAACTCTTCGACCTCGAGCAGGACCCCGGCGAAACCCACAACCTATGGGACGATCTTGCGGCTGTCTCGCTCAAGACCGGGCTGATCCGCCGGATGCTCGATGCCTCGATGGAGGCCGAACCCCTTTGGATGCCCCGCGTCGCCGGTGCCTGAGCGCTATGAACAAACCCAATGTCATCGTCTTTCTCACCGATCAGCAGCGCTGGGACACCATGGGACTCCATGGCAACCCGCTCGACCTGACCCCCAACCTCGACTACCACGCCCTCCGCCACACCCACCTTGCAAATTGCTTCACTCCGCAGCCGGTCTGCGGCCCGGCCCGTGGTGCCCTCCAAACCGGTATGATGCCATCGGCCAGCGGCTGCATGAACAACGGTGACCGCCTGCCGGAAAATCTTCCCTGCCTCGGGAGCCTCTTCCGCAACGCCGGCTACCGCACCGGCTACATCGGCAAATGGCACTTGGCGGGCGGTGACCAACCGAAGGGCCCGGTGACTCCCGACCGCCGCGGCGGCTACGACGAATGGCTCGGTGCCGACGTCCTCGAAGCCGTCTCCAGGCCCTACGATTGCACGGTCTTCGATGGCGACGGTCGCGAACACCACCTCCCCGGCTACCGCTCCGATGCCCTCGCCGATGCCGCCATCCGCTTTGTGGCCAAGCACAAAGATCAACCGTTCTTTCTCTTTCTCTCCCTGCTCGAACCGCACCAACAGAACAGTCTGGACGACTACCCGCCGCCGCAGGGAACCCGCGAACGCTACTTCGGACGATGGACTCCGCCCGACCTCGAGGCCCTCGGCGGGAGCAGCGCCCGGCACCTCGCCGGCTACTGGGGCACGGTCAAACGCATCGACGAGGCCTACGGCCGCATTCACGACGCACTCCTCAGCCTCGGGCTTGACCAGAACACCATCACGCTTTTCACCTCGGACCACGGGTGCCACTTCCGCACGCGCAACGGCGAGTTCAAGCGGTCCTGCCACGAATCTTCGATTCGTGTTCCCGGCGTGCTCACCGGCCCCGGGTTTGCCGGGGGTGGCCACCGCAGCGAGCTGGTCAGCCTCATCGACTTTGCCCCGACCCTGCTCAATGCCGCCCACCTTCCCGTTCCCTCCACGATGCAGGGCCGCTCGATTCTCACCCGTCTCGATGACCGGTCCGCTCCCTGGCGGGAGGAATTACTCAGCCAATTCAACGAAGATGACGGCGGCTCCTCGCCGCGCATCCAGCGCGTCGGGCGCACCCTGCGCACCCGACGCTGGAAATATGCTGTTTCCGCGAACGTCACAGACACCACCCTCTGCCACTACCCCGCCTACACCGAGTCGCACCTTTACGACCTCGAACATGACCCCTATGAGTTGGAAAATCTTGTCCACCTCCCCCAAGCGCGGGGAACCTGCGAGACCCTTCGCGAGCGACTGCACTCGGCCATGACCGCCGCCGGCGAGCCCGCCTGCCAAATCCACCCCGCCGAGTCCTCGGGCCGCCGCGGCCAACGCAAGCTCGCCCCGGGCACAGAATAATCAGATGAAGGCAAGGGAAGTCGGTGGGAAATAATACCAAATATCGTAATTAATCAGACTCGAGGGACGGCGGCGGAGCGCCGTCCCTACCATTGATTTGGTAGGGCTGGCACTCCGATGCCTGCCGTTGCTTTTGAATTTTTATCGTCTCGTTAATTCAGAGAGGTGGTATAACCTCCGTCTCAGCCGGATTAATATATTTTGCGGAGCAAAATGATATCGAATCCGGCAGTGCTGGCAGCAGTTTCCTGACAGCATGCGAGCCCTTCCCACATGGCTACCCACGACCCCGCCGGATTCGCCGGATTCGTTAGATATGGATGGCGTGACCCATGGCTGCGTGTGCGGCTTCGTGGACCGATTCGCTCAATGTGGGATGGGCGTGGATGGTGGAGATCAGTTCGTCCACGGTGGCTTCGAGGGTGATTGCGAGGCTGAGTTCGGCAATCATCTCGGTGGCATCGGCTCCGAGGATGTGGGCTCCGAGGACTTCGCCGTGGGGTTCGGCGATAATGAGTTTCACAAATCCCTCGCTCTCTCCCACGGCCAGCGCCTTGCCGCTCGCCATGAACGGGAATTTGCCGATCCGGTATTTGAGGCCCTTTTCCTTGGCGGCGCGCTCCGTGAGTCCCACGCTGGCGACCTGTGGCTGGCAATACGTGCAGCCCGGAAAAACCGAAACTTTCTTCGGCTTGGCGACGCCAAACATACCCTCGACGGCCTGGACGGCCTCAAAGCTCGCGACATGGGCGAGCCAGGGAGGCCCGATGATATCTCCCGCCGCATAGACGCCCTTCACGCTGGTTTCGTAGTTCGCGTCTGTCGTGAGCCATCCCTTGGGATCCGTGGCCAATTTGAGGCCCGCCGGAAGCAGCGGACTCACGCCAATGGCGACAAGGGCCACCTCCGCTTCAAGTGTTTCTTCCTTCTTCCCGGAAACCTGCAGCTTCACCCCTTTGGCCGTGGCCTCTGCTTTGTCCACTTTGGTGCCGGTAAGAATTCTCAGACCCTGTTTGCTCAGAGATTTTTCCAGCGCAACGCTCACATCCGAGTCTTCCACCGGGAGAATCGACGGCAACATTTCCACAACCGTGACCTTCGTCCCGAAGGCATTGAAAAAGTATGCGAATTCAATGCCGATGGCTCCTGCTCCGATGATGATGATATCCTTCGGCTGCTTCTCGAGGACCAACGCATGGCGGCTGCCAATCACGGACTTGCCGTTGAACGGGAAGCCCGGCATCTCGCGGCTCACAACGCCCGTGGCAATGAGAATCTTTGCGGTCTTGAGCTCCGAGGTCTTTCCGTCGTTGCCTTTGACTTCAATGACCCCCGGCTTGCTGACGGATCCGACCCCGCGGACGTAGTCGATCTTGTTTTTCTTGAGCAACATTTCGATTCCGCCTGCCAGCCTGTCGGCCACCTTGCGGCTGCGCCCGATTACCTTGCCCCAATCAAATTGCAGCCCCTGCACCGTGAGGCCGAAGTCATCCGCATGGTGGTTCAGCAACTGATAGATCTCGGCATTGCGGAGAAGGGATTTGGTGGGGATACAGCCCCAGTTGAGACAGGTCCCACCCGCACGGTCCATCTCGACCACCGCGACTTTTTTCCCAAGCTGGGCGGCCCGGATTGCACCCACATAGCCGGCGGGTCCCCCGCCGATAATTACCAGATCGTAGTCAGCCATAAGATTTTGTTATTTCAAGAGACATCATGAACGCATTCGCCGCCTTCGGCAAATAATTCCGGCCCCAGGTCGTGTCAGCCTTTCAACTTGCGGCTGGCTCTCCGGAAAATTGAAGCTCCAGCCCTTCGGCCCATTTCATCAGGGGGATCTTGGGAATATCGGAGTGAACTTCCTCCATGCCGCCGGACTTGGATGCGGTTTCGACGGCCTCCATGACCTCGATCACATGCGCGGATATGAGTGATGCACTGCGGGATTGCCGGCAGGATGCCCAATACTGTTAACTTAGCACTTTACCCGGCTGTGATTTTGTGGTCAGATCGGGCGCATGTCGCGTCCAGCCAAAACCTTGCCCGTCGGGAATGACAACACCCAGCACCTGAGTCTTGGGGTTATCGCCCTTTGTTTTCCCACCGTGGCTGTGCAGCAGGCCATCGTCGCCTGCGGCAAAGCCAGCAAGCGAGTGAGGGATCTGCCCGCCGCCGTGGTGGCATATTATGTTATCGGGCTGAGCCTCTTTCCGGGTGCCGGATATGAGGGTGTCCTGCGTTGGCTGTTGTGCGGCTTGCAATGGCTCGACTCCGGCAAGTTCCGGGTCAGCTCCAAGGTGGCTTTGAGCAAGGCCCGCCAGCGTTTGGGGGAGGCGCCGCTGCGCCTGCTCTTTGATCGGTTGGCAGCCCCCTTCGGCGACTCCACGCTCAAAGGTTGCTGGTGGCGCAAGCATCATGTGGTAGTCCTCGACGGCAGCACTTTGGCGCTTCAGGACACACCCTCCAACGATGCGCACTTCGGGCGTTCGGCCAACCAGCATGGGAAGGCCGCCTGGCCTCTGGCGCGCTTTGTGGCGCTGGCTGAAGCGGGCACCCACTTGATCTTCCGGGCCGAACTAGGCCGATACAAAGACTCGGAGATCGTTCTGGCCGAGAAGGTCGTCCTCGGGCTGCGCAAGGGTATGCTGTGTCTGGCCGACCGGCTCTTCCCCGGTCTGGCGTTGTGGAAAAAAGCCACCGCCACCGGGGCGCATATGCTTTGGCGGGCGAAGGTCGGCATGAAGCTCAAAGCCGACAAGACGCTGCCCGACGGTTCCTGGCTGGCCACTTGGAAATCGGCCACGCGGGGCCAGAAAGATGCGCGGGGCGTGACCGTGCGCGTCATCGAATACCGGCTCAAAGGTGGCAATGGGGAAACCTTCCGCCTGATCACCAGTCTATTGGATCCCGAGGGTGCCCCCGCCCATGAACTGGCCGCACTTTACCCGCAGCGGTGGGAAATCGAGTTGGCCATCAAGGAGGGCAAGCAAGTGCTGCGGAGCGGCCAAATCACCCTACGCAGCAAAATGCCCGAGTTGGTGCGCCAGGAGTTCTGGGGCCTGCTCTTGGCCCATTACATTGTGCGCAAGATGATGGCGCGGGCAGCCTTGGACGGGGACATCGACCCCGACGTGTTGAGCTATCAGAGCAGCGTGGAAATCATCCGCAGCAGTCAGACTGGACCAGTTCTGGCCTTTTCCCCCTAAGCAAAGAGCGAGCCAAGAGCAGGCTCTGATCAAAGAGATCGGACGGCAAAAGGCGTCCAGCAGTCGCGGCAAGTCCAAAGAGCGCAGCATCAAGGCAAAACCGCGACCAAAATTTGCTCCGCGGCGGGTGGGATCAAAAGTCAGGGCGCGGTGCGTTTTGAATGAAGTTGAGGTGCTAAGTTAACAGTATTGGGCAGGATGCCGGCGGTCCCAGGGTTGAGCCCACACACTATTTCTCAACCACCGAGGAGACTTCCCCGTCGGCGAAGCGGGTGATCAGAACACGGGCGCGCCGGGCGGCTTCGACACCCGCGAGAGGCAGGCCATCGGAACCGCGGGTGATGGTGAAGCCCCTGGCAAGGGTTGCAGACGGGTCGAGCGCATTCAGGCGGGCGGCTGCGGTGGCAAGCCGGGACCTCACGGCAGCCGCTTCCTTGGAGGTTGAGGCAAGGAGGCGGGCGCGGACGGCTTCCGTCTTCGTGCGCTCGTGGGCCAGGTGGCCGGCGAGTCCCCGTGCGTCGAAACGGTTGCGGAAGCGGTCGAGCCCCCTTCCCCGTTCACGAACCGCTGCGAGGGCGGCGGTACCAAGATCTGCAGCAGCCCGATCGGCACGCTGCATGGTCTGGTCAAGTGCCCGCGTGGTCTCACGGAAGATGGCTGCCCCCGCTCGTGCACGGGAGTGAAAAAGCTGGATCGCGGAAGTGGCTGTGTTCGCCATTCGGGCGAACTCGCGGCGCAGGTGGAGAAGCAAACCTGCAGCGTCGGCAGAGAGCAACTCCGCAGCCGCACTGGGTGTTGCGGCCCGAACATCAGCGGCGAAATCGCAGATGGTGAAATCAATCTCGTGGCCTACTGCACTCACAACAGGCACCGGGCAGGCAGCGACGGCGCGGGCAACGATTTCCTCATTAAATTCCCAGAGATCTTCCAGGCTCCCGCCGCCCCGGGTCACGACCACGACATCCACCGGTGGCAGGCCGAAGGATGCAGCCTCCCCGAATTCACGGACGGCCCGCGCAATCTCGGTGGCAGCGCCCGCTCCCTGCACGCGCACAGGATTGATGAGGACCCCGATCCCCGAATGACGCCGGTGCAGCACATTGAGAAAATCCCGGATCGCGGCACCTGTCGGCGACGTAACAAGCCCCACCCTCGAAGGGAAGGGCGGCAGGGGCCTCTTCCGTGCCGGGTCAAACAGCCCTTCCGCTTCCAGCTTCTTCTTGAGCGCCTCGAAACGCGCATGCAGAGCGCCGGCACCCCGGTCCCGGGCACGTTTGACAACCAGCTGATATTGCCCCCGTGCTTCATAGACGGAGAGTGAGCCGAAAAGCTCGATCTGCCGTCCGTCGGCGAGCTGAACATCCCGCATGCCGGCAGCCGTCCGGGCAAAGAGGACGCACGAAAGCTGCGCCGAGTCATCCTTGAGGGTGAAGTAACAATGCCCCGAGCTCTGCCTGCGGAAGTTGGAGATTTCGCCTTCGACCCAGATGTCGCCGATCCCGGACTCGAGCATCGAGCGCACCAGGCGGGTCAGGCCTGCCACGGTGTGGATCACGGGTTCCGCTGGAAGTGCAACCGGAGCAGGAGGAGCGGACGGTGCAGGAGCCGATGCCAGTGAAAAGTCCAGTTGAACGGAATTTTCCTTGGTTGGGGAACGGCGCGGCACGGCCGTTTCAGGATGCGACGACGTTGATGTCTTCCGGCGCGATGCAGCAATGCACGACTTCCCCCTCGTGCGGATCGAACTCGCGGCCCCCGTCGTTCGGAAGCAGCACGCCAAGCTCAAGCCCGCCCTCCACGACAACAGTCAGGTCATCAACTGCCCCCTTGAAGACTTCGAGGCAGACAACCCCGTCGAACCGGTTGCGGCAGGCGGCATCGGCAGAGAGCAGCCGGATTTTTTCCGGACGCAGGGAGAGCAGAATCTTGGCATCGGAGACCGCGCCGGGATCGGCCACGTCGAGAATCAGGCCTCCCTCAAGCCGGCAGCGCAGCATACCCACGGAGCGCTCGAGAATTTCGGCTTCGACGATGTTTGTCTCACCGATGAACGTCGCAACAAAGCGGGTGGCGGGCCGGTAATAGATTTCGTTGACCGTGCCGATTTGTTCAAGGCGGCCGGCGCTGAGGACCGCGATGCGGTCACTCATGGTGAGAGCCTCTTCCTGATCGTGGGTTACGAAGATGAACGTGATGCCCAGGCGCTTCTGGAGCTGTTTGAGTTCGCTGCGCATTTGCCCCCGGAGCTTGGCGTCGAGCGCGCTCAGCGGTTCGTCAAGGAGCAAAACTTTCGGCTCGCAGACGATTGCGCGAGCGAGGGCGGCGCGCTGCCTTTGACCGCCCGAAAGCTCTTCCGGTTTGCGGTGGACAAATTCTCCCAGAGAGGTCATGTCAACCACCCGGTCCACGCGCCTGCGGATTTCCTCCGCCCCGATTCTTTTCATACGCAGACCGAAGGCGATGTTTTCGCGGATGTTCATGTGAGGGAAGAGCGCGTAGCTCTGGAAGACTTGGTTGACATCGCGCCGGTAGGGTGGCGCATAAGTCACATCTTCCCCTCCGATCCAGACTTCGCCGGTCGTCGGCTGCTCGAATCCGCTCAGCATCCGCAGGCACGTCGTCTTACCGCAACCCGACGGACCGAGAAAAGTCATGAACTCACCTTCCTCGATCGAAAAGCTCGTTTCGTGCAGCGCCGTGAACGAGCCGAATTTTTTGCTCACCCCGCGCAGTTCCACCATCGCCGCCATATGCCGGAAAGGAATAACCCCCTCTGTTGTTTTGACGAGCGGATTTTACGGAAGTTTCCGATCAGAGACTGTGCAGCAGCGCCACTCGACCGCTGGTTCTGGACTGTTTAGTCCCTTTCCGCTAAAACCCTGGGTGCCGCTCCATGTCTCCCACCGAAGCCTTCCTCGATCACTGGCAGAACGCCGAGGCGTCGGAACGGGCCAATGCCCAGCAATTCCTCATCGAGCTTGCCGATCTCCTGGGTGTTGCCCGTCCGTCCAACACCCACACCGAAGGCTATTCGTTCGAGTTCCCGGTAAAGATCCCCCGCTACGACGGCACCTTCGGCGAAGGGCGCATCGACCTCTACAAGCGCGGCGCGTTTGTGCTCGAAGCCAAGCAATTCG
>Ga0247837_1005106_pt1 | contig 20152 bp, 20 predicted proteins | sample LaCtaG_2_FD_187115 | JGI IMG/M metagenome (GOLD analysis project Ga0247837, IMG submission 187115) | Freshwater microbial communities from meromictic Lake La Cruz, Castile-La Mancha, Spain - LaCruzMarch2015_14.5m | ecosystem: Environmental > Aquatic > Freshwater > Lake | place: Spain: Castile-La...
TCGCAATTGTACATGTCATGGCTCCATAAGAATTCAAAGATTGGGAGGGGCTACCTCCCTAGCTTGCTCGGGCAGCAGGGAAAATGCTATTTATAATACCGCAACCTATGCCTATAGCAAGTATAAAGCGCCTGCGGGGACGGCAGGGAGGGGGCGCGGACCTATGGTCTCAGGAGGGACCTTGTCTTGATCGAGTTCGATGCGTTCCGCAATACTTGGGGGCTTGGTCGGGTCGTTTGACAGGCTGACCCAAGGAAGCAGCCAGGCGTGCAACTTAGGAGGCGCCTCGGCCCGCAGACGACGTACCAAAAGCCAGACCTCGGTATCGCCCTCGATCAGTCCGGTCGCGATTCCTGGCAGACCGAAACAGTCTGCTTCATGGAATATTGGCAGTTTATGCTCGGCAAGCCGAACCATCGGCTTGGTCCGGAGCTTATCAAGATAGAGTAGATAATCGAGCGCCTGGATCAGGTTTCTTTGAGCGACCGTGATGTTCTCTGGTGCGGCCATTGTATTCCTGCTTCCTATCGCAACTGGACCAGTTAAGTGAGGCAATAACTCCGGCTATCGCAGCGATCCCACTCCAGGTCGCGGGTGCCAGCCGCACCCGGACGGGGATCACTGACGATGGGCAGCGTGACTAAACTTGCCGTGGCAAGTCGCCGTTGGCGAGCGCCCTCGATCAACTCCGCTCCAACCGCTCACGCAGGGCCTGGGTGACGGCCGCCATCTTGGTCTCGCCGGGCAAGGCGGCGACCCGCTGGGCAAAGCGTTCGGTCTCTGCATAGCGAACATTTACGACCACGAGGCGTTGTTGCGTACTGAAGGATGGGTCAGTGTAAATTGCACTGCCGCCAGCGTGCAAACTCTTCGGGGGAGGAGGTTCCTCGCAGACGTATCACCGACTGCTCGACACTGAGCGGCGGGTTTCCGTCCGGAGCTGCCACGCTAACGTTTGGTCGGGCTTGAGGCACCGCACGCGTAGCCCTGGCCGCGAAAGCAAGCCAGGGAGAAGCGGTGGCTTCTCGCAGTGGGGACCAAGATTTCACCGCGACCTGTGTATCTTCGCCACGAACTTGCGCGTCCGCTCACTCAAGGACCGAGCGCGTCCGCGATTGCCTGGACCGGTAGAAAGAGGGGCATGGGTACCGGGCGATCTTTCAGCCCCCCGGTCTCACTGTCGAGCCTCAAGAAGCCGAGTACCTCGTAGAAACCCAAGGCGTTTGGTTTGGCATCAACGACGATCCCGGTGCATCCGAGGCGGTCGCGCAAGTCCAGCGCAAGCCCCAGCGCCGTTCTCAGAAGCAAGCGGCCGACGCCCTTGCCCCGGTCACGCTGATCCACGGCAAGACGTGACAGCCGCAGGATAGGCAATGGGTATCCAGGCAGGTTGGCCCGCGTCGCCTTCTTCACTGAGGTTGCAGCCAGTTCGCCTGGACTGACCGTGACGAATCCGTGAATTCTCTCGCTGCTGACGGCGACGTAGGTCGTGCCGATGTGGTGACGAAACTGGTTCTGGCCGGCAAAGCAGTGGAAAAACCGGTCCAGATCGACATCACCGCTGTGGAATGCTGCGCGGTCGTCGGTCGGTTGAAGAGGCCGAATCAGCAAGTCAGTGTGGTTCACCACGCATCAGTTCTCGCAATGCCGGAGTCGGCGTCTCGTTGGCGGCCAGGCGTGCCGCGATCCGTTCCATGGACTGCGGCGACACGACTAGGCGGGAGGGTACGACGATATCCTCAGGAATCTCGCGCAGGGCGAGCAAGTGAAACTGGAGTGCCTCCTCGATCAACTTGGCCTTGCTGATGCCGCGGATTTTCGCCAGCGCATCGACTTGGGCCTTGGTTTCGGCAGAGAACTGGGTGCTCATGTCGCGGGCCTTCTCTGGTGGGATCGCAGTGTCGAAAAGATAGCACCTTTGTGCCAGGTTCGGTTGTTGGCCGCGCATCGAAGCACAATGTCGCCGGTCCGCACAGCGAACCGGACAAGTTCCCGCCCTTCTGGGTCGGGGAGATCGGGCGCGTCGGCAGCCCCAAGCGCCACGAGATCGGCCACGGGCGGCTCGCCAAGCGCGGCGTGCTGGCCGTCATGCCCGGCATCTAGGCCTTCCCCTACTCCCTGCGCGTCGTCTCCGAGATCACCGAGTCCAACGGCTCCAGCTCCATGGCCAGCGTCTGCGGCACCAGCCTGTCGCTGATGGACGCCGGGGTGCCGATCAAGGGCGCGGTGGCCGGGGTCGCCATGGGCCTGATCAAGGAAGGCGACCGGAGAAGATTCGCGACGTGATCGGCAAAGGCGGCTTGGTCATCCGCGCCATCACCGAGGAGACCGGCGCCACCATCGACATCAGCGACGACGGCCTGGTCAAGATCTTCTCGGTCGAAAAGGCCGCCGGCGAAGAGGCCAAGCGCCGCATCCGGCTCATCACCGCCGACGTGGAAGTGGGCAAGATCTATGAGGGCAAGGTCGCCCGAATCATGGATTTTGGCGCCTTCGTCACCATCCTCCCCGGCCGGGACGGTTTGGTGCATATCTCCCAGGTCTGCGAAGAGCAGGTGCAGTCCGTCACCGACAAGCTCAAGGAGGGCGATGTGGTGCGCGTCAAGGTATTGGAGGTCGACAAGCAGGGGCGGATTCGGTTGGGCATGAAGGCGATTGAGTTGGGCGAGTGATTGCCTAGTGTAAAGACCGGTTGGCCCATCGGCGGATGGCCGGGCGACACCAAGGGGCCCGAGTGACCCCTGTTTTTTTCCCGCGTCGGCTCGGCCTGTCGGCGCACGTCTCGGACGCTACGCAAATCCCTTTGTTTCTTCTTGGCGTCTTGGCGTGAGCAATTCCGGGTTCCAGGAACAAAGGCGGTTGGAACAGGGCTGAAATCAGGCATAATCCAGCCGGAACTGCCCATCACGTCGGAGTCCAAGACCATGGCCAACCGCTTCGACCACATCACCAGCGATCCCGCGCGCATGAACGGCCAGCCCTGCATCCGCGGTCTGCGTCTCACCGTCCGGCGGGTCGTCGCGGCCGTCGCACTCTATCCAGACCGCGCGGAACTCAAACGCGAGTACCCCGAACTGGACGACGAAGACATCCGCCAGGCCCTCGAATATGCGGCGCAAAGCCTGGACGATCAGATCATCACCCTGAGTCCCGGGCCGGCTGCGGATACCTCGCCAACCCCGTGGCGCGCTGGCGCGCCGCGGACGCACTGAGTCCCGGGGCAACACGACGCCGACGCGTTGCGACCGCATCAACGACCAATGGCGCATCTGCTTTCGCTGGCGAGACGGCAACGCCTATGACGTGGAGATCGTCGACTATCACTGAGGCTGCTCTATGACTGATCGAGACTTTCCCCCCATCCACCCCGGCGAGATCCTCCATGCGGAATTCCTCAAACCCATGGGAATTTCCCAGGACCGGTTAGCCGATGATATCGGCGTACCCCTGCGGCTCGTCCGAGAGGTCATCCAGGGTGCCGCTCCCATCTCCGCGGATACCGCCCTGCGCCTGGGACGCTACTTCAGCATCGAACCTCAGTTCTGGCTGAACCTGCAAAGCCGCTATGACCTGATCGTCGCCGAGCAGTCATTGAGCGCCCGACTTGCCCACGAGGTTCGGCCGCGCGCCGCTTGAAGCCTGCCCCTCCTCAAAGCTCCCGCATCAGAAAGGCCCCAAGCACCGGGATACCCAACCCGCCCGCCTCAGTGACCAGCCCGCGCCGGCGCAGATAGCGGCGGGTGCCGCGCTCCAGGGACTCCAGGTCCACCGACTCGCCGCGCGCCAGGGCCTCCAGCACGCGCAGCGCCGGCGCGGGGGCCGCCTGGACCAACTGGCTCAGGTACGCGGAGGCCGCACGGTCGAGGACCTGGGGCTCCACCGCCGCGCAGTCGGCGACCTCGGCCGCGCGTCGCCCGGCATCGTTCAGGCGCTCAACGATCAACTGACCGAACAGTTGGGTCAGATAAGGCTGGCCCAGGGTCCGCCCCCAGACCACCTGCGCCACGGACTCCGGGAGCGCGTCCGCCGGGAATCCCGGGCTCGGCCGGGTCAGGAGCCCCAGCACCGCGGCCTGGTCCAGGTGTCCGATGGTGATGGTGCGCAGGTTGACGAAGTGGTCGCTCCAGACCCCATCCAGTTCATCGAAGCGGGCGGCCCCGGAGACCAGGATACGCACCCGCCGCCGGTGCTGGATGGTCGCGCGGATCAGCCCCAGGAACTGCAACAGGGCGCGCCGCTCCCCGGGGAACAGGGCCTCCCAGCGCTCGAACTCATCGAAGCAGAAGAGGATGCGCCCGATCGCCGTCAGCCCGTCGAGCCGCTCCAACCAGCCCGCCAGGGCCTCCAGCGGCGCCCCCCCGGGCAGGTCCGGCAGGACCGGCCGGCGGTCGCGCCGCGCCTGTTCCTGGGCCACCCGCACCAGGGCGGCGACCAGGCGGGCGGGCGAGTCCACCGGATGGGCCTGGACATCGAAGAAGACCACCTGCGCGTCCGGGAGCTTCAGCGGCAGCATCTTCAGCAGCGAGGTCTTGCCGCAGCGCCGCGCCCCGATCAGGGCCATCGAGGCGCCGCGCGACGGGTCGCCCAGGATGGACTCGATCTCCGCCACCTGGGGCTCGCGCCCGCGGAAGACCTCGCGCCCGAACTCCAGGTCCAGGGGGTCGCCGGGGCGGAAGGGGTTGGGCAGTTCGCGGTCCGCCTCCGCCTGGGCCTCCTTGGTCCAGCGCTCGACCAGACGGCGCCAGGGTGCCAGGGCGACGCGGTAGATGGGCGACTCCAGGTCCCGACTGCCCAGCAGGGCATTGTCGAGACCGCGCAGGCGCTGCGCCGCGGCGGCCAGTTGCTCGAGGCGCTGGCTCACGATCAGGGTCAACTCGGCCGAGCGCAGGTAGCGCCCGACCTCCGCCAGGGCGGCGAAGGTCCCGTCCGCAGAGGCGGGATCCGGGAGCCAGGCGCCGCGCAGGTCGCGCAGGGATTGGAAGGCGCTTTTTTTCGCCAGGTCCTCGAGCTCCCGGGCGCGCAGCAGGGCGAGTGCGCGGCGGCCGGCGCGGCGCTGGCCGGGGGCGATGGCGCAGGCGTCGAGTGCGCGGTGGGCGAGCGCCTGGTCGCGGGGGGCCGTGTCGAGGATGTGCCGGGTGAGGGTGGGCAGCGGGACAAAGCTTAACTCGTGGTGGAACACCGGGGACTGGGCCAGGGTGATGCGGCCGGTTGCGCGCTGGATGGCGAAGGCGAGGAGTTGCCAGGGGAGTTCGATGGCGTAGATGGGCAAGCGCAGGTAGCTCGCGAAGAAGGCCACGCCGACGGCCACGCCGTCGGCCACGCCGCCGACCACGCCGAGGGTCACGCCGAGGGCCACGCCGAGGGCCACGCCGAAGGCCGCGCCGTAGGCCACGCCGACGGCCACGCCGAAGCCCACGCCGCACGCCACGCCGACGGCCACGCCGAAGGCCACGCCGTAGGCCACGCCGAAGGCCACGCCGTAGACCACGCCGTAGACCACGCCGAAGGCCACGCCGACGGCCACGCCGACGGCCACTCCGACAGCCACGCCGAAAGCCACGCGCCCCATGTCGATCTCGAATCCCAGCGCGGCCAGCAACAGGCTCGTCAGGGCGGCGAGGACCGGCGTGCCCAGGAACAGCAGGCCCGCCATCCGCGCCAGATAGGCCCGCTCGACCCGAGTGCCCAGCAGGCGCCACGGCCGCGCAATAGGCTCGATCCCAAGCCCCAGCAGCCGATGATGCAGACTCACCGGCCGCATCAGCATCCACCACCCCAGGGCCCAGGTCCCGGGCAGTTGGTCTAGCGGGTCTCGTTCAGCCATTGTGTCAGCACCCGTGCAAAAGGCCGGTTGTCCTGGGTCAGCAGACCGCGCTCCCGCCACTCGGCGCCGTCCACGGACTCCCCCGCGGCGGCACGGCGCAGCGCGGTACGGGCGCCCTCGTCCAGCGCCGCCCACCAGGGCGCGAACTGCTGATTCACGGCCTCGTCGCGAAAGTGGTCCAGCACCCGCTCGCGCGGCTCGCCGTCCCCGCGGGCGTCATAGAGTCCGCGGGCCAGCAGGCTGAGATAAAAGGCCTGGGTGCCGGCCCAGTCCAGGAGCCAGTCGGGGTCGTCGCCCTGCCAGCGGTCGGCGCCGCGGGCGATCAGACGCCGGGCGGACGCCTCGTCCAGCAGGGCGACGCGCCGCAGTTGCAGCGCGTTGGCGAAGGGCGAGGTACGGCCCTGCTCCGCATAGAGCGCCGGCAGGGTGCGGCCGGTGGCGACGGCCAAGCACAGTTCGCGCTTGGTGAGCAGCCCGCGCAGGCGCACCAGAAAGTCCCGCTCGCACCGGACCAGGAACGCGTCCGTCTCGTCCAGCAGCAGGATTGGGCGCCGCCCGCCGCTCGCCGCTCGGGTGCCTCGGCACCAGTCGGCCAGCCGGTCCGCCGCCCCGTCCGGGGACTCGGGGACCGCGGTCGGCTCCGCGTCAGCGCGGCCGGACCCGGCACCCGCTTCGACCGCGGGGGCGACAATCACGGCCGCCGTGAATTCGCGATGGCCCAGCCGCTCCGGCCCCTGGCCCGAGAGCAGCCGCACGCTGAAGCCCAACTCCACGGCGCGCCCGGCCCAGGTGCAGAGCAGCGAGGTCTTGCCCATGCGCCGCTCCCCGACCAGCGACAGCCCGACCCCCTCCAGCGCGGCGCGCTCCAACTCGCGCAGCAGGCCGGTCCGCCCGACGAAGGCCGGCGGCACGGCGGGGGCCCAGGGGAGGAAGGGGTTGTCGGGGTCCGCGGCGGAGCCGGCGCCCGAGGGCGCATCCGGGGTATCGGCGGGCGGGCGGGGGCCGACCGCGGCGCCGGCCGCGTGGTCCCAAAGATGACCCACGCTCAGATCCGCAAACTCCTTCGGGTCCTTGCGCTTGAGTGCGCTCACCAAACGCTCGAGCGTGTCGCCCCGCGGCTGGTTGCCCTCGTTGCGAATTCGGTCAAAGGTCCGCCGATGCACACGCGCTGCCAGCGCCCACTGGTCCCACGACCAGGCCGCGCGCTTGCACAAGCCTTCCAAGTCTTCGACTCTGAATCGCGCTGTCATGCCTGTTGTCCGTCGACCTTGATCCACCGCGCCGCTGATGTGCCGCCCAAATGCCCGGTGCGCCGGCCAGCCCGGGCGCGCCCGCCCCGCGCTGCCGCGGCCACGCCGGGAGCATGCCGCCCCTTTAGCCGCGGGCCGGGCCTGGAATGCGCCGCCAAAGTGCCCATTAGCCGCCGTTTCCAGCCGTCTTTCCATGCCGTGGGAAGGCCCGGCCGGCTGGTCCAGACTGAACCTGTCTCCACCAGCAGCCCCGAGGTCCGTCATGTTCTCACTTAGCATCATCAAGGTCATCTGCTATTTCGGCCTGGCCCTGGCCCACGGCCTGCCCCCGCGCCTGCCGGAGCATCAGCACCGGGTCCTCATCGCCCTACTCTATCTGGGTGTGGCCATCGGGCTCCTGGGCGGCGCCTTGGTCGCACCTTGGTAACCGGCCCGGGTCCGAGTGGGCTGCAACGGCCTTGATCATCGTTCCGCCCGTAGGATGGACAAGTGCAGCGCAGTCCACCGAATCTGCTTCGTAACCCACCGCCCGGATCGTCCGCTTCACGATCTAGCAAACGCATCTACATTTTGCTCGACATGCCGTAACAACGCATCTACACTTTGCGCATGCTGACCTACGATGAAGCCAAGCGCGAGACGAATATCCGCACCCACGGGTTCGATTTCGTAGGCAGTGATGCCGTGTTCGCGGGCTTCACGATCACTCGCGAGGACGGGCGCGACGCCTATGGCGAGATGCGCTTGCAGACCCTGGGGCTATAGAACGGCGTGGTGGTCTTCGTGGTGCACACGCCACGCGTTGACAGCGACCACAGACTATCGATCCGAAAGGCGGAGAAACATGAAGAACGCATCTACTGGAGAAACGCCCCCAGTCGACCGCACCGACTGGACCCGCGTGCGCGGCATGACTGACGCCGACATTTCTCACGACGACGACAGTCCCCGCACCACGGCGGCCGATTGGGAGGGCGCCGTACTCAAGCAGGATGGCGTCGTCGTCGGGCGTGCCAAGACCCGCGGGCCAAACCGCCGACCGACCAAAGAACAAGTGGCGGTCCGCTATAGCCCGGAGGTGCTCGCCGCGTTCCGCGCTACCGGACGCGGCTGGCAGACGCGTATGAACGAGGCGCTGAAGGATTGGCTCAAAGATCACACTCTGGCGTAGTTCACTAGCGGGCATCGTCTTGCCGATCCTGCCCGTCTATTCGGGGTACGCGGCGATGGCCCATCGTGCTGATAGCGCGTCGCCTCGCCAAGGTATCGACTTGGGCCTTCACTTCCGGTGAGATCCGGCTGCTCATGTCGCGGCGGCTCAGGGTTAGACTTCAGGGTACCCAAAGCATAACACCTCGATTACATCGCCGGGGACCGAGCACGCCGCGATGTCGCTGGTCCGCACAGCGGACCCTACAACTTCCCGCCCTTCTGCGTCCAAGTCTTCGGCGCGTTCGCTCAGCAATGCGCCAGATCTGCGACGGGGTTCCCCGTTGGCCATCTTGACGGATACGCGGGCGCAGGCCCAAAGTTGCTGCAACCTCAATACGGCGAGGTCATGTGATGCGTCTCCACGCCCCTTTGCCACGAGTCGTCGTGTTAGCCACGCTGTCCTTGGCCGCAGCCAAGGCCGCGAACGGTGCGCTCGTGCCACAAGTCAGCGCCTGGGCGGGTGCTTTCGCCACGGACTATAGCGCCCTGACGGAACAATGGGATTGCGCACCGTATCCCGGCGGCGCGACCGTCATGGCTAACGACGGTCCCGCGGCCCATGCGGAGGCCGCCGCGGGCTACGGCATTATGCGCACCAAGGTGGAGGTGGCGACCCATGCGACCGGGGTGGCCACGGAAGCGCACACCGCCGTTGCGAACACGGAAAGCCAATGGGATCGATCTCGCGTTCACGCTTCCCGCCGACCATGTGGTCGATCCCTTTCTGTTCCGGCTCGTCTTCATGGCCGGAGCCGCCGCCAATGCCACCCAGACCGGCGTCGTCGAGAAGGTCTCGGCCCGCGCGGACCTGAGCCGCACCGTCCTCTTCGGGGGTATGAACACCGATATCGAAGGCGTCAGAGCCCCGCAACCTTGATCGATGTCGGATGGCGAAGGCACAAGTAAAGCACAGCGCCCGACAGTAACATCTCTGTGGTGGCTAGCTGGTGGGCTGACCAAACGTAACTCATCTGAATTGGCGGAGAGGGTGGGATTCGAACCCACGGTACGCTCACGCGTACACCTGATTTCGAGTCAGGCCCGATCGGCCACTCTGGCACCTCTCCTGGATGCAGGGTCGCCGACACAGGGTGACGGCTAGCGGCGTAGTTTAGGTCCGCGCCCGGGCTTTGTCCATGGCCGTTGCGGAGCGCCGCGCGCGGAAGAAGGCGCGCAGGGTCTCGCCGCCGACGTCGGCGAGCACCCCGCCCGTGCAGGCGGTGCGGTAAGTGAAGCGACCGTCGGCGGGCAGTTGGTCGAAGACACTGCCGCAGGCGCCGGCTTTGGGATCGGGGGCGCCGTAGACCACGCGCTCCACCCGGGCGTAAATGATGGCCTCGGCGCACATCACCCAAGGCTCTTAGGGTGACGTAGAGGGTGGAGCCGGGGAGCCGGTAGTTGCCTAGGCGCGCGGCGGCGTCGCGCAGTGCGGCATGGCGGATCGCCCTGCGGGCATCCGCCCTACGCGGGCTTTCACGGCTTAACCGCTATCACCGAGTCCGCGCCGCCGACGGCGGCTTTGCGGGACCGGCATCAGCCCTCCCCCGGCGCCAGATTGACCGCCGCCACGCCGGTCTGCACCACCAGCAGATAGACCCGGGAGCGGTCGGCGGCCGGAACGATGTCCTCATCGACAATGCCGAGCCGGCTGTTCAGTTCATCGACCATCCCGGGGATGCTGCGCCAGCGCGCGGCGGTGATGCACCAGCGGCGCTCGTCGGTGACGCCGGTGTCCTGCAGGAAGCGGCAGGCGGGGGCGAGCTTGCTGTGGTCGATGAACTCGATCAGTTCGCGGCGGCGCTCCGGCCAGTCGTCGGCCGCGGCGCGGCGCACGGCCGCCTCTTCGGCGGCATCGGCATAGCGTTTGCTCAGGCTGTCGATGAAGCGCAGCGGATCGAGGAAGGCATCGCAAAAGTGCTCGCGCCAGCCGGCGAAGGGACGGGGCAGGTCCTCCTGGGGGTAGCAGACCCGCTCCACCGGGCGCGCCTGCATGAGGGTCTCGAAACTCGCATCGCCGGTCACCCAGTGGCGCACGGCCATGGCCGGCTGGCTGCTCAGACGCAGGAACTCGTTGAGCTGACGCCGCAGCCAGTTCATCTCCCGCCCGCGCTCGGTGAGCCGGTCACCGAGGCGGGTGAGGGTCTTCTGCAGCTCATTGGCCAGACTGGATCTCAGGTTGCAGCGCACCCGCTCCAGCACCGATTCCCGCAGCGGGTCCACCAGGTCACGAATGTGGTCCTGGAAGCGGCCCCGCTGGGCGCTCAGAAAGAAGCGCTGGGCGCGCGCGATCCGCGCCGTGATCAGTGGCTGGACCTTGAGCGCCAGGACGGCCCAGAGGACAACGAACCACCACAGGGTCCAGGCCAGCGGGTGATTCACCGCGCGCAGGCCGTGGACGATGGCGTCCAGCCAGTCGGTGCCCGGCGGGTCGATCTCATAGACGAGCTGCACCGAGAGCGCGGCCAGCCCCAGCGCGAGCAACAGCGCGAACAGCGGCCAGAACCAGTGCAGGGCGCGGCCCTGGCTGGTCAGCCATTCATCGAACTGGTCGCGGTAGCCGTGGTGCAGCAGGCGCAGGCGCCGCAGCGGATCGGCACCCGGGGCCGGCGGGGGCGGCGGACGGGCCGCGCCGGCCGCGAGCCCCTGGCGGATCTCAGCGAGCGCGGCGCGTACCAGCGTCAAGGAGGCCGGGGCCCGCTCGTCGTGCAGGTCGCCGTCCACGGCGGCTTCCAGGCGCCGCTCGAGGTCCTTGAATCGGGCCTCCTTGAAGGCGCCGCCGAGTTCCCCGCCGGCGCCGTCCAGGGCCGACTCCAAGGCCTGGCGCTCGCTGCTGTAGACCGCCTGCACGCGATCCAACCAGTCCGCGGCCTGGCGCTCCGGCACGGCCATCAGGGCGGCCACCAACTGCTCGGCGCGGGCCTCGAACAGTATCTCCAGGCGGCCGTCCTCGATGCACCGCTCGATCGCCTCCCCGCCCAGGGGGGCCAGGGTCTCGCGCACCCGCCGCGCCGCGCGGTCCGGACACTGCACCTCATCGCCGATCAGCGCGTCGAGCCAGCGGCGCCCGAAGGTCGCCGCCGCCTCCCGGCTGCGCACCAGGAGGCCCTCCTCCAGCAGGCGGATGCCGAAGGTGGCGGCGACCGGCTGGGTGAGTGACGCCTGTTGATAGAGCGCCTGCCGGCCGGTGCGCAGGCCCTCGAACAGCAGCAGTTCCAGGAACAGCACCGTCTCGTCGAGCCGCACATGGGGCGGGCGATAGCCGACGGCGGTGCGTCCATCCACCAGGTAGCAGCGGTCGACGGCCACCTGGTGCTCCGCGCGGCGGCGCTCCCAGCCCTGCATCGAGTTGCACAGGGCCGCGCGCAGCGACCGGGCCTTAGCGACCGCCGTCGGCTCCCCGGCACCCTGCCAGTAGTCCTCGAAGTCCAGGATCAGGATGGTATTGAGGTTCCCCGCCCCCTGGACCGCGACCTTGAAGAAGCTGGAGTCGGCCAGGGACTCCAGACCGTGCTGAAGCAGCAGGTCCAGGTGCGGGATCGCGTCGGGCACACCGGGGCGGGCCAAGCAGATGAGGTCGAGCCCGACCGGGTCACGCCGATCGAAGCTGGTCTGGGCCACCAGTTCATCGGCAAGCCGGCGCACCTGCTGCGCGACTGCCCCAGGTTCCGCCCGCGGGTCCGCCGTCGGCCCCTTGATCTGGCGATAGAGGTCGGTCAGGAACTGCGGCGCACCGACGGCCGCGGCAGTGTCGGCCGGTGCGTCCTCGAAGGGGTCTGGGAGCGCCAGCAGGGCCAGGTCCTGCAGGCGGCGCTGGGCGGAGGCAACGCCGCCGGTCTGGGTTTCCTGCCACCGCAGTACGCCGCGCAGGGCGGATTGGTGCAGCAGCCGCTGCAGGGCGTCCAGGCCGTAGGTGCCGATACCGATCAGGAGGGTGGGTCTGGGCATGGGTCCTGCCGGCGTCACGGCTTGTCACGTCGTTGTCGTTGTCGTTTTCTCTTGCATCGCTTCTTCGATCACGATTACGACAACGACAACGACAACGACAACGACAACGACAAGGAGTGTACTGGTCGTTGAGCCTATTTCCGGCCTCGCGGCGCAGAGCGCCTGACACCGGCGTCAATTCACTGACTCAATAGCGCTTCTGCTCCCGCCGGACCTCCCGCGGGGCCTCCGGCTCGGGCGGCAGGTCCTTCAGCCCGTGCAACAGGGCGCGCATAACGGGGGCGTTGAGGTAGTCGTAGGCGCTGCCCTCGATCCCCTGGACCCGCTTGACGCTGATCTGATCCAGGTCGGCGGTCAACTGGCCGACCAACTCCAGGCGGCGCTCCTCGCGCGCCGCCGCGGGCATGGCCGCCGACTGGGCGCGGATCTGATCTTCCAGGGAGGCGCGCAGATGCAGGTCGTCGTGGATGGCGCCGATCTTGGCCAGTGCCAGGACGAACTCGGCCCCCAGCACGAAGGGCTCACCCGCCTGGCGCCGCCAGACGAAGAGGTCTGCCTCCGTGCCCTCGACCGGCACCGCGTCGATCCCGATCACCCGCGCGATCAACCCGGTCATCAGGGTCTTGAGTGCCCAGCCGGCGGACACCTCCGCGCGGCGCGGGTTGAGGTTCGGGAGCGCATCCTCCCAGTGACGGTCGGTGTGGAGCCGGAAGCCGCGGCGCTCGTCCGCCGCCAGCTTGAGATAGGACGGTTCGATCTCATCGACCAGCGCCGCGAAATAGTACAGCGGAATCGGCATCACCACGTCATGGACCACGATGAGCCGCGGGTCGTGCCAGGGGACGGTCTTGACCTGCCGGCCGCCATCGCTCAGGACATCAATCAGGCCATCCTTGAAGGCCTGGGCGCCCCGCCCGCCCGCCTCGGTCTCGACGCCGAGCACGACCAGTCGGGTGCGATTGGTCACGACCCCGTCATCGAGCGCCGCAGACTCGGCCGCGCTCACCCGCGCCATGACCCCGGCCAATTGGCCGAGCGCCAGGAGCTTGCGCTTGCGGTAGGCGGCGATCTCGTCATCGGTCACCGGCTCGCCCGGGGTCTTGCTGGGTTCGAGCATCAGCCTGGCCTCCAGGTCCAGCCCGGAGAGCACGTCGAGCCCGGACTGCCCGCCGCCACCATTGCCGGTCCCCTCGCTACCCCCATTGCTGCCAAAGATCCGCCCGCGCAACCGCTCGCGCCCCAGTTGGGTCAGGGCGCGGCGCAGATCGGCCACCGTCTGATCCACCCCCTTGGCGACCAGACGCCCGCCGTCCTGCACCACCGGTTTGAGTTCCTGGGCAATGGTCTGGGCCAGCGACTGCCGATCGAAGGTGCTGACGAAGTGCCCGTCCTCGATGAAGAGCCGGCTGTAGACCCGCGCCCAGATCCGGCGGCGCGGCTCGTCCAGGGACTCGAAGACCTCCACCCGCATGCTGTAGGTCGGGACCACGGCGGTCTCGCCGGCCATCAGGCGCGCCGCCTCCTTCTCCAGTTCCTTGACCAGCCCATCCATGCGGGTGGCCAGCCGCACGTATTGGCGCGAGCGCCCCTCCAGGAATTCCAGAAGGCCGCGCAATTGCATCAGTCGCACCCGCGCATCCAGATAGCGCAGGGCCGCGGTCTTGGCCTGGGTATAGACCGCCTGCGCCTCCTCCCGGGCATGAATGAAATCCTGATCGCGATTGAAGAGCCGGCGGCTGGCGGCGGCCTTGCGCAGATTTTCATAGGTGACATCGCGCAGTTCGGTGCGCCGCTTCTGCGACTTCACGATGTCCTTGGCCTCGGCCGCCTGCTCGTCCTGCCGGGCGGCAGTGAGCCAGGTCTTGCCGCAGACCTCCAGCAGGCGCACCACCAGATAGCGCTCCTGGATCGGGTCGAGTTTCAGACCGGTGATCGCCTCGCCCTCGCGGGCGGCGTTCACCAGCCCCGGGGCCTCGCTGTCGACCAGTTGGTGGCCCTTGCGGACCTCCTCCTCCAGCTTCGCGACCATGTCGATATAGGCATTGGCCTGCTCCTTCTGGAAGAACATGGTGCGGTCCTTGATGGCGATCCGGTTGATCAGCACCTCCCGGCCCTCCGCCAGCCGCCGCTCGACCTTCTGCACCAGGGTATCGGCGCGAACCTCCTCACCCTTTTCCGTGGTTCCGGTCACCGCGCCCGCGTCGGTCGCCTCCACCAGCCGGTACCAATAACCGTCGAACAACTCCTCATTGGCATCCTGGCGCGCCAGTTCGCGTACGCAGGCGATGAAGGAGGCATTGATCAGTTCCTCCCGCCCCTCGTCGGACATCTGCGCAAAGCGCGGGCTGTTATAGTCCACCGCGAGCTTGGCCAGGGCGCGGGCGCGATCATCGCCGGCGTCCGTCTCATCAACCCCGAAGGTGATCTGGGAGCGCAGCGCCGCCGCGGCGAAGCGCAGGGCGCAGTATTCCAGCAGATCCGCCCCCGGCAGGACCAGGGCCACGGCGCCGAAGGTACCGTAGTTCTTGCAGTAGCCCTCGCCGACATCGCTCAAGTTGCCGGGGAAGCGGGTCAGCGCCTCCAGGTGCTGCTCATAGTTGTCGTATTCGCCCGCCAGTTCATTGATGACCGGGGTGAAGACCTGCAGGAAGGCGGCGTCGGCAATGACCTTTTCCGGGTCGCGGGTGCCCACGTGGGGCGGGCGGTCGAGGACGAAGGAAACGAAGAAGGGCCGGGCCCCGACACTGAGCTTCTCGCGTGAACTCTCGTTGCGGAAATACTGGAAGGGTTCCGCCGTGCGCCCGGACTGTTTGACCTGGGCATAATCGAGCTTGGTGAGGTTCTCCAGCTCCTTCAGGGCCGCATAGGTATTGGCATGGATGTTGGTATGCAGCTCCGGGCCGACCTTATCGGTCATCAGGGTCGACAGCAGCAGATTCGCGATCACCCGCGGCTGCCAATTGGCCCGCCGGATGACATCGTCGATCAGATAGGCGAGCGACAGGAAGCTGCCGGAACCGGTGCCGCCGGCCAGGGTGCAGAACAGATAGACATTGAACTTGCCCTGCTTGCGCCAGGTCACACCCGGGGTCAGGGCCTGATTGACCAGGTCTTTGAGCCGTTGGCGGATCGCCGGGGAATGAAAGAAGAAGCCCAGCCGGGACTCGATCCGGATCTGTCCGGCCCCGGGCTTGACGCCCTCGCGCGGGCTATAGGTGGACGGTAGCCATTGCTCCGTCTGGGGGTCGTTGGAACGGCGCAGGTGCTCGACCACCTTCTGCTTGTCGAAGGCCGCGATATTGATCCGGTTGCCCTTGGGGATGGATTTCAGCGCATCCTGATCCAGATCATTGGTATCGATCGAGATGAAGGACGTCAGTGGCCGCAATTGGGTCTCCCAATTCGGCAGGCCGGCCGCCCGCGCCGCGATGCGGTCGACGATCCGGGAGCCGACCCCGCCGGCACCGATGAAAAAGCTCGGGATGATGGTACCCTGATCCGCGCGATAGTCGTTATCAGCCATGATTGCTCCGGTCGAGGTCGAGTCCGACGGCAGTCCCGCAACCAGGTCGCGCTGCCGCTGCCTGAAAGATGCTCTGCCACGGGCCGGGCGCGGCACCGCCGGACCCGAACCTGGACTTGGGCCGCGGCCTTGCTCAAAGTTCCGACCCTAGGGTGGACAAGCGCCAGCGCAGTCCACCGCATCCCGCGCCGCCGCTGGTGGACTGCGCTGCGCTTGTCCACCCTACGATGCCAGGAAAATTATACAATCACGCCCCCGACCGGCGCGACCATCAATTCTGGATCTGGGCGGCATTGCGCGACCCCGGATTGCGTACCTCGTGGAATAGCTCGGTGCGAAAATGGGGCCAGGCCCGATTATTTCCGCCAAGTTTGGATGGTTATCCCATCGCTAGATGCCGCGTCCTCGTAGGGTCCGCTGTGCGGACCGAACGCCGCCGACGCGGCACGGAATTCGTTCGCCTGTCGGCACCCGGCCGGACCGGGGACGCGGAGCGTCCCGGGATGCATTCCCACGCAGAGCGTGGGAACGAGAGGGCCTCACGGCGACTCTGGACGGGCAAAGGCCCAGACCCGCCCAAAATTCCGCGGCCATCCCTGGCCGGCACAGATCAGTGGAACTGCTCTTCTTCGGTCGACCCGGTGAGTGCGGTGACGGAGGAGTGGCCACCCTGGATGACGGTGGTCACGTCGTCGAAATAGCCGACACCGACTTCCTGCTGGTGGGAGACGAAGGTGTAGCCGCGCTCGCGGGCGACGAATTCGCGCTCCTGGACCTTTTCGACATAGTGCTTCATGCCCTGGCCGCGGGCATAGTCGTAGGCCAGATCGAACATGTTGTACCACATGTTGTGGATGCCGGCCAAGGTGATGAACTGGTACTTGTAGCCGAGATCGGACAGGCCGTCCTGGAAGCTCGCGATGTCCTTATCGTTCAGGTTCTTCTTCCAGTTGAAGGAGGGCGAGCAGTTATAGGCCAACAGCTTGTTGGGATTGGCCTTGAGCAGCTCATCGGCGAACTCCTTGGCAAAGCCCAGGTCCGGGGTCTCGGTCTCGCACCACACGAGATCCGCATAGGGGGCATAGGCGAGGCCGCGGCTGATCGCCTGCTCACCGCCGTTCTTCACCATGTAGAAGCCCTCGTCGGAGCGGCCGCCGGTGAGGAAGGGCTTGTCGTTGGGGTCGACATCGTTGGTCAGGAGGTTGGCGGCCTTGGCGTCGGTGCGGGCCAGGAGCAGAGTGGGCACGCCCATGACGTCGGAGGCCAGGCGCGCGGCGATCAGCTTCTCGACCGCCTCACGGGTGGGCACCAGGACCTTGCCGCCCATGTGGCCGCACTTCTTGACGGCGGCGAGCTGGTCCTCGAAGTGGACCCCGGAGGCGCCGGCAACGATCATGTTCTTCATCAGCTCGAAGGCGTTGAGCACGCCGCCGAAACCGGCCTCCGCATCCGCCACGATGGGCAGGAAGTAGTCGATGAAATCCTTGTCGCCGGGGCCGATGCCGCGCGACCACTGGATCTCGTCGGCCCGCTTGAAGGTGTTGTTGATGCGCCGCACCATGGTCGGAACCGAATCATACGCATAGAGCGACTGGTCCGGGTACATGGTCTCGGAGGTGTTGCCGTCCGCGGCCACCTGCCAGCCGGAGAGATAGATGGCCTCGATTCCGGCCTTGGCCTGCTGCATCGCCTGACCGGCGGTGATGGCGCCCATGCAGTTGACATAGCCCTTCTTCGAGCCGCCGCGTACCAGTTCCCACAACCGCTCCGCACCGCGCCGCGCCAGGGTGTGTTCGGGTTGCACACTGCCGCGCAGACGCACCACGTCGGCGGCCGTGTAGCCGCGCTTGACATCCGTCCAACGCGGGTTCTCTGCCCAATCCATTTCCAGAGCCTTGATTTGTTCGTCGCGGGTCATGTGGTAACTCTCTTGAAGTGGTGGAAAAACCGGAAGTTGCCTGCCTCGCCTCGCCCTCGGCACGCCCCGCCGGGTCGTGGCGCGGGCCTTTATTTTATTTACCGACCAAATATCTCGGTCTTAGCCGGGCAAATTACCGGGCCGGCGGGCGTTTGACGAACCAATTCTACTAATAGTCAGTATTGCTGTTGCCGGGGCCGGTGCAACCGCCGATGATTGGCGGCTGAACACCACGGCGGCGCGGTCGTCGACCGTCCGGGAGCCCCCGCGACTCCCCGCCCCCAGCCACAGGACCCCAGCGATGAATGTGAACCCGGAAGCCTTCCGCACCGCCGCCATGGCGCAGGGTCTGGGCGAGGCAGACCTGAACCCGGACCCCGTGCTCCAGTTCCAGCACTGGTACGAGGACGCCATCGCCCAGGACCTGCCCGAGCCTAACGCCATGAGCCTGGCGACGGTCGATCCGGACGGCCAGCCCTACCTGCGCACCGTGCTGCTCAAACTCTACGACCGGGCGGGCTTCGTCTTCTTCACCAACTACGACAGCCGCAAGTCACACCAGATCGGAACCAACCCGCGGGTCGCCTTGCTGTTCCCCTGGGTCGCCCTGGCCCGCCAGGTGCACATCACCGGCACCGCCCGGCGGATCTCCACGACGGAGTCGCTGCGTTATTTCGCCTCCCGCCCGCGCGGCAGCCAGATCGGGGCCTGGGCCTCGCCCCAAAGCCGGGTCATCAGCTCGCGCTCCCTGCTGGAGCTGGAGGTGGCGGCGATGCAGCGGCGCTTTGCCGAGGGGGAGATCCCGCTGCCGGACTTCTGGGGCGGCTACCGGGTGGAGCCCACCGAGATCGAGTTCTGGCAGGGGCGCGACTGCCGACTGCACGACCGGTTCCGCTACCGGCAGTCCACCGCCGGGGTCTGGGAGGTGGAGCGGCTGGCGCCCTGAAGGATCATTAAGGAAAGTAGGGCTGTAAATCAGGCATCGTACGCCACAATTGCAGTCGACTTGGTGCTGGAACTGCCGGGCAATCGACTCTGGGCCGTCGAGATCAAGCGTGGACTGGCGCCCAAGGTCGAGCCCGGTGTGCGCACCGCCCTGGCCGATCTGCATCCGGACCGCGCCTTCCTGGTCTACAGCGGTGAGGAGCGTTATCCCAAGGGCGACGGGATCGAGGCGATCGGCGTGCGGGAACTGGCGCTGGAGCTGACTGCCCTGGACGCCTGAGGTCCCACCACGGGAGCGGCGTACCGCCCCCAGACGCAAGGAGTATTCCTATGAGCAGCGTTGAACCCATCCCGGCGGGCATGACCTCGATCACGCCCCACCTGGTCTGCAAGGACGCGGCCGAGGCGATCGAATTCTACTGTCAGGCCTTCGGTGCCGAGGAGTTGGGGCGGCTGGCCGGCCCGGACGGCCGGCTGATGCACGCCATGCTGCGGATCGGGGACGCCGCGCTGATGCTGGTGGACGAGTATCCCGAGCAGGGTGCCCTGGGGCCCCTGACGCTGAAGGGCTCGCCGGTGACCATCCATCTGTATGTCGCCGACGCGGACGCCACCGTCGCCCGCGCGCTCGCGGCCGGGGCGCGCCTCACCATGCCCGTCGCAGAGATGTTCTGGGGCGATCGCTACGGCTGCCTGGAGGACCCGTTCGGGCACCAATGGTCCGTGGCGACCCATGTGCGCGACGTAAGCCCGCAGGCACTGCAGGCCGCGGCCCTGGTCGGCTGCGGCGGGCCGGGCGCTGCGGACGCCTGAGGTCCCGCCGGATGCCGGCGCTGGGTCGGCACTCGCGATGGCACAGATATCCGGCGTCGGTCGGGTTAGGCGCGCGGCACGATTTCGCTCATTGGCTCCGAGGCTTGTCGCGCGCCGTAACCCGACGGCGATGCCGCGCGTCGGGTTACGGCGCGCGCGGGCATCGCGCTTCGATCGCATCGACCTCGCCCACCTCCCCGCCGGCGCCGAGCACTTCCCCGGCCGTGGGCCTGAACTTGCGGAGGGGCACCTATTCCCATAGCCCCGGCCCTTGTATGATCCGCACTGGCGACCGGCTGCGAAGGAACGGCCGCCGGGGGGATGAGCGACGGGACCAGAAGGGGAACGAGCGATGCACTTCAATTGGCTGCACCTGACGGATTTCCATCAAGGCCTGCGGGACCAGGATTGGCTCTGGCCCAACATGCAGGAGGAGTTTTTCCGGGACCTGGAACGGCTCCACGCCAAGGCCGGTCCCTGGGACCTGATCCTGTTCACCGGGGACCTGAGCAATCGGGGAAACCCGCAGGAGTTCGTGCGTTTCGAGCAGGAGATGGCCAAGCTGCGCCGTCGGCTGAGCCAGATCGCACCGGGCCCCGAGCCGCTCTTGCTTGCCGTCCCCGGCAACCATGACCTGATCCGCCCGGCGGCGAAGGACCCGCTGGTGAAGCTGCTCAACCGCTGGGGCGAGGACCCGGACGTGGCGGAGGCGTTCTGGAACG
>Ga0247837_1005108_pt1 | contig 20146 bp, 23 predicted proteins | sample LaCtaG_2_FD_187115 | JGI IMG/M metagenome (GOLD analysis project Ga0247837, IMG submission 187115) | Freshwater microbial communities from meromictic Lake La Cruz, Castile-La Mancha, Spain - LaCruzMarch2015_14.5m | ecosystem: Environmental > Aquatic > Freshwater > Lake | place: Spain: Castile-La...
ACAAGAAAAAACGGATATTGAGTCCTGGAACTCGGGTGGTAATTGCATATATCTTGATAGCTTGAGAACCTTCAAAATAATGCTTTTTCACCCAGTTCTTTTCTTTTCTAAAGGGATAAAGTCCAGTTAAGGGGATGCTTAAATATTATTCGCCAATAGTCAATTTGCACAATTTTAAAGATTCCTTGGTCAAATAATATTTTCAGCCATACTCTTTACAATGGGGTGTAATTCAAATTGTCGCAAGACAATTTGAAAAAGGTTTATCTTGAGAACAAAGCCAAACAAGATGAGCAAGGAAGAATTTCTGGCCCTAGCTGCCGAGCGCTACGAAGCACTCAATAAGCTCAATGAAATCAAGGATTTCTATACGTATGAAGCGACGTTCGACGAGATTTGGACAGACTTGGGTCAAGCTGTTCTAGAAACGAACATCAGTGAAAAAGGAGAAGACCGTCGAAAAAAAAGCGAATCCGAAGTCGATACGGAAAAATAACGATAGCCAAGAGTCATCCATTCTCGGAAGCCCATTTAGGTCAAAGAACAAGCCCATATTTGCAAGAGAAACTGACATTGCTGGGTTGCTGTGAAGTATTCAAGGCAGTACCACAATTAGTTGAGTCGCTATTAGGGATTAAGGCAAGTGAAAGCCAGGTCTATCGCATTTGTAATGCAGCAAGCGAAGCCTTGGCCGAAGCTGATCTCAATAGCCCTTCAGATACCCTGGCGAAGCTAGAAACTGATTCTCAAGAACTGATTTATGGTATGGTCGATGGCTCGATGCTATTTACTGATGATGGTTGGCAAGAGAGTAAAGTAGGGCGGGTGTTCAAAGCAGTTCCTCGCCAGCCCAAAGTCAACAAGCATCATAGTTGGGACATTACCGATTCTGAATATGTAGCTAAACGCGGACATTGGAAGTTTTTTGCCAAAGAATTTGAACGGCTACTACCACCTAAAAGTCCTTGCCAAAAGGTGTTCATCACCGATGGTGCGCTCTGGATTGGGCTATGGTTGCTAGAGCAGTACCCTGATGCAGTGCATATTTTAGATTTTTACCACGTCTGTGAAAAGCTAGCCAAGGTGGCTATTTGGGCCGATACCCCAGATTGGTTTGAGCAGATGAAAACTCATTTGTTGGCAGGTCGCCAACTCAAAGTTCGGCAGAGCATATTGCAAATGAAGCAATTACCCGCAGAACAAAAAGATGATTTACTGACTTATCTGGAAAATAATGAGTATCGAATGAAGTATGACGAGTACCGAAATAAAGGGCTAATGATTGGCAGTGGCCCTATAGAGTCCGCTCATCGTACCCTGCTACAGGTCAGAATGAAGCGAAGTGGGCAACGATGGTCTGATGATGGTTGCGATAAGATGATCAAACTTAGGGTTGCTTTACGCAGCCAAAAATTCGATCTCATTACCAATATTTTCAGGAAATCCGCAGCTTAATGATCAGGTGCGACAATTTGAATTACACCCTTACAATGTGGTGTTTTTCGCAACTTCACATCACAAAAATACATAGCAATGCAATATTAAACTCGGAAAAAACAGGAAAAAGTTGGAACTAAAATCAATTCTTCAATAAAAAAATGAATTTAATCATAGCGAAAATAAGTAAATACCAAATTACCACTTTGACTTTTTCTTCTTCTCCCAGATCTCTGCAGGCTTCCCATACTTCTCAAAAAGAAGCTCACACTCAGGAATAGTCAAGCGACCTCCTTTGCGTGCAATTCCGACATCCTTAATCCAATTGTAAAGTGTACGAGTAGTGATTCCATAGGCAATAGCTACCTCAGAGCGAGACAGTGGTGTTTTTGACATAGCAAATAAGTGTTTGGCTCACCACCTGTGGGGTGAGAGGTTTATAATAATGCCTCCATCTGTCATTGATTTTGTTCAAACAAATCTAAAACGTTTATTTCAAAGATGCAAATTTACCCCCCCATATTTTATATTAATTTACAGTGGTTATCCAAATTTAATTTCCATCATTACCTTGCTTAGAGATTTTAGTGTATAGAAAGGCTTTTACCTGCATGACTTCCACCTCGACGCAGAATCCGTCGTTGACGTACATGGCGTTGACGGCACGGGCGGTGGATTGGGCGGTGCGGGAGAAGAAGAAAAGGAATTTGTAAAGGGGATACCGAATCCTTATCTTTGTGCTAAGTATACCAACTCCTACGGCATGAAGAACTTACCATTGGGCATCCAGCATTTTGACGAACTCATCGAACGCAAGGCAATCTATGTGGATAAAACTGCTCAGATATATTCTTTGCTCAGTGATTTTAAAGCTGCATTTTTATCCCGGCCACGCCGTTTTGGTAAGTCCTTGCTCCTGTCTACCATTGCTCAATTGTACAGCGGAAAACGAGCGTTATTTCAGGGATTGTGGATTGAAGATCACTGGGATTGGACGAAGGTGCATCCTGTCGTGCATTTTTACATGGATCGCACAGGGTTTAAGGATTGGGGACTGAGTACCGGATTGAACAAACACCTGGATTTGATTGCCGTGGAGCATCAATTGGAGCTAAGTGAGGAAAGCCCAGCTTTCAGGCTGAGTGAGTTGATTGGGAAATTGTATCAAAAATACCAAAAAAGGGTAGTCGTGCTATTTGACGAGTACGATAAACCGATGCTGGATGTGTTGCACCTGCCCGAAGAAGCCGAAAAAAACCGCCAAATCCTAGGCGATTTTTACGGCATCCTCAAGCCGATTGGCGACAAGATTGAGTTTTTGATGCTCACCGGGATTTCCAAATTCAGCCAGGTCAGTGTATTTTCCAATCTCAACCATCTTGAAGACATTACGTTTCACCGTAGTTTTTCAACCCTTACCGGATACACCCAAGAGGAATTGGAACACTACTTTGTCGATTATTTGCGAGCGGCAGAGCAAGACCTGGAGCTATCACCCGAAGCGTTGCTGGATCAAATCAAGTACTGGTACAATGGTTACACTTGGGATTTGAAGCACTACGTGTACAATCCTGTTTCGTTTATGAAGTTTTGCAGCCAGCGCAGGTTTGCCAACCATTGGTTCGCTACCGGTACGCCTAGTTTTTTGATTCAACAAATCAAGCGTCGATCCGAATTTAACCTTGAACATTTTGAGGTAAATGAACGCGCTTTTGAAAGCTATGTGCTTCACGATATGGACTTACCCATTCTGTTGTTTCAGACGGGTTACCTTACCCTACAAAGCAAAAAACCGGGCAACGTATATCACCTGGGATATCCCAATCACGAAGTTCGCGAAGCCATTACCGATCACCTGATGGCAGCCTACGGCAATCTGCCTTTAACTACCCCTGGTCCTACCGTCTGGAAACTCCGCGAAGCTTTTTTCAAAAATGACCTGGAGCTTGCCATTTCCATTGTCAATACCCTCTTTGAAAACATCCCCAGTACCCTCGATCGCAAAAACAATGAAGCAGACTACCACGCCATGCTTTACCTCGTTTTTCGCTACATGGGTATGGATGCCGAGGCCGAAGTAGCGGGCCTCCGTGGGCGCTCTGATGCGGTACTTAAAACTCCAACGCATGTTTATGTGCTGGAGTTTAAGCTAGATCAAAGCGCCCAACAAGCCCTGGATTACCTCCGCCAAAAAGGATATGCCGAAAAATATCGGCACGATGGACGCCCCGTGTTATTGCTGGGCATCAATTTTAGCAGAGCCGAACGATGCGTAGAGGATTGGAAGGTGGAAGGGCTGTAGGTACTACTGGAATCATATCAAAAAGTGGTTTATTTTTGTAAAAATCTCAGCATGAAAAGTATATCTTTAAAATTAAATGAACCCGTCTTTCAGGAAATGGAAAAAATCCTGGAGAACGTACAGGTGAGTAGGAACAAATACATCAATGAAGCCATAGAATATTACAATGCGCTACAAGATAGATTCTTACTCGAAAAGCAACTTCTGCAAGAATCGGCTATGGTTTCTGAGGACTCTATGGCGGTATTGCATGAGTTTGAAGCGATAGAAGATGAGTGGTAAACAATTCGAAGTTTGGCTGGCTGATCTTTATGATTGATCAAGTTAGAGCCATTGACAATAAAAGACTCTTAAAAAAACTAGGTAACTTACCAGGGCATCTGAAGGATAAAGTGAAAGATAATTTGAAAATCGTGATGGATTTGTGAAACATCCGCGTGAAAACTACCCAAGCCCACCCCGGTTCAACTTTCCACGTGCAAAAAACATCCTCTTTTCAAAATTTTTCACCAATTTTGCACACCTGAATAAAAAAAGTTATCCGGCTAATGCACCACGTGGACATAGAAGCGCTAAACCAACAGATCTACATTGACAGCGCCTTTGTAGAAAAATTACATGCCGAAACGGCCAAAGTGATCGTTGGGCAAGAACGAATGATTGAACGCCTGATGCTGGGTTTGCTCAGCAGAGGTCATGTATTGTTGGAGGGTTTACCCGGCTTGGCCAAAACCCTGGCCATCAAAACCCTTTCGCAGGCCATCGATGCCCGCTTTAGCCGCATCCAGTTTACTCCCGATCTTTTGCCTGCCGACATCATCGGCACCATGATTTACAACCCTTCGCAAAACGAGTTCACAGTGCGCAAAGGGCCCATCTTCGCCAATTTCATCCTGGCCGATGAGATCAACCGCGCTCCCGCTAAGGTACAAAGTGCCCTGCTGGAAGCCATGCAAGAGCGCCAGGTGACCATCGGCGTGGATACCTTCAAACTGGAAGAACCCTTTTTGGTATTGGCTACCCAAAACCCCATCGAGCAAGAAGGTACTTACCCGCTTCCCGAAGCCCAGGTAGACCGCTTCATGCTCAAGGTCAAAATTGGCTATCCCAGCAAAGAGGAAGAACTCGAAATCATGCGCCGCAACCTCAGCGACGAAGCGTTCGGCCAACAAATTCAACCCGTAGTAAGCCCGGAAGAAATTTTGCGCGCCCGCAAATCGGTGCGCAAAGTGTACATGGACGAAAAAATTGAGCGTTATATCCTCGACATCGTTTTTGCTACGCGCAATCCTGCCGATTACGGCCTGTCCAATTTGCAGCCACTGATCAGCTACGGGGCGTCTCCGCGCGCCAGCATCAACCTGGCCTTGGCGGCCAAAGCCTACGCCTTCCTGAAGCGCCGGGGGTATGTGATCCCCGAAGATGTGCGCAACATTTGTATGGACGTACTGCGCCACCGCATGGGCCTGACCTACGAGGCAGAAGCCGAGAACACCACCCAGGAAGACATCGTCAACAAGATTTTGAATACAGTTGAAGTACCCTGATATGACGCAAAAAATTACTTCCCGATTTTTTTAGAGGGTTTTGAATAGGAAGCTCACTTGAAATGAACCGTTCGACTTCCTATTCAAAACCCAAAATCGGGAAGTTAATTTTTCTGCGTTACTTAAATGGTTGACTACTCGGCGCTTCGGTCGCTTCGGTCGCTGAACGAAGCCGAAGCGACCGAAGCGACCGAAGCGCCGGGTAGTCAACTCCTCAACTTAGCTTTCATGGAGACCAGCGAATTGCTCAAAAAAGTCCGCAAGATCGAGATCAAAATGAAGGGCCTGAGTAAACACCTTTTTTCGGGTGAATACCACAGCGCCTTCAAGGGCAGGGGCATGTCGTTCAGTGAGGTACGCAACTATCAATACGGCGACGATGTGCGCAACATCGACTGGAACGTGACCGCACGTACTGGCGAGGCCCACATCAAGATTTTTGAGGAAGAAAGGGAGCTAACGGTCATTCTGTTGGTCGACATCAGCCGTTCGGCACTTTTTGGCACTGTACAGCAATTCAAATCAGAAATCATTACGGAAATCAGTGCCTTGGTGGCTTTTTCCGCCATCACCAACAACGATAAAGTAGGCTTGATCCTATTTACGGATCAAATCGAATTGTTTATTCCAGCCAAAAAAGGCAAACAACACATCCTGCGCATCATCCGCGAATTGATCGATTTTGAACCCAAGGGCAAAGGCACCCGGATTGATAAGGCTTTGCAATATTTTCAAAGCATCATCAAAAAGCGCAGCATTTGTTTTTTGATCAGCGATTTTATGGGTGAAGGGTACGAAGAACCCCTGCGGATTGCTTCCCGCAAGCACGATCTGGTAGGGGTACGCATAGCCGATCCCGCTGAGTCGACCTTGCCCAACATTGGCCTGGTACACGCAGTGGACGCCGAAACGGGAAGCCTGAATTGGGTGGATACTACCTCGGCCAAAGTCAGAAATACCTACGCCAATTGGTACGCGCAAAACTACCAGTATTACCGCAATGCTTTTTTGAAATGTGGTGCCGATAACCTGGACATCCTCACCACAGACTCGTATACCAATGCTTTGCATCAGTTTTTTAAAAAACGTTCTGGATCATGAGTGCAAGGTGGTTCTATCGGCTATTTGTGGGGTTGTTTTTTCTGACTACAGGCACCAATCTTGCCCTGGCTCAGGTCAATGTCAATGCCAAACTCAACGCCCAGGAGATCCTGATTGGCGATCAGGTGCGGCTCACCGTGCAAATCAGTCTGCCAACAGACCTGAAATTCAAGGCGGTCAAGATCAAGGAGGCCTTGCAAGCCGTACCCAAAATTGAATTGGTACAAAAAGGCACGCTACTCACCGTAGCGCAATCGCCCCAACAAATTTTGGAGCAACAGTACTTGTTGAGCAGTTACGAAGCGGGTACTTACCAGATTCCCGCCATCACCGTAGATTACGAAGAGGGGGGATTCATCAAAAGCGCGAGCGCCATTGCCGGGCTTCAGCTCAAGGTCAATTCCATCCCCGTCAATCCTGAGCGCGATACCCTCCGGGCCATCAAAAACATCAACCGCGAAGAAGTCCGTTTCAGCGATTTTTTAATGCCGATATTGATTGTGCTGATTTTGTTGGGGCTTGTGATTTTTACCATTCTCTACCTGTCGCGCAGAAGGCGCAAACGACAGTCGGAAACCTATACGCCGCCACCACCACCGCCACCTGCGCACGAAACAGCCCTGGCCAAACTGGCAGAACTGGAGCAATCTGGCCTATTGGAAAAAAGTGAAGTGAACGAATTCCAGACCCAATTGACCTACATCCTGCGCGAATACCTCGAAGGTCAGTACGGCATCAATGCACTGGAATCAACCACTGATGATATCCTGGAATCTTTGCGCAACATCCCGATCCCGGAAGAATGGCGCATGCCTTTGCGGCAAATGCTCCAAACCGCTGATTTGGTGAAATTTGCCAAAGCCCAGCCGCCCCTGAGTTTCCACCTGGAAGCGCTCAGCAGCGTCAAAACCTTTGTAGAACAAACCCATACCGGAACAGAACCAACAATTTAAGCGACTATGAAATTTCTGCATCCCTATTTTTTCTTGCTGCTCTTGTTGCTGCCCATCCTGGCCAGGTGGTATTGGCAACAGCAAAAGCAAAGGCACGCCGCAGTTACCCTGCCGAGCCTTCAGGGGATTGCGGGCATGGAAACGCTCAAAGCAAAACTGCGCCGCTGGCTGCCCATCATCCGCGCACTGGGATTTGTAGCATTGGTGGTAGCGCTGGCTCGCCCCCAATTGGTACTCAAAGAAGAAAAAATCAAAGCAGACGGTATCGACATCATGCTCTCGATGGACTTGTCGAGCAGTATGCTGGCCCAGGATTTTGAACCAAACCGACTGGAAGTCAGCAAAAAAGTGGCGATTGAGTTTGTCAAAGGCCGTCCCCACGACCGCATCGGTCTGGTGGTTTTTGCCGGCGAAGCCTTTACCCAATGCCCGCTGACCACCGATCACCGCATTGTAGAAACCTTTCTGGAACAGCTTGAGTGTGGCAACCTGGAAGACGGTACCGCCATCGGGATGGGCCTGGCCGGTGCCGTGAACCGCCTCAAAAAAAGTCCTGCCAAAAGCAAGGTCATCATCCTGCTAACCGACGGCGTCAACAACGTGGGGTACTTCAAACCCCTCACGGCTGGAGAACTGGCTAAAGAATTGGGCATTAAGGTATACGCCATTGGGGTAGGTACCATCGGCGAAGCCCTTACCCCCGTAAGTCGCCTCAGCGATGGCAGTTTTTTTCTGGATTATGCCCAGGTGGAAATTGACGAGGAGTTGCTGCGCGAAATTGCCCGCATGACCGGTGGGCAGTATTTTCGGGCAAAAAACAACCAGGATTTGCGCGAGGTTTACAAAACCATCGACTTGCTTGAAAAAACAGAGATACAAGTTACCACCATCAAAAAATACAGCGAAGAGTTTCCTCGTTGGGCTTTATTGGGATTGCTATTTTTATTGGCCGAGTTTGTGTTGAGACAAACCTGGCTGAGAAGTTTGCCATAACTGCTGCTTATGTTTCGATTCGAGCACCCTGTTTATTTGTACGCTTTAGCACTGCTGCCAGTCTTGATTGTATTGGTGCTGGGGGCAAATTTTGCCCGTAAGAAGGCTTTGGCACGCATGGGCAACCTGGATCTGATTCAACGCCTGATGCCCGACCGTTCGCCGGAAAGGCTGCGCAGCAAAAACATACTGTTTCTCTTTGGGCTGTTTTTCATCATCATTGCCTTGAGCAATCCCCAATGGGGAACCAAAACCCAGGCGGTGCGGCGACAAAGCATCGATGTGATCTTTGCACTCGACGTTTCGCAAAGTATGTTGTGCCAGGACATTGCCCCCAATCGCTTGATCCAGGCGCAGAAATTGTGCCAGCAATTGATTGAAAAACTGAGCGGCAACCGCCTTGGCGTAATCCTGTTTGCAGGCGAAGCCTACATGCAAGTACCCCTCACCACCGATTACGAAGCGGTAAGCTTATTGCTCCAAAGTGCCAATCCAGACATGATCAGCAGCCAGGGGACTTCCATCGGTGAAGCACTCGCCATTGCCCAACAGAATACCGCAAAAAGCAACGGCAACCGGGTTGTATTGATCATTACCGATGGCGAAGACCACGAAGCCAGAGCAGAAAGTCAGGCCAGACAAGCAGCCCGTCAGGGCATGAAGATTTTCACCATCGGAGTCGGCACGGAAGCTGGCGGCTTTGTGCCTTATACGGATGTAAACGGGATGGCAGATTACAAGCGAGATGAGCAAGGAAAACCTGTTACTTCCAAGCTCAACGCTGAAGTACTGCGCAAATTGGCCACCCTTGGCGGCGGCAGCTTTTTTCGCTTGAGTAGCCAAACCGATGCCCTGTCCGATGCCTTGTACGACAAACTGAACAAAGTAGAAAAACGGGAGTACGAACAGCGCGAAGTATCAGAATACCGCAGCCATTTTCAACTTTTCTTGCTGTTGGGTCTTGGTTTTTTACTCGCAGAATTTTTGATGCATTACCGCCGTCCCGAAAAAACCTCCAAGGCGATCGCGTTGTTGAATAAAGGGCTAAAGACCGGACTATGAAAGCAGGATATCGTGAATGGACTATGTTGATCTTGGTATTCGGTATTTGCCACGCGAATGGGCTAAATGCACAAACGGCGCATTCCTTGCTGCGCAAAGGGGATCAAAACTACCTTGAAAAAAAATACGGCGATTCGGAAAGCAGCTACCGCAAAGCCCTCGAACGCAAAGACAATGCCAAAGGCCAGTACAACCTCGGCAATGCCATCTACCAACAAAAACGCTACCAGGAAGCCCTGACGCGCTATCAAAATGCGGCCAAAAAATCTACTTCTCCTACGGAAAAAGCAGCGGCATTGCACAACTTGGGCAATACTTATTTCCAACTCAATGAATTGAAGAAAAGTGTGGAGGCCTACAAAGAAGCCTTGCGCTTGAATCCCAACGATAAGGAAACCAAGTTCAACCTGGCACTGGCGCAACAACGCAAAAAACAGGAAGAACAAAAAAAACAACAGCGCCCTCAAGAAGGCGACAATAAAAACCAGGCCCAAAACCAGCCTCCTCCTTCCAATCAGGGACAAAAACCCAAGCAAGATCCGCAGCAAGGCCAGCAGTCTCAGAAAAATCAAGGCCAACCTCAGGATCGTGAATCCCAAAGTCCGCCCCAGGACCTCAGCCAAAAAGAGGCTGAAAACTTGCTTAAAATCATGGATGAAGAGGAACGCAAGGTACAAGGCAAAATGAAAAAAGCCCAGGGAAGACCTAAATCCGGGAAAGACTGGTAAATTTAAGGGCGAAAGGATATTGAATACACCAACTTAAACTTTTCAATCATGCGCAATCTGATCTTGTTTGCAATCGCGTTGCTCAGCTGCAATGCAATGATGGCCCAAGAGAATGTAAAATTCACAGTGACGGTTAGCACCGACTCGATCCTGTTGGGCAATGACATTAAAGTAAGTTTCAAACTTGAAAATGGGGAAGGTCGCAATTTTAGTGCGCCCGAATTTGAACCCCACTTTACCGTGATCAATGGCCCCAATACCTTCACCAGCATGTCTATGATGAATGGCAAGGTATCCCAAACCATTGAATACAGCTTTTACATCCATCCTAAGGAGACCGGATCTTTTTTTATTCCCGCTGCCAGCATTGATGTGAAGGGCAAAACTCTGGAAACCAAACCCCTCGAAGTAACGATTTGGCCAAACCCAGAGGGCATCAAAATAGCGCCGGAAAAGAAAGCAGAGAAAGACGATTTCTTTGGACAGGATTTCAATTTTCCATCCTTCCGCGATTTCCCCATGTTCCGTGATTTTCCTTCGCCTTGGGGAAATTCCACCCCTCAACCGGGAGAAGAACCCAAGAAAAAACGCAAAACCTACAAGCTGTAATCGCCATGAGCTGTTGTAAAACCATTAGCCTGCTTTGTGGCTTGTTTTTGTGCGCCACCCTTTCCTGGGCCCAGCGCGATAAACCCGATTTCAGGGCCTTTACTGATGCCAAACAAGTGGTGGAAGGCAGTTTTTTTGACGTGACTTTTGCCTTGAGCAATGGCGAAGGCACCAATTTTAAAGCCCCTTCTTTTGGCAAGTCCTTTTCCCTGGTGGCCGGGCCTTCGCGCAGTGCCAGCACCACCATCATCAATGGACGCATGTCCAGTGAGATGGCTTTTGCGTATACTTTGCGGGCCAACAAACCCGGAACCTACACCTTTGGGCCCGCCAGCATCGAGGTCAATGGCAAAATCTTGCGTTGCAATAGCGTGACCGTTGAGGTGATCAAAAACCAAAACGTAAGCAAAAGTAGTAAAACCCAGAAGGGAGAAGAGCTTTTTGTAAAAGCCTCCTTGAATACCACGGAGGCCTATTTGGGACAACAAGTCCGTCTGGATTACAAAGTATACACCCGGGTAGATCTGGAAAATTTCAATTTCATTGAAGAGTCGGACTATGTTGGATTTTATGTGGAAGAAATTCAACATCCTGATCCGAAAATGGAAGTGGAAGTAGTTGGAGGACTGCGCTACAATACAAGGATTTTGCGCAGCATTGCCCTGTATCCTCAAAAAATAGGCAAACTGAGCATCGATCCCGCAACGCTGCAAGTCGCGGTGGTAGAAGGGGGTAGCCCCGATCCCTTAACGGGACTGACCTTTGGCGCTGAAATTCGGCGAGTTCCATTGCGCACCGATGGGGTCACCCTCAGCGTCAAACCCTTGCCTCTCAATCCGCCCACAAGTTTCAGTGGTGGCGTAGGTATTTTCAACATGAGCAGCGTCATCAATCGTACCGATGTAACCACCGATGATGCCCTAACCCTGCGCCTCACCCTGACCGGCGATGGGGACATGAAGCGAGTGCAAGCGCCCAACCTGAATTTGGGAGAAGCTTTTGAAATCTACAATCCGCGCACCATTGATGAGGAAGCCAGTGAAACAGGTGGATTGCGGGTTTCCCACAAAACCATCGAATACCTGATTATGCCCAAGAAGAAGGGGCGCTTTACCATCCAACCCGAATTCTCTTTTTTCAATTCAGAATCCAAGCAATACGAAACCCTCAAGGACTATTCCTATCAAATCAATGTACGGCAAGGCAGTGCCAAAGCCGCAACAAGCCAGGATGGTCTGGAGGGCGGAAGTGGACTGAGACCGCTCAAATCCATTTTGCGACTGCACAAAAGCCAAACTCCCCTGTTCAACAATCCACTGTTTTGGGTTTTTGCACTGGCACCTTTTCTCTTTTGGGGCAGCATCTTGGGCTACCAATACTGGAGGGCTTTTGGCAAAGAAAAAAGGGATATGGCCCGCCTCCAAAAAAGCGCCCGCAAAGTGGCACTCGGTCACCTCAACCAGGCAGAAAAGCACTTAAAAGCGAACAACAGCCGCGAGTTTTACGATGCCGTTTCCAAAGCCATTTTGGGGTACTTGGGGGACAAACTGAGCATACCCAAGGCGGATTGGTCTAAGGAAAAAATCACCGCAGCGCTGGCGCAACTGAATGTGCAACCCGATTTGGTGGAACGCCTGAAAAAGTTGCTGCAAAACTGCGAAATGGCACTTTTTGCAGGACAAGCCAACGCCACGGCCATGCAGGAAACCTATACCAATGCGGTGGAGATTTTAACCACTGTAGAAGACAATAATTAGTTTTTGGTGTATATTGCTGCGAATATTCGCTAAGTCATTTAATCAAAACTGCCATGACACTCGACGAAATTACCGAACAATTCAAAGCCTTAGCCAGCAAAGCGCCTTCCATTGGCAAAACGCTCAAATTCACTTTTGACGAAGGCCATGTTTTCCTGGACATGACGGGAGAGACCCCGCAGGTCAGCAATGAAGACAAAGATGCAGACTGCAACATCATCACCAGCCTGGAAACCTTGATGGATTTGCGCAACGGAAAACTGAATCCAATGATGGCCGTAATGGGTGGCAAAGTAAAAATCAAAGGAGATATGGGTGTTGCCATGAAATTGCAATCCTTGTTTAGCTAAATACTCCTGCATAAAGTCTAATAAAAAGCCAGTGCCTATCCTATGTAGGCACTGGCTTTTTATTTTTTGTGAAAATTTAACACCCCACCTTCGGTGGAGTGTTAATGTGAAGTTCAGCCACAAATTCCACAAATTTTCACAAATTAGGGCACGAACTTCGTTCGTGAAGAAAGCACAAACGCAAGTTTGCGCCTTAATTTGTGAAAATTTGTGGCTAAAAACCAGTTACGCGCATCGCCGAAGGCGGTGTGCGTAACTTTTACGATTTTTTCGAAAAAACCCGCCTCCTCCGTGCAGGTACTTTCACCGAAGTTCGTCTAACCAAACTCACCCGCTAAATCAGCATACCATGAACCAAATCCGTGTAAAATTCTGCTTGTTCTTCATTTGCTTTTTGGCACTTTCCAATCTGGGAATCAGCCAAAACATGGATCATCCTGGCCCTCCCAAGCCCCCAAGTCCTGAGCAAATGGAAAAGATGGTCAACGAACTGGCCAAGGAATTGTCGCTTTCTACCGAGCAAAAGGAGGCCATCCTCAAAATCCAGCTCGACCACATGAAAGCGATGAAAGAAAAAATGGACAAACAAGCCAAGCAAGGCCCGCCAGACCAGGCCACGATGGAAGCTGCCCGCAAGGAGCTGGATCAAAAAACAATGGCCTTGCTTAACGCGGAGCAAAAGACCAAATACACCAAATTTATGGAAAGCCACAAGCCCCCAAGAAGAGGTGGCCCAGGTGGGCCGCCACAACACTAATTTTTTTTGCAAAAGGAGCCTTAGCAACGCATAAAGAATTACTTCCCGATTTTTTGAGCGGGAAATAATTTTTTGCGTCATACTTTGCCGCATTTTATCCTTATTTTGCATAGTTGTCGTTGCTTTTAAAGCATCCTAAAACCACACCTATGAAAAATCTGATCGCATCGCTCCTTTTGCTCTTTTCTGTTCTTGCTGTGGCACAAACGCCTACTGAAAATCACCCTGTTGATCCCGCTTCAGTTGAAAAAGCTGGCGTCCCCAAGGGAGAGATTTTCAGTTTCAGCTTTGACAACTCTAAAATTTTTCCGGGCACTACCCGCGAAGTGTCGGTGTACGTTCCCGCCCAATACCGTGCCGACAAACCCGCCTGCGTTTATGTCAACCAGGATGGCATCCAGTGGAAAGCGCCCACCGTGTTTGACAACCTGATCCACCAAAAAGAAATGCCCATCACCATTGGGATCTTTATCACTCCCGGCAAAGTAAAAGCAGCCAATCCCGATGCTGCGCTTGATCGGTTCAACCGCAGTTTTGAATACGACGGACTGGGCGACAATTATGCCCGCCTGGTGCTAGAGGAAATTTTGCCAGAGGTAGAAAAGAAAAAAACCAGCGATGGCCGCGCCATCAAATTGTCGCAAAGCGGCAATGACCGTACCATCGGAGGCTCCAGCAGTGGAGCAGTGTGCGCATTTACGGCAGCCTGGGAGCGTCCAGATGCTTTTTCGCGGGTATTCAGCGCCATTGGCACGTATGTGAACCTGCGCGGCGCGGATCGCTACCCTTCCTTGATTCGGAAGTACGAACCCAAGCCGATTCGCATCTTCTTGCAAGACGGTACCAACGACCTCAACATCTACGCCGGAGATTGGTGGAAAGCCAACGAAACCATGGAACGCGCCCTGACTTTTGCGGGGTATGAAGTCAATCACGTTTGGGGAGAAGGGGCCCACAATGGGCAGCACGGCACGGCTGTTTTTCCACAGGCCATGCGCTGGTTGTGGAAGGATTACCCGAAACCTGTGGCCAAAGGCGTTTCAAAAAATGATTTCCTGAGCGCTATTTTGGTTGAAAACACCGAGTGGGAACTGGTTGGCGAAGGCTACACCTTCAACGAAGGCACCGCCACCAATGCTCAGGGAGAAGTCTTTTTTCAGGACATCCCCACTTCTAAAACCTACCAAGTAGACCTCAACGGAAAATTGACCACTTTGAACCTGGATGCCAAAAAATCCAGTGGGACCGCCTTTGGTGCAGATGGAAAACGCTATACAGTAGCCGGTGGCGTCAAGCAAATCCTGAGTTATGATGCCAACGGCAAAGAAGCCATTGTGGCCGATAGCATCAGCGGAAACGACATTACCGTGGCCAAAAATGGCAACATTTACATCACTTCCCCCGATGGTCGGGAAAAACCCAGCAAACTGTACCTGATTCGACCTACTGGCGAAAAAGTAGTGGTAGACGAGGGTTTAATGTTTGCCAACGGACTGTGCCTTTCTCCTGATCAGACCCAATTGTACGTTACCGAATCGGCTTCACATTGGGTGTGGGTATACCAGATTCAGGCCGATGGCAAGTTGGCCTACAAGCAACGTTTCGGTTGGTTGCACGTGCGTGACATCGACGAAAATGCCTGGTCGGATGGCCTGAAATGCGACCGCGATGGGCGCATTTATGTCAGTTCCCTCATGGGCATTCAGGTGCTGGATCAACTGGGCCGCGTCAATGCCATATTGCCTGTACCCAAAACCAAAGGCCAGGTTTCCAACATGTGTTTTGGTGGCAAGGATTTTGATACCATGTACATCACTTGCCACGACAAAGTATTCAAAAGAAAATTCAAAGTGCCAGGCGTGAATGCGTTTGAAGCACCGATTAAGCCGAAGGCGCCGAAGTTGTAAAGGGGCGTACCAAAACTGATAGTTAAAACGATAAAATGCCCGGAGAAAAAGACCTCACTACTTTGTTGAAAACCATGCGCCCTACCCTCAACGATGGGGATTACGTTTTTTGTGTCCTTCCTGAACTCGGTGCTATCCCTTTGGACGCCACACTGATGTTGTTCAAGGAAGCAGAAGGTTACACCATTATTCTGACCCGAGAAAGCGCGGATCAATACCAAATGGCGTATTCCTTTGTGGCCTCCTGGATCACCTTGAGTGTCCACTCTGATCTGGAAGCCGTTGGTCTGACCGCAGCTTTTGCCAATGCCCTGGCCGACGGAGCCGTCAGTTGCAACGTAGTGGCTGCTTTTTACCACGACCATATTTTTGTGGACAAAAAAGACGCCGGTAAAGCGATGGAAATTCTACAGCATTTGTCGTTACAAGCGGGTTAATAAATAGATAGCGCATAACTTTATAAGTTGCAAAAAACATGAAAACGGTTTTGCTTATTTACCTCGCGCTAGTGATTTGTCAATTCATTTTGGCATTCATTTGCGGGCCACATTCCTGTGAGTGGGGCAATACGGTTTATGTTTGGTATGGTTTGATCGCCTTACTGCTCATTTTCTGTTTTCCCTATTTCAGATCAGAGCTCCCCATTTACCAACGCTTTGCCTATTCAATAGGCTTATCTGCATTGTGGGGGGTGTTGTGGGCTGCTGGTTTTATCGCTGGCGGTTTAAGAATTATGTGCAAATTATTTTAGAGTATGTGTTTGTAACTCACAGCACGTATTTTAACCGCAGAGTAAAGGAGTTGACGCGGAGTTTCGCGGAGTTTTTTTAGTGCTAAAGAGTTTGCCACCTGCGGTGGCTGGAGATCGTGTTCTAGAAGTATTTTGCCTAAATCAAGCATACTGATGGGACTTGATTTAGGGCAACGAACCAGCCTTAAAAAATGGCGAACTCCGCGGCCTCTCCGCACCGAAGGTGCCCTTAAAAAAACTCCGCGAAACTCCGCGTCAACTCCTTTACTCTGCGGTTAATATCCCTAATGTGAGTTTGTAATGCTAAAAATTCGCCAATGAAAACCATCGGATTCATCCTCTTTCCCAAACTGACCCAACTCGATTTGACGGGGCCGTACGAAGTATTTGCCCGCTTGCCCGACACCCAGGTATTGTTGTTGGCCAAAACCCTCGACCCGGTAGTTACGGAGAAAGGCATGGCCATTTTGCCCAATTGCAGTTTTGCCGAAGCACCACAACTGGACGTGATTTGTGTACCCGGAGGCCCGGGCATCAACGAGTGTTTGACGGATGAAGTGCTGCTCGATTTTTTGCGCCAGCAAAGCCACCAAGCCGCTTATGTGACCTCCGTTTGTACGGGAGCCCTGATTCTGGCAGCAGCAGGATTACTCAAAGGCTACCGGGCCACTACGCATTGGCTGTCGCTGGATTTGTTGCGCCAATTTGAGGACGTAGAAGTGCTGCCCGATCGCGTGGTTCAAGACCGCAACCGCATTACCGGCGGTGGAGTATCGGCAGGAATCGATTTTGGATTGACCTTGGCGGCAACCCTGTTTGACCAAGCTACCGCCGAAGCCATCCAATTGATGATGGAATACCTTCCGCAACCCCCTTTTGATAGCGGTCATCCAAGCACTGCGCCAGACGCGATTGTGGAACAGGTAAAACGAACCGCAGCGCCCTATCAAGAGCAACGTCAAAAAATTGTTGCCGACATTACTCGTTGATCAGGTCTTCAAAAGTCATTTCGCTGGACAGCATCCAGGGGTCATCTACGTCGGTGCTTTTGGCCAAAAGCACGACCACTGAGCGAGAGGCGACCTGATACACGTCTAAAGAAAGTGGCTCAGAAGGTATGGTGCTGCTGATGTCATCAGGACTGGGCAGTGCAGTATCTACCAGGCGGTACCAGCCCTTGCCATCCGGTCTGGTTGGAGAAGGGAGATTGAAATTGAGGCTGTCCCAAAACGCATTCATGACCACGTAAATTTCTTCGTGGTATTCTGGATTGTGCAGCGAAAAGGCCAAGCTGTGGGAATCGTCGCCCCAGTCGGGTTCACCGGGCTTGATGCCGTGCCAGTGCACCGTGGTATTTTGGCTGTTGAGAAAATAAGATTCCTGAAAATGGGGCAAGGTCATATTGAGGTTGATCATCTCCTTTACAAAGTGGAGTAAGTCTTTCTCCTTGTCTACTTGCGTCCAATCGAACCAGCTGAGTGAATTATCTTGGCAATAGGCGTTGTTGTTGCCCTTTTGAGTACGGCGTACTTCGTCGCCCATCAGGATCATCGGGGTTCCCTGGGCCAGGAGCAGGATGGCAAAACAGTTTTTGATTTGCCGCAGGCGCAAGGAGTTGATTTCCGGGTTTTTGCTTTCGCCTTCTTCCCCACAATTCCAACTGCGGTTGTCGTTGTGGCCATCCCGGTTGCCTTCACCATTGGCCAGGTTGTGCTTGTCGTTGTAGCTGACCATGTCGTTCAGCGTAAACCCATCATGGCAAGTGGCAAAGTTGATGCTGCGGTGGGGGTTGCGTTCAGCAGTACGGAAGAGGTCCGGACTGGCCAACAGGCATTGCATCATTTTTTCCGCATAGCCATTATCGCCCTTGACAAATGCCCGCATGCGGTCGCGGAATTTTCCGTTCCACTCCGCCCAGCGATCCCCCACAAAATTGCCCACCTGGTACATCTCCACGTCCCAGGCTTCGGCAATGAGTTTGCTGGATGCCAGTACTGGATCCGACTCAATTTCCCAAAGCAAAGGCGGGTTGGCCATGGGTCGGCCATCGCTGTCGCGACTCAGTACTGAAGCCAAATCGAAGCGAAAACCATCCACGCGCATCACTCCTGCCCAATAGCGCAAGCAGTGCCGCACCATACGGCGCACCACCGAGTGGTTGGCATTCAGGGTATTGCCCGTACCGCTGTAGTTTTTGAAATGGCGTTTGTCTTCGGTGAGGATGTAATAAGTTCGATTGGCCAAGCCTTTCCAGGAAAACGTTGGCCCGTTTTGATCTCCTTCCGCAGTGTGGTTGAAGACCACGTCCAAAATCACTTCGATGCCGGCTTTGTGCAGGGCTTTGACCATGTCCCGAAACTCGTTCAGGGCACCAAGTGGATCTTGATTGATGGCGTATCCGTTGTGGGGTGCAAAGAAAGAAATGGGACTGTATCCCCAATAATTGAGTCTTCCGGTGGGTGCATCAAAAGGATCAAACTGCTGAATGGGCAAAAGCTCCACTGCCGTGATGCCCAAGGATTTCAGGTAGGGTATTTTTTCGATCAAGCCCCGGTAAGTTCCGCGCATTTCTTGCGACAGCCCTGAAGAAGGATCTTTGGTAAACCCGCCTACGTGCAACTCGTAAATGACCGTGCGCTCAAAGGTATGATTGGGTGGGGTATCGTCTTCCCAGTCGTAGAGGTAAGGATCCACTACAATGCCTTTGAGTGCGGTAGCGCAGTTGTCTCCGGGATGACCCGCTTTGTTGCGGTCCCAGGTATTGCTCACAACGGCGAGTGCGTAGGGGTCGAGCAACACTTTTTGGGCATCAAAGCGCATGCCCGAATCGGGGTTGTAAGGCCCATGCACCCGGTAGCCATATACCTGACCATGCTCAAGGTCGGGAATGAAACAGTGCCAGTAATAAAAGGTCTGGTGGTGCTGCGGAGTAAGCTGGAAAATATGGGTAGGCTGGTGGTGATCGTGCTGATCAAAAAGCAACAATTCCACCGCAGTTGCATTCTGGGCGTACAAGCTAAAGTTCACGCCTTCCGGGGTAACGGTAGCACCCAAGGGGTAACTTTTGCCAGGTAAAACTTGCATAATGGTTGTATTTGCTGGGGCAAAAGTAAAGGGTTTTGATGGTTTGCCCCCTGAAGGGTAGATTATTTTTGTGCCAACTGAAGATTAAGAAGGTGTTTCGGAGCTGGGTTGAGATTTCCAGGCCATTCAAAACACATGGTACGGTCGCTGGAAGAAACCTTAAGACGTTGAACGAGCAGGCCGCTGTTGTGCAAGACTTGTGCCAGCGAGATAGAGACGAGCCAAAGGCGAGTAAAAATCCGTTCCAATCCGTTCAGTCCGTTGCATTCGTTTTCTATCCTGTCGCTTTGGTTGATGATCGGAAGGCAAAACAGATGATACGGATAAACATTATCCTGAGTATCTATCGTTTTAAATTCTTCTTATCGTTGACCCACACTTTTCGTTCAAATTCAGGCTCTTTGCCAAAATTCAACAACAAACCGACCTCAATTTCCGTGGCTTTCAGGTAGTTGACCAATTGCATTTCGTGTTCCGGGGTCAAGGCAACTGCCGCCTTTAACTCGATGATGACTACATCATTCACAATCAGGTCAGCAAAATAATCGCCAACCTCCCGGCCTCTAAAAAAGACTTTTATCCTGCGTTGCGCTTCTACCTTTAAGCCGGCCTCTTGCAGAGCGAAAAACATCGCGTTTTGGTAAACCCGTTCCAAAAATCCATGACCAAGTTCTTTGTATACTGAATAAAATTTTTTGAGGATGATGTCTGTGGTCTCTCGGTGTTTTAATTCCATCAAAAATGGTTTTCATGGTGAAAGAATCCGTTCCATATCTTTCTGATTCAACCAAAGCGACAGGATAGAAAA
>Ga0247837_1005112_pt1 | contig 20133 bp, 18 predicted proteins | sample LaCtaG_2_FD_187115 | JGI IMG/M metagenome (GOLD analysis project Ga0247837, IMG submission 187115) | Freshwater microbial communities from meromictic Lake La Cruz, Castile-La Mancha, Spain - LaCruzMarch2015_14.5m | ecosystem: Environmental > Aquatic > Freshwater > Lake | place: Spain: Castile-La...
AAGACCAACTCCGACCGTCTAACGGGCAGGACACGCACCAACAAGATCGTGATCATTGAAGGCAACCACGAACGGCATGTCGGGCAGATCTTCGACGTGCGGATCAATCATTGGGAAAACTTCACCTTGTATGGTGATCCAGCGCTGAAGGTGTGACCTATGCGCCGCGGGTTGTCAGGCTTCATCGTGATTGGGTGGACATTGGTGGCGTTTCTGGTCGGGATGATTCACCAAGTCGGGCAGCACAAGGCGTGGCTTGCGCCCTTGGTTTACGCACCCGTGCAGTTGTGGCTGGGCCACTCCTCGCTCTGGCCATGGTCGCGTGCTTTGTGAATCGGCGGTTGTTGCTGCTGTGCGCCGTCACGGCACTCCGGGTCGCACCGCCCGAGCTGGGATTTTTTCATGAAGAGCGGTCGCTGCCCATCCCCTCGTCCCCCGAGGTGCTGCGAGTCGTGACGTGGAACCTTGGTCAGCACGAAGGACACAGCATTGGGCCATTTCTGGATCAGTCTAAGATGGATGTGCTAGCGCTACAGGAGTGCAGTTACAATCAAGCTGGTCTGCGTAGTGGGCCTGGGCGTGCACAGCTCCCCCATCTGAGTCAGGCAAGTGAATTCATCCTTCTGAGCCGCTACCCGATCCTCAACGCCCAAATGATTGTGACCCAGGCGAGCGGTCGACGTGGGTTGCGCGCCGCTCGCTATGAGGTGCAGCTGCCCACGTGGACCGTCGTCGTTTACAATGTGCATCTGCCCTCGCCCCGAAAGGAGCTAAAGGGCCAATGGCTGGCCATCCGCCCCAGCGAAAGCACGCGCCAGTTCTGGCAAGATCAAGAGATGCTCATGCAGCAAGTACTGCAACACATGGAATCGGAGGTGCTGCCCGTAGTGGTCTGCGGCGACTGGAATGCACCCCCGGTGGGGCCGCTGTATCGCCGCATGACTGCTCAGCTAACAGACGCCCACATGGCCTTCGGTGGCGGTGCGGGCTACACCTTTCCTGGCGCTCTGTTGAATCCCCTGACCTTGGGCAAGCCCTGGCTGCGGCTTGATTACATCCTGTGCAATGTCGAGTGCGAAGTGCTGCAGTGCGAGACCGAGGCCCCCAGCGAGGCGCAGAACGCCGCAGTGGGGGCAGTCCTGCGCATCAGATGAGACCAAAAAAACGGTCACGCGGCTCTATGCCCGCGTGCCTGCCCTGGGTGGTGTTGGGCTGAAGTGGGGGTTTCGAATTTGCTCAGGCAGCGGCTTTTGCTGTCTTGCGCCCACGCTTGGCGGGCTCCTTGGACGTGTCGGCCAAGGCACGGAAATGGTCGCCAAAGACATACTGGCGGACCGTCTCGATCTGGCCCATCGCCCGGCGCAGCCACTTGCTGTAGTCCTTGCCGAAGCTGTCTTCATTGCCCACGTCCAGCAGGGAACTGGCGAGCGTGGTGTGCTGCATGCGGAGGGCGTTTTCGATCTCAATGCTGGCAGCAGGAATGCGCAGTTCAACGGCCTCAAACATGTCCATAACGCGCGCGGCGTAGCTGGTGTCCCAGCTGCTGTCATCATCGTCGTAGGCGCTGGTCGTGTTGTGCGCGACCAGGTATTGCACATTGTCCGAGTAAATCTCGGCGGCGGCGGTGACAGCATTGAAGCTTTCAGCATCGTTGGTCAGCGGCACCACCACAGTGGTCTCCACGGCCATCTCGGTGAGCAATTGGTAGAACTCGTGCTGCTCGTAGGCCTTCTCCCAGGACTCGGCGGCTCCCGTTGCGATCTCGACCAGCGTCACCGGGCAATCTTCGAGCGCAGCGATCACTGCCTTGGCACCGCCTTGGAAGGGATTCAGGTAGCGAGCGTCCGCTTCGATGCTGGATTCTTCCTCATCCAAGACGAGGAACTGATGTTCCACGCGGTGCTGATTCAGATACCTGCGGAGAAGACGGACTACCGTGCTTTTGCCGGAGCCGGAGAAGTCATTTTGGATGAGGATGAGTTTCTTCATAAGTTCTCGAATTCGTTGTTTATTATATTATTTATAATAATTTTGAAAAGGGAAAAGTTTGGGAATGTTGATTTTCTTGTTCTGGCCTAGTTTCCGGACTTTTCTCTCACTAGCTCTTCTCGCTCTGGTTTACGCGGCTGGAGTGTTCCGGTAGGCAACGATCATTTGCGGGCACGGCGGCACCATGCCACTGCGGTAGGCGCTGGCCTGCGTGCTTATTCTTTTCGCCCACCCCGCCTTTCAGCGCTCGCGCATCAAATGCCAGCTGATCCGAGCGGTCAAGAATGTCGAAGACGTGACTGTTCATGATTTGTATGAGACCTACCCTGATCTGATGATCGACATTCAGCGCGAGCAGCCATTGCTTCAGGAGCATAACGTGATCGTGTTTCACCACCCGCTCTAGTGGTATTCATGCCCAGCGCTGCTGAAGGAATGGCTGGGCGTATGCCAGCAAGGGCACGGCGCTGGCGGGGAAGCTGGCGCTGCAAGGCATCACCACGCGCGGCGAGCGCGAGGCCTATGCGAAGGGCGGCTTCAATCGGTTCACGATTCGCCAGTTCCTCGCGCCCTTCGATCAAACCTGCCGCCTTTGCTCCATGACGTGGCTGGGGCCATTCGCTGTCCATGGAACGCATCAATTGAGCGCCGAGCGTGATTTGGTGGCACACGCAGCAGACTATCAGCGCTTGATCGAAGCCCTGCGCGACGGGTTTGTCGATGTGGAAGCTGCGCAGAAACTGCCGCTGCTGAATAACGACCTCGGCAGAATCATTCAATCCCCTCGCTGACCCATGGAAGACGGATCTTTTTTCAAGACGCACTGGTTTATCTGAGCGCGGCTGTCGTGTCGGTGCCGCTAGCGAAGAGGCTCGGGCTGGGCTCCGTGCTCGGCTACTTGCTCGCCGGCATCGTCATTGGGCCTGCGGTGCTCGGATTGCTTGGCGATGAAACGCATGACGTGATGCACTTCGCCGAGTTCGGAGTGGTGATGATGCTCTTCCTCATTGGCCTGGAACTGCGACCGTCATTGCTCTGGCGATTGCGTGGACCGATCTTTGGGCTGGGCGGCGCTCAGGTGCTGGGCACGGCGGCAGTGGTCGGCTGTGCCTTGCTGGCCTTCGTTCAAAACTGGCAATAAGCGCTGGCGGTCGGCTTCATCGTGGCCATGTCATCGACGGCGATTGCTTTGCAGACGCTGAAAGAGAAGGGCCTCGCCAACACACACGGCGGCAAGCGCGCGTTCGCGGTGCTGCTGTTTCAAGACATCGCGGTCATCCCCATGTTGGCGCTGTTTCCTCTGCTGGCGACGGTGTCGACCGGTCATGCAGAGGCAGCCCATGGTCCGCTGTCGGCCTTGCCGGGCTGGCTGCAAGTGCTGGCCACGCTAGGCAATGTGTTGCTCATCATCGTGGTGGGGCGCTACGCCAGTTCGTATGTGTTGCGCTACATTGCGCGCAGTGGTTTGCGCGAGATTTTTACAGCCACCGCACTGCTGCTGGTGGTCGGCATTGCGTTGTTAATGAATGCGGTCGGATTGTCACCTGCACTCGGTGCCTTCGGCACGGGGGTGGTGCTCTCGGACAGCGAGTATCGCCACGAACTGGAGGGCGACATGGAACCTTTCAAAGGGGCTACTGCTGGGACTATTTTTCATCAGCGTGGGCGCATCGATTGATTTCAGCTATGTCGCCAGTCATGCATGGCTGGTCATGCTGCAGGTCGCCGGCTTGATTGTCATCAAAGCGGCGGCGCTTTGGCTACTGTCGCTGACGAGCGGCATCGCGGCGGATCAACAATCGCTATTCGCGCTGTCACTCGCGCAAGGGGGCGAGTTCGCCTTTGTGCTGGTGTCATTCTGCACGCAGGCTGGCGTGTGCTGGGGCCGCGCCTGAGCGCTAAGAAAGCAGACAAGCCCGAAGCCAATGCCGATGCCATGAACGAGCACGCGCCCGTGATCATCGCTGGCTTTGGTCGCTTCGGCAATATCATCGGTCGTTTCGGCAATATCATCGGTCGTTTCCTGCGGGCGCAGGGCATTGTCGCCACGGTGCTGGAGAGCGATCCTGATCATGTGGACCTGCTGCGCCGCATCGGGCTGAAGGTGTTTTATGGCGATGCCACTCGACTCGATTTGCTTCATGCGGCGGGAGCTGCGGAGGCGAAATTGCTGATCCTCACCATCAAGGACGAAGAGAAATCGCTGGCCATCATCGAGGCCTGCCGCAAGCACTTCCCCAAGCTGCAAATCGTGGTCCGCGCCTATGGCCGCGATCATGCCTACATGCTGATCCAAGCCGGGGCGGATGCCTTTGTGCTGGAGCATCAAGGATCGTCGCTGAACCTCGGCATCGAGGCCCTGTCACGCCTCGGGTATCGCCGCCATGCCTCGTATCTCGCCGCCTTGCAGCTCAAGCACTACGACGACCAAAACCTGCACAAGCTGGCTGCCGTGGCGCATGGTCGCAGCGCGATGATCGAGCGCGCTCGCATCGGCATCCTGGACCTGGAAGAGCGTATGAAGACCGAACGCGTGGGCGTGGCCATGGGCAGCGGCGAATCCGCGTGAGACGACAGCACGCTGAGGGATGGGTTTTGAGTGAAGGCGCGGTCAGCGGCGATCACAAGACGAGGTCACCATCGCCGTGCGCTTGGAACAGCGCATTCATCGCGTCGACAGCTTGCTGGCCTTGAGCCTTAAGCTGAGGGTCGGCGGCTTTGCTGGGATCGCTCGACAGCTTCCAAGACTGAAGGAGGGACTGCCACGCGGCCTTATGAGTGGGTGACAGGTCGTCGCAAGCGATGGCTGAGAGCTTGGTTAGCAGCGCGCTGTTGGTCTCGGGCGTCACGGGCTGCTGGCTGCGCCATTGAAAGACAACGCGCAGCGCGGAGATGAAGGCTTGCTCGGCCAGATAGGTCTTGGTCTCTGCGCTGAGCACAGTGGCCTTGGGCACCTTCTTGGGCGGGGCTGGTTTCTCATCGGGTTCGTTATCGACCACGACTTTGGCTTTGGCCCTTCGCACCTTGTCTCTCTTCGCCTTGGCAGCCGCGACGGCTTTGCGCTGCTGGCGCTCGTGCCGCACCACGAGCGTGGTGCCGATGAGTGCCAGGGCGACCAAGATCCAAAGGATGCGTTTTTTGCTGAGCATGACGAATGAAAGGCTCAGGCAAGGATGGGTTTCACCACGGTGCCGCCGACATTGGTCAGGCGGTAGTCGCGGCCCTGGAAGCGGTAGGTGAAGCGCTCGTGGTCAATGCCGAGCTGATGCAGCAAGGTGGCGTGGAAGTCATTGGCCGTGACCTTGCCATCCACCACGTCGAAGCCAAAGTCATCGGTTTCGCCGTAGCTCATGCCGGGCTTGATACCGCCACCCGCGACCCAGAAGGAGAAGGCATCGCGATGATGCTCACGGCCATAGTCCCCCTTGCCACTCGACACAGCACCCTGCGAATACGGCGTGCGGCCGAACTCGGTGACAAACATCACCAGCGTCTCCTGCAACAGACCGCGTTCGTCCAGGTCTTGTAGCAGCGCGGCGGACGGTTGGTCCACATCGCTCGACACTTTGGTAAAGCGCGTGTCCATGCCCATGTGATGATCCCAGCCGGGATGGAAAAGCTGGATGAAGCGCACGCCCTTTTCGCAGAGCTTGCGCGCGATGAGGCAGTTGCGGGCAAAGCTACCGGGGCGCTTAACCGATTTGCCGTAGCGCTCCAGCGTGGCCTTGGATTCTTCGGACACATCGGTCACCTCCGGCACGGCGGTCTGCATGCGGAAGGCCATCTCCAGTTGCTTGATGCGTGCGCTGATCTCAGCTTCGCCGCGCAAGCGCAGTTCCTCCTGCTGCACCTCGATCAACTGATCGACCATGCGCTTGTGCAGCGTGTCGCTCAGGCCCTCGGGATTATGCAGGAACAGCACGGGCTCATTGCCGGGGCGGAAGGGCACGCCTTGGTGCTGGCTGGGCAGGAAGCCGCTGTCCCATAGCCGCGATGAGAGCGGCTGGTCCGCACCGCGCTTGGTCACCATCACAATGTAGGCAGGCAGATTCTCGTTCTCGGAACCCAGGCCATAGCTCAACCAAGAGCCCATGGTCGGGCGGCCCGCGAGTTGATGCCCGCTGTTCATGAAGATGATGGCGGGATCGTGATTCACCGCCTCGGACACCATGCCTTTGAGGAAGCAAATCTTGTCCGCTTGCTTGGCGAGGTAAGGGAAACGGTCGCTGATCCAGGCCCCGGCCTTGCCATGCTGCTGGAAGTCGTAACGCGAGCCCTGGACGGAAAATTTGTTCTGGAACTGCGACATGCCAAGCGGGGCACGGCCTTTGAAAACGGAGTCGGGCAGCGGCTCGCCATGGCGTTGGCTGAGCAGCGGCTTGTGGTCGAAGGATTCCAGGTGCGACATGCCACCGCTCATGAATAGGCAGATGACGCGCTTCGCCTTCGGCGCAAAGTGCGGCAGCGTGGTGCCATCGGCCAGCACCGGGCCTGCCGAAGCCTGCGTGCCCAGCAGCGAAGCCAGGGCCGCAGCACCGGTGCCATAGCCCATCTGGCTGAGCAGCTCACGGCGCGTCACCCCACGCAGATCAGCGATCTTGCGGCATGGAAAGTCGGAAGGGTTTATGGGCAGCATGATCGGGTCAGTAGCTAGTGATGAAGGGTTCCGCATTGAACAGCGCCCGCACCATCACCAGTGTGGCAGCAACTTCCTGCGCCGGCAGCTGCGCAGTACGCGCTGAATCACCCGTGGCAGCGAAGAGCAACTCCACGCCCTCCGGGTCCTCGGCGAACTCGTCGCGACCGGCTTCAACGATCGTGGCCAAGGCTGCGGTTTGCGCCTGGGTCGGCAGCTTGCCCGTGAGTAGGCGGAAGACATCCCGCACGCGCTGCGCATCAGCTTTGGCAGAGGGATGCTGGGCCACCAACTTCTCCGACAGAACCCGCGCGGCCTCCAGGTAACCGGTGTCATTCCAGACGGCCAACACTTGCAGCGGCGTCATGGTCGGGGTGCGATTCACCAAGCAGAACTCGCGGCTTGGCGCATCGAAGACGGTCATCATGGGCGGCGGGCAGGTGCGGCGCCAGGACGTATAGAGGCTGCGACGATAGAGGTCCGCGCCCTTGTCCCGCACATACTCGTGCTGGGTGGCGGCGTCCTCCCATAGCCCGTCGGGTTGGTAAGGCTTCACACTCGCGCCACCGATTTTGGGATTGAGCAAGCCGCTGGCGAGCAGAACCGAATCGCGCAACTGCTCGGCAGTTAGCCGCCTGCGTGGTCCGCGCGCTAGGTACACATTGCCGGGATCGGCTTCCAACTGCGCTCGAGCTGCGGGCAGAGAACTGCGACCAAACGCTTGAGACAGCGCGATCTCGCGGCACAGCGCCTTCATGTCCCAGCGCGATTCAACGAGCCGCCGCGCCAAGTAATCCAGCAGCTCAGGAATGGCGGGCACCTCTCCCTGCACACCGAAGTCTTGCGGCGTAGCGACTAGGCTCTGGCCGAAGATTTGCATCCACAAGCGGTTGGCCTGCACGCGAGCGGTCAGCGGGTTCTTAGCATCTACCATCCACTGCGCCAGCCCCAGCCGGTTCTTTGGACTGCCAGCGGGCATAGGATTCAGCGCTGCGGGCGTGCCGGGTTCCACCTTGTCTCCAGGAGACTTGAAATCACCGCGCTTCAGCATTGGAGTCTGGCGCGCCAGGCCAGGCGTGTCCTGCATGACCATGATGTCCTTCAGCCCGATGTTAAAATCGGTCTCTGCCTTCCGCGCCTGTGTCAAGGCGGCATGGGCTTTCACGCCTTCTGGGTCCACCTCGCGCACGAACCAATCGAACCACGGCTCATCGCTGTTCGGCACCGGCTTGCCGCTCAGAAAGGTGACCTCCACGGGGCTCAATGCGCGATCGTAGGCACGCAGTTCATCGAGCGATGTGCCGTGCAGACCGGTGTCGTTGTTGCGATAGCCCAGGATCAAGATTGGCGGCGCATCGCTGCCATCCGCCACCTGGGCAAGATCACGATCACCCCACTCGACACGGTAGTCGATGTCGCGTTGCAGCGTGTCGCGAATCACACGCGTGTTCACAGGCTGGCCATCGACATAAAGGCGAAGCCCGTCCGCGCGACTGGAGCCGTCATAGACCATCGCCACGTGACGCCAGTCGGGGAAATCAATGGCATCCACGGCTTGCACTCGAATCGCATTGCCGGGGAAAAAGTGCGCCAGCGTCGCGGTCAGTTTGCCATCCAAGAACATCAGTTCGTAGCCGCGATGCGTGGCATCCAACCCCGCCCGACTGCGATGCAGAATGACGCCGCGCTGCGGTGTCTTTTCCATCTTCATCCAGAACGAGAAGGTGAAGGGCGAATACTTCCGGTAGTAGCAGAGTTCGGGCGGGAACTCGCACACGCCGCCCTCGCTCTCTGGGAACTCGAGCACCTGGCCGCGCACGCCCTTGACCTCGGACTTCACCGCCGAGCTGGCAGTGCGATAAGGAGGCGATACCGAGATATGGTAGTCACGCACTTTCTCGTCCACGGCATCAAAGCTCATGGCCATCTCCGGCGGCGGCAGCGCGGAAGATACGCGTTTGGTGTCTTCCTTCCAAAGACTACCGCCACGCGTGGGCGGAGCGAAGTGCTGGCACCATTGCTTGAAGCGTTCGCCAGCGCTCGAGCGCACTTGTTGCAGGTTCGCTTCCGCCGCTGTAATTGCCCGCTTTAGGCGAGAATGCTCTGTCTCTTGGCCCGGCAGGTAGATGTAAGTGCTGGGCGGCGGCGTTCCATTGCAGAACCGGGCGAACAGGCCGAACTCATCGCCTTTGTCGAAGAAGGCCGCCATCTGGTAGTAGTCCTTCATCGACAGCGGATCATACTTGTGATCGTGGCACTGAGCGCACTCCATTGTGAGCCCGAGCACCACGGTGGAGGTCACCTGCACGCGGTCGAAGATCTGCATCCAGCGGTTCTCCTCTGGATCTGCTCCAGCTTCATTAGTCATCATTCCCAGACGCTGAAAGCCGGTGGCAATGCGTTGCTCCTGCGTGGCCTCAGGCAGCAGATCACCCGCCATCTGCCAGGTCAGGAACTGGTCATAGGAAAGGTTGTCATTGAATGCCTTGATAATCCAATCCCGCCACGGCCACATGAAGTTCTCCATGTCCTCATGCCGGCCAAAGGTGTCCGCATACCGCGCCGCGTCCAGCCAGCCGGCTGCCATGCGCTCGCCGTAGGCTGGGCTGGCGAGCAGACGATCGACGACACGTTCCATGGCCTTGGGGCTGTCATCCGAAAGGAAGGCATCCAGCTCCGCGACGGTCGGCACCAAACCGGTCAGTGCCAGCGTGGCCCGACGCAGCCACTCGTGTTTCTCAGCAGCTGGCGCGGCCTTCCAGCCCTTCGCTTGATGCTTGGCATCGACGATTTCATCAATGCTCTGCGCGGAAATTTCAGCCGGAGGCACGAAGGCCCAGTGCGTTTCATACTCGGCCCCTTCGCTGATCCACCGGCGCAGCACGTCCTTCTGGGCAGCGGTCAGCTCTTGATGCCTCTCAGGCGGCGGCATCACTTCATCCGGGTCGGTGCTCAGCACGCGCAGCAGCACTTCGCTTTCGTCCGGCTTGCCCGGATTGATCGCGAATGCGGTCGCATCGGCGAAGGTGTCCAGGCGCAGGTCACCCTTGCGATTCCGAGGGTCGCTGCCGTGGCAGGAAAAGCATTTCGACGCCAGGATCGGCCGCACTTCAAAATTATAGGAAACCGTGCCTTCTACCGCTGCGACTGGCATGAAAGAAAGCGCCAGGAGCGGAAAGCAAAGTCGGGTGAAGGAGTGAAAACGAAACCTCATGTGGGCACGGTAACCGTAACGTCGCAGAAGCCGAATCTGGCCCTTTCAAAGCAGAAAATGAGAACAATTGCTGCTTATGAGGGATAAGGGATTTCCCTTACCCCGAGATGAAGCCAGCGCGGGCGAGACGTGATGCAGGGTGCCTTAGGCTTTCAAGGCCCAGTCGAGCAGCGCTTGCGCATCTTTCCAGACGCCGCCTTGCGTGCCGTTGAGCACGACGATGATGCGGCGTTTGCCACCGCGTTCCCCCGTGGCGACGAGGCAATAGCCAGCAGCCTGCGTGTAGCCAGTCTTCATGCCGTCGCAGTAATCGCAGCTCTTGAGCACGCGGTTGGTGTTCTCCAGGAGCACGCTTTTGCCATCGGGTTTGTTGAAGACATAGCTCTTCAGGCGCACCATGGCGCGCAGGTCGGGCAGGGTGTCGGCAAACTCACAGATCGAAGCAAGGTCGCGTGCAGAGCAATACGGGGCGGGCTGGCCATCGACTGGAGGGAGACCGTTCGGGTTGATAAACAGGCAATCGCCAGAGCCCATGGCCTTGGCTTTCTCGTTCATCTTCACCACGAAGGCTTCCACGGACCCTGCATTGTCGCGCGCCAGGGCTTGGGCGATGTCGTTGCTGCTCTTCACCATGAGCGCGGTCAAAAGATCCCGCCGGGTGTATTCCTGGCCCGCTTTCAGACCGATACGAACCGGCGCGCATCGCGTGTCGCGGTCTTGGATCTTCACAATCTGGTCCAGGTTGCCAGCCTCAATGATCAAAATGGCGGTCAGCACCTTGGTTGTGCTGGCGATGGCTCCCTTCAGATCCGCATTGCGCTCAAATAGCACCTCATCCTGCGCCGGATCGAGCACCAGGATACGCTGGGCAGTGGTGGCGGGCACGGGGCCGCGTTTGCGTTTGATCTCCAGCTTGGCCAGGCCTTTTTTGAGCTCGGCTTCCTGCGCATCGAGCTGCTTCTTTTTTTCCTCTAGCAGCTTCTCGCGCTGCAGAACACCTTGCTCGTATTGCCGGATCTCTTGCTCGCGCCTGAGGATGCCATCAAGCTGCTGCTTCACCTCGTCCTCCTTGGACTTGAAGGCCTTGCGGTCGTTCTCCAAGAACTTGGCGCGGGTGGCTATCTCGGTCTCCATGGCGTTCACCTGATCCTCGCGCCACTTGACTTCGGCCTCCCATTTAGGGTCTTTGCAGCCGGACAAGGTGACGGCCAACATGACGAGAAGCGAAGCGCGGATAGGATTCATCACAGTTCGGAGAGAAGTTCTTTGAGCTTGGCCGCGGGCCACTGGCCGGGCGCGTTGGACTCTCCAAGGTAACCATAGTTTAGCAGGGAGCCAAGCTTGGAAAGTGCCAACCTGGACAGTCGTCCCAGCGGCCCCATGCCCATGAGCGACATAGGCAGGCGGCGATGCGAAGTGAGCAGCTTCATTAGCCGCATTAGGTCGTCCGTCGTGTTCAGATAGGTGGCCAGTTTCACTGCGTCGAAGCCGAAAGTCTGCGCCATTTCGATGGCCCCGCCGAGGATCTCGTCGCCTGGCGTCGCCTGGAAGTCATGGAAACTGCCCACCACGCCCACGCTCAGCCCGCGCGCCTTCTGCATGAGGCCCCGCATGTCGCCCGCGCTACGCAGTTCGATGTCGATCAGCGAAGCCAAATCCAGCAAAGATTCCAGCATGGCGATGCGCCCCGCCGCCGCCGCCGTCCCCTGCCCGCCCTCGGCTGGGTGCCGCGCCGTCAGCAGCACGGGCAGGTTCAGCTTGGGGATCGCAGCGCGCAGTTCAGCAGGGTCCAGCTTCAGCAAGTCGAGCCGCAGCTCAAATAGGTCGCAGGCAGCGGCCCGCTGCGCTGGGTTCTGCGCTAGCGTGGCAGCGAGCGTTTCCGGCTGGCTGATGACGCCCACGGTGAGCGGGCGCGTGGAGAGCAGCAGGTTTTTTGAGGAAATAATTTGTGGCATTTACTAGAACTTTTATAACAATCAGGAAGATGAAACTATCTCGAACCCTTGGAGACCTCTGGAACTATGCTTGGTCGCAGGCAGGAAATCAATTTGCAGCTTACCGAACTGGCCGACAGCGCGATTCTTGCCACCAGCCTGTGGGTTTTGTATGTCGTCCGTGCCTATGTTTTGCGGAGCTGGTTTCCGAACCTGGAAGTGATTCCGCCGTTCAAGGACTTCTGGGTCGCAGCGGTGCTAGTGCCCTTCACGCCGATCGGCTGGAGGCGCGCGGTTTTTACAACCACCTACTGCACAAGAGCCCCGTGCAATGCCTGCGCGAGCTGGCTAGCACTCTGGTCTGGATGGGCACGATCGTGGGTGCCATCGTCGTTTTTTCCGCTGGGAAGTGCCTAGCCGCTCCGTGATCTCGATTCAAATCCCCGTTTTCAAGATCCGCAACGACCCGCGCATCTTCCCTTTCGGCCAATTCCTGCGCAAATTCAGCATCGACGAACTGCCGCAACTGCCCAACGTGCTGCGTGGCGAGATGGACCTCGTCGGCCCACGCCCGCTGCCGGTGTACGAGATCGAACGCATCGAGAAGCACGCGTAGCGCCGCCGCCTGAGCGTCAAACCCGGTCTCACCTGCCGATGGAAAGTCAGCGGACGAAATGGCGTCAAGAACTTCGACGAATGGGTCGCGCTCGACTTGAAGTATGTCGATAACTGGTCGCACTGGCTGGATGTGGTAATCCTGTGCAAAACCGTGGCAGTGGTAATGCGCGGAAGAGGGGCGCACTGAAAGGCGCTGGGGGAAAAGTGGCTCAATGCTGGCGGCGATGCTAGCTAAGCACTCGCCTGCGACGGCTCCAGCTCGCTCAGCTTCTGCTCCCACTCGGCGTTCAGCTTTTGCAGCTGCGGGTCCAGCTCGTCGTGCTCTTTCTGGAGCGCGAGGGCCTTGTTGTTGTCTGACCAGGTGCCGGGGTCTTGCAGCAAGGTGATGATCTCCTGGTTGCGCTTCTCCTTGGTCATGATCTCGGCTTCGAGTGCGGCGACACGCTGCTCCAGCTCGCGCTTCACTTTGGTGCGGGCGATACGTTCCTCAGTCTCCGCACGGCGCTGTTCCTTGGTCTTGCTGGGGGCCTTTTTCTCCTGGGGCTGCCAGTTCGTCGGCTGCTGATTGGTCAGCTTGGCGGTCAGCGCTTCGCGGGCGGACAGGGCCTTGGTTTTGTCGAGGTAATACTGGTAATCGCCGGCATACGGCGTGAGCTGGCCAGCGGCGATGTGGATCACGCTCTTGGCCATGGCGCGGATGAAATGCACGTCATGCGAGATGAACACCAGCGTGCCCTCGAACGGCTCCAGAGCGCCGATGAGTGCGTCGATACTGCCCATGTCCAAGTGCGTCGTCGGCTCGTCCATCAGCAGGAAGTTCGGCGGATCGAGCAGTAGCTTCACCAGCGCAAGTCGGCTCTTCTCACCACCGCTGAGGATGCCCACGGGCTTGAACACATCGTCGCCTCGAAACAAGAACGAGCCCAGGATGCTGCGGGCCGCGACCTCCGGCACCGGCTTGTCGCTGTCGAGCGCGCTCTGCAGCACCGTGTGCTTCGGGTTCAGCGTGTCCATGCGATACTGGGCGAAGTAGCCTAGCTTCACATTGTGCCCCAGCTCACGCATGCCGCCCTTCGGTTGCAGCGCTCCGGCGAGCAATTTCAGCAGCGTGGACTTGCCCGCGCCGTTCGGACCAACCAGCACGGTGCGGGCACCGCGTTCGATTTCCAAATCCAGATCTTCATACACGGGCGTCGAACCGTAGCTGAACTGCAAGCCCTTCACAGTCATGACCTTCAGGCCACTACGCGGCGGCTGTGGGAAGCGGAATTTCACTGTCTTCTCGCGTGACTCAGGTGCGTCTAGCACGTCCATCTTGTCGATCATCTTCATCTTGCTCTGCGCGCTGGACGCCTTGCTGGCCTTGGCCTTGAAGCGATCGACAAAGGTCTGCAGCTTGGCGATCTCGCGCTTCTGGTTCGCATACGCGGCCTCGTGCTGCAGCTCGCGAGCTTCCTTCTGCCCGACGTAGCTGTCGTAGTTGCCGGTGTAGCGGAAGATTTTGCTGCGAGAGATCTCCAGGATCACATCCGTGAGCTGATTCAAGAACTCGCGGTCATGTGAGATCATGAGAATCGCACCGGGATAGCCCATGAGGTAATCTTGAAACCAGATCAGGGATTCAAGGTCGAGATGGTTTGTCGGCTCATCCAGCAGCAGCAAATCCGGCTCCTGCACCAGCAAGCGCGCCAAGTGCGCACGCATGACCCAACCACCGGACAAGGTCTTCGCACTGCGCTCAAAATCACTCTCGCGGAAGGCGAGGCCACGCAGGATGGACTTCGCCTTGGGCTCCGCCTCCCAATGCGAGTGCTCCGGCACATGGCTCAGCGCGAGCGATAGCACCGTCTCATTTCCCACCGGCGCGGACTCCTGCGGCAGGAATCCGATGCTCGCATTCTTCTCCCAGATGACACGGCCATCGTCGGGCGTCAGTTCCTTCAGCAAAATGGCGAACAAGGTGGACTTGCCTGCGCCGTTCGGACCGACAAGGCCAATGCGTTCGCCGCGCTGAATGTGGAAGGACACGTCGCTGAACAGCGTGCGACCTGCGTAAGTTTTTTCGAGACCGGAGACGGAAACCATGGGGGCGCGTTCTGTCCCACTCTGCTCCCGATAAGTCAATGGCGCGCTCAGGGGCCGCTAGCGCAGCGAAAGGTCGCCGCTGATCTTCTGCGGACCGCGCACGAACTGGCCGATGCCTTCATCTGCACTCGGCACGATCAAGCCGTGGAACGAGGTCGATTGCGCAGGCGTGCCGAGCAAGCAGCTGCCGCTAAACTGGCCCGTAGCGGCATTGATCAACAGGCTGAAGGACTTCGGACTGGTTGCCAGCGGAGCAGGCCGCACGGCGCTTTGGCTCAGGGTCAAAGGCATCGTCGCAGGCCTGGTCAGGCCGCCAACCGTGAAGACAAGCACGCCATTCGGCGTGCGCACTGGTGCTCCCAACAACCGCTGGCCGGAGGCAGGTGCGCGATAACGACTGCCCTTGGCTTGAGCGTAAAGCGTGTCCACCCCTCGGGGAAGGCGGCATCGTCCGGGCTCGCCTCCTTGCGCCAGCTGACCGAGCCAGCGCATTCATCATCGGCGACATCGAAACGCGCCATCACGCTGCCATCGCCACCGTAGAGCGGTGCGAACAGCGGCACGCCCACGTCGGTCAAGCCAGTGCTGCTGGTGAAGGCCGCGCCATCGGCGGTGCGCCCCGTTGCGGTCACGGCACCTGCTGCATTCACGACCAGGGAGACGAAGCCACGGCCTTCGGGGATCAGCGTGGTGATGCCGCGTTGCAGTTCGTTGGTGACGATGCCTCCGTTGTAGCGCCCGGCAGTCTCCGTAGATGACCGATGCCGGTAGGCATGGAATAGCACACGCTGGCCGGTGGACGAAATCTGCAAATTTCCTGAGACACCTTGATCACTCGAGACTGTCAGACTGAGGAATGCAGACTCGGGATTGCCACCCAGCGACAGCGGCACGTCACTCGAGTAGAGCGTGTCATCGCTGGAATACGGGAACTTCCCGGTGAGCGGCCACGATTGCTTGCCCAAGGTCAAGCGGCCACTGAAGCCCGCCGAGCTGGTGGTGGTGAGTTGAAGAAAGCCACCCAGTTCCATATTCTCATCGGAGCGATCCAAGGTGCCGCTGAATTGTCCGACCAAAGCCGGGGCAAGCGCTTTCACCTCCAGCGGCACGGTTAGCACGGGACCTTTGCCCGCTGCATTCGTCGCCCAGAGTTTCACGCTGTAGGTTCCCGGCACGGTGGCAGCTCCTTCAATGGTGCCCGCATTCGCATTCAAGATCAGCCCTGGCGGCAAGTCTGATGCACCATAGCCCGAGGCGATGCCGTCCAGGGTGAGATCCATCGAAGTCAAGCCATGTGCCGTGACCGAGACCTCCCTGGGTCCGGTGACTACAGGTGCCCGCACGAAGGTGACATACAACAAATCACTCTGAGCTTCGGCACCGCCTGAGGTGAGGCGGCAATAAAAGCCAACCTGCTTCGCTTCAGGCGACGTGACCGTCATCGCGGCTTTGGTCTCATCGTCAAACGGCACGCCTTCCGAGAACCACTGGTATTTCAAATCTGGCCCGGCAGCACGAACCGAAAGGGTGTGAGGCTTGCCCACAGCAGCCTGCTCAGTGCCCTGCAGTGCGGGCTCGAAGACGCCGACGAGCAGCACGTCCTTCACCGTTGTTCCTGCAGCATTGGTCACTGTGAGGCTGTAGGTGCCCGCCACATTGAGCGAGCTGGCCACGACGAGGATCGAATCCGTGGTCGCTCCTTTGATTGGCACGCCGTTCTTCCGCCACTGATAGGTATTATCCGGCGGGTAAACTGGCTGCGGAGGCCACAATGGGATCGACTGCAGGCTGTTAGTGCCACTCCGCACTGGCAAGGGATGGAACGTGTAGGTGTCGCCCAGCGGCAGCATCATTGAATGAGGCATGATCCGCAGCTCGGGCTTGGTCACGCCCCAGCCAGCGATCGTCAGGTCCATCACCGTGATCGCCGGTGTGCCGGATTTCATGCGCAAGATCGCCGAGCGAACGCCGCTCGCTGTTGGCTTGAAAATCGCGCGATAGGTCGCCTTCGTCGTCGTTCGGCTCACGAGCGTCACAATGAAATCTGCCGCCGCAGAACCTCCCAGCACGAGGGCGAGAGTCGGCAGGGGGGCCGTCGCCGTCGTCACCTCAAAGGTCAGGCTGCTGGTCTTGCCCACCACTGCGGCAGGCAGGGCCAAGACCTGCCCGCCTTCCAGGGTCGTGTCTTGCCCAGAGGCCTTGACCAAGAGCAGACTGAGGTCTCCACGACCCACCAGAGCGACATCGAAAGACGGCAGCGTCACATCGCTGCTTGTCACGTGGAGCATGGCCGTGCGGATGCCATCGTCCAAGGGAGCAAAAGCGATTTCGACCGTGGTGCTCTGCCCAGCAGCAATCACTGCGGGTGGCGCGGCGACCAGCGAATACTCCGCCGCATGGGCACCCGTGAAGCCGATGTTCACTTGCTTCAAATCACTGCCGCCAGTGTTGCGCAGCACCAGAAACGCATGGCGGCTGTGAGTCAGCCCCAGCACCTCCAGGCGCTGCTCCAACGGCACATTGATGACGCCCTCCACCACTAGCTTGGGCTGGCCTTGGCCGGTGAGGGAGATGGAATAGTAGTCCTCATCCACGTCACTGCTGCGGATTCGCAGCGTGGCCTGATGCAGCGAAGCATCCGCCGCTGTGTGACTGATCGTGAGCGTCGTGCTGGCCCCCGGCACCAGCGAGGCGGGCACGTCCGACAGGGTGAAGGCATAGCCCGATCCGTCGAGGTAGGCGGACAGATTCAGCAACGGCCCCGCGCCGGTGTTCTTGATCGTGATGGTCTGCTGAGTTGGCGCAGGCCCGAAGGTCAAGGCGCCGCTGCCATTCGGCAAAGGCGCGCCCGCACTGTCCACGATCTCAATCTCCGGCGGCAGCACCCCCTCGGCGGTCAGCGCCACGTCGATGGGCGTGTCGCCTTGAATGCCGGAGCTGATGCGCACCTTCGCGCTGCGCGTGCCCAGGCCTTTCGGCGAGTAACGAATGCGAACGCTGGCCGTCACATAAGGCCTCAGCTCAATGGGGTTCAGCGGATCACGCAGTTCGAAGTCTCCCGCTCCATCGTCGAGAATCGTTGCCGAAAGCGCGGGCACGGTGGCAAAGGATTGGTTCGTGACGTAGATGACGCGCTCCAAACTGGAGTTCGCCGGCAGCGCGCCGAAGTCCACTGGCCCCGTGAGCGCGGGGTTGCTCTGGTGATCCACGCTGACGCGCAGCTGCGGTCCATGCTGGAAGCAAAGCAGGTGCTTGGCAGGATCAAAACCGGTGCCGATTTGGGACCAGCGCACCTCATCCAGATCACCCGTGAAAAGATCCGTGCCCGCCGGTGTGCCGCCAGCGGTGATGGCCCCGCCGCTGGCCGTCACGTAAGGAGTGGTGATACTGTCTCCAGCGGCTTGACCATTCACGTAAAGCGTCGCCACGCTCGCCTTCCGCACCAGAGCCACATGCACCCACTCGCCCGCCGTGAAGCTCGCCTCGCCCACATCCCCGGCGCCGCCGAGCCGACCCCGCAGCACGCCATCGACCTGATAAATGCCGAAGCCATTCGTGCCCGAGGTGCCGCAATAAACCAGGGCCTGCGTGCCTGTCGTCGTCTGCGGGCGTGCCCAGGCTTCCACTGCGAAGTTGTCCGGCAGAATCAGGGTCAGCCCCGAGGTGATCTTGCCCGTGCCGTCAAAATGCGCGCCCAGCTTGCTCTGGACTATGGTGGCCGCTGGCGTGCCCGCCACGTCCACGTAGGTAGGCGAGCCCGTGACGGTTTGCTGAACGTTGACGTTGATCGTGCCGCTGGCCGCGAAGGCGTCGAGCTTGGTCGCCGTGAGGGCCCCACCCGCTTGCGCACCCCCATCCGAATCCCCCAGCCGCCAACTGAACGCGAAATTCACCGGGCCAGAGGCGTTCGGGTTTGGGAAAATCGGCGGATTGACGATGATGGGGGTAGTCGGCGTGATCACCGGCCCAGGCCCAATAATCACTCCCGACCCCGGACCGCCGATCAAGACGAGGCGCAATTTCACAGCCACTTCAAAGCGCACGCCTCCGCTGTTAGCGTCAAAAATCAGTTTGCCGAAGCCAAAACCGTTGCTCGCCACCTGGACGGCCATGCTCTCCCCCGGTGCCAAGGACGTGGCAGGCAAGGTAGCCGACACGCCTGAAGTCGAAAGCGCCTGGAGATTCACCAAGTCAGCACCGCCGTCATTGGTCAGAATCAGTGTCGCCCCACTTGCCACCTGCGACGCCACTGGCGTGGGCACGCTGGGGTAAAACATAGAGTTCAGAGGTCGCACCTCGCCCACGCCGACCTCTTTGATCCGCAGCACGGGGCCGGTCACCTGGGACGTGGCCAGCAGCGAAATGGTAAAAGCACTTTCGTCCGCGTCATTGCTGGAGATCGTTAGCATGGCGGCCATGCTGCCCTTCACATTCGGGGCGAAGCTCACCACCAGCGGGGCTGTCGCCCCAGGGGCCAGCGAAGCTGGCAGCGCGTGGCTTACCACAAACGTGGCCCAGTCCCCCCCGGAAATGGCCGCGCCCAGGCTGGTAAGGGGCTCGTCGCCCGTGTTTTTGACGGCGAAAGTGATCGGCCGCACCTGGCCCGGCGCGCATGTGGGCGCGTCCACGTTGATCCAGGGTAGCAGCACCAAGCTTGTGCCTCGATAAGAGATCGGCTCCACGCCGCCCGTGCTGGTCAGCTCCTCACCTTCCCAACGCTGCACACTGATTTCCGGCGCTGCCTGAAGGCCTTGGGAGCCCAGGATAGCGCAAGCAAACCACGTTCGAAGTTTCAGCATAGGGCAGGCATTTTGCCACACCGCCCACCGGAGGCCCAGCTTTTTAGTCATGCTGGACTGGACCCATTCACCCATCACGGCGCAGGCAGCGGTAGGCCCGCCTGCACGCGGAAGAACAGATGCGGTGCCGCCGGTGCGCCCAGGGTGAAGCCTGCGGTGCCGCCCGTCAGCGGGCTGCCGACTGGCTGCCAGTCGCTCAGGTTGCTGCTGCAATAGACGGAGTAGACCCGGCGGTCGGTGCCAGTCCAATCCAGGTCCACGTCCCCAGTCGCGGGGTTGTAGGTGAAGCGCGTGACCTTCAGCCGCTCGGTGGCGCTGAAGGGGTTCGTGTCGGCAATGTATTCGTCCGCGTCGCTGACGCCGTCATGATCAAAGTCGCTGTTCGGGGTGCTGCCCAGCAGGGCGAGATTGCTGCCCAGGCCAGCGGAGACGGCGAGTTCCAGTTCCCAAGCATCGGGAATGCCATCGCCCGCGCCTGACGAACCACCGGCCACACTGTCGGCGTCGGCACCGGGATGAATCACGGTTTTCAAAGTGCCCAGGTCAATCCAGCCGCAGTTGGCGGAGTAAGCGTAGCCGCTCAGCGCGCCGGTGACGAGGTCCACGCGGGGCGGGGCGCCGATGGTAGGATCAAAGGAAATCCAGCCGATGTTCGCACCATACGCATAGCCGCTCAGCGCGCCCGCGCCGTCATGGTTCACACCGATGTCGCCGCCCGTCTGCGTGTAGCCAGTCGAGAGGGATGGCTTGCCATCACCGAGGTCGATCCAGCCGACATTCGCGGCATACACCTTGCCATGCGCCATGGTCGTTTCGATCACAGGAGCATCGGCGGCGAGCGGGTTCGTGCGCCAGTTG
>Ga0247837_1005115_pt1 | contig 20114 bp, 17 predicted proteins | sample LaCtaG_2_FD_187115 | JGI IMG/M metagenome (GOLD analysis project Ga0247837, IMG submission 187115) | Freshwater microbial communities from meromictic Lake La Cruz, Castile-La Mancha, Spain - LaCruzMarch2015_14.5m | ecosystem: Environmental > Aquatic > Freshwater > Lake | place: Spain: Castile-La...
GCTGCTGCTCCTGCTGGGTACTCTCCACCAACGCTTGGATCTACTCAGATAGGCTCTGGCTCAACTGTAACAACAATTGCAGGACTTACACTTTCAACTCCAACACTTTCAGGAATTACAGTTTCAGATGGCTCAATAGTATTTGAAGGCGCTACTGCAAATGACCATGAAACAACTTTTGCTATTACAGATCCTACAGCAGACAGAACAATCACATTCCCAGATGCTACAGGAACCGTTGCTTTAGCAGCAAACGTAGCAGCACTTTCAGGAGCAACTTTTACAGGGGCGGTATCAGGAACAAGCCTTACACTTTCAGGAGACCTAACAGTTAATGGAACAACTACAACCATTAACTCAACAACTTTAACCGTAGATGATATTAACATTACTTTAGGACAAGGCAACACATCAGATGCATCAGCAAATGGTGGCGGTATAACATTAGAAGCAGCCACAAATAAAACCTTTACATGGATAGACGCTACAGACGCTTGGACATCTTCAGAGCACATGAACTTAGTTACTGGTAAGTCTTATAAGATTAATGGAACATCAATTACCGCAGCAATTCCCGCAGGCCTTACGTGGGAAGAAGTTAAGAATGGTAAGTCTGGTCTAGTAATTAGTTAGACTGCTTTACAAAACACAAAGTACTTAACCCTAAAGTAAAGATTTACTTTATTATTTACGTGTAAAATTTTGTTTTAATTTTGTGATATACTAAGACTACTTTACGATTAGTAAAGCGCTAATAGTATTTTTTAATAGAGAGTTGGAAAAATCAATGTTGGATATCTTTTCTTTTCGTTTGTCAGATGAATTTGTAAACAAATACGCTACAGTCCCAGCGCCCTTTGGCTTTACAGACGCAGGCTCTAACTCATTAGGAGAGATCACGTTTATACGAACATACTCTCGTATGAAAGAAGACGGAACAAAAGAAAGATGGCATGAGGTTTGTAAGCGGGTAATTGAAGGAATGTACTCAGTACAAAAGAATCACGCTAAAGATAATCGTCTGCCGTGGAACGATAACAAGGCTCAGAAGTCTGCTCAAGAAGCCTATCAAAGAATGTTTGAATTAAAGTGGACACCTCCAGGTCGTGGTCTATGGGCATTTGGAACTCCTATGACTATGGAGAAGAAAAACTCTGCTTCTCTGCAAAACTGCGCTATGGTATCTACTCGTGATATTGATCGTAATGATCCAGGAGCCTTGTTTGCTTGGGTAATGGATGCCTTAATGTTAGGTATTGGTGTAGGGTTTGACACAATTGGAGAAGAAAAAGAAGTTGCTATTTGTGCTCCAACAGAGCCAGAAAACGTATGGGAAATACCAGACACTCGTGAAGGCTGGGTAGACTCTGTAAGAATGCTTCTTAACTCATATCTAAGGCCTAATCAGGCTATACAGAAGTTTAACTATGACCTTATCCGTCCTCTAGGTGCCCCTATAAAAGGGTTTGGCGGGGTCGCTAGCGGTCCAGAACCATTAATGTCACTACACAGTAGGATAAACAATGTTATTGGCGGTAGAGCAGGAGAATTACTTGATTCTAGAGCAATTGTAGATATTGTAAATCTTATTGGTACCTGCGTTGTTTCTGGTAATGTTCGTCGTTCTGCTACCTTGGCTCTTGGTCTGCCTGGAGATGAAAACTTTATTAATCTTAAGAATTCAGAGGTTTTTCCAGAAAGAAACTCATACGATCCAGAAAAACCAGGATGGGCATGGATGTCAAATAACTCTATTGCTGCAGAGGTTGGAACAAAGTATGAAGACTATGTTGATTTAATTGCAAACAATGGTGAGCCAGGATTTATTTGGCTAGATGTTGCACGTAACTTTGGTCGTCTAGCAGATCCAGCAGATGGAAAAGATTCTCGTGTTATGGGCTTTAATCCTTGTGCAGAGCAACCATTAGAGTCATACGAACTTTGCACATTAGTAGAAGTTCATTTAAATCGTCATGAAGACAAAGAAGACTTCTTGCGTACATTAAAGTTTGCTTACCTATATGGAAAAGCCGTAACGCTTCTTCCAACACACTGGCAAACCACAAATGGAATTATGCAACGTAATCGTCGTATTGGAACATCTTTAACTGGTATTGCATCATTTGCAGATACTAAAGGAATGCCAGCAGTTCGTGAATGGATGGATGAAGGGTATAAAAAGATTCGTCAATACGATCATTCATATTCAGAATGGTTATGTGTACGTGAGTCAATTCGTGTAACTACCGTCAAACCTTCAGGCTCTGTATCATTACTTTCTGGTGCAACTCCTGGAGTTCATTGGGGTCCTGGAGGAGCATTTTATTTACGTGCTATAAGGTTTGGAAATACAGATCCAATGATTTATTTATTCAAAGCAGCAGGGTATAAAATTGAACCAGACCTTGTATCAGCAAATACTTCAGTAGTCTATTTCCCAGTAGCATCTGGACATCCAAGATCTGAAAAAGATGTAAGTCTTTTTGAAAAGATTGGTTTGGCAGCAACTACTCAAAAGTATTGGTCTGATAATGGAGTTTCTGTAACTTTATCATTTAACAAAGAAACAGAAACCAAGCATGTTGCTCCAGCATTACATATGTATGAGGGTCAACTTAAAGCGGTTTCTTTCTTGCCTATGGGCAATGAGGTTTATCCGCAACAGCCATACAATGAAATAACCAGAGAAGAGTATAACTCTTATGTTGGTAAAATTGCAAAGATTGACTGGTCTGCAATTTACGATGGGATAGATAATCTAGAAGCACAGGGTGAAGCATATTGCAGCACAGATGCCTGTGAAATTAAACTTTACTAAGGAGAAAAATGAAAAAAGTATTAGCGTCAGTAGCAATTTTTATACTTGCTTTTATTGGACTACAAGGCATAAATAAATCAGATGACAGTTGTATTAATCTATATGTTGATTATGGTCAATTAGATAGTAATACAAAAATAACAAAATGTATAGAATCATCTAATAAAATAGTTTCTTTAGATCTTTTAAAAAAGGCAGGTTTAGAAGTAGAGGGAACTAAAAAATATGGTTTAGGCGTGGTTTGTAGAATTAATGGTTTGCCAGATGCAAAAACCGAATCTTGTGAAATTATGCCACCAGCCGAAGCGTACTGGGCAATTATTATTAAAGAAAAACAAGTTATACCATTTCCAAGAAAAGAATGGGGCTGGGGACAACTAGCAGTAGATCAACAATATTTAAATCCAGGAGATTCATTAGGCTTGGTTTGGACTGGTCCTAACGGAGAGTTAAAGTTTCCATGAAAGTTGCACAGAAGCATTCAGATAATGTTGTTCAGTTTCGTCTAAAAACACAGAAACCTAAAACAGCAAAAAATATACTACAACTAGTATTAACTCTTGCTGCATTATATATAGCAAACGATATCACTATTGATATCTGGCGTTCTCTGACTGGACACTAATGGTTCATTTAACTCGTATATACACAAAGACAGGCGATGATGGAAAAACCTCTACCGCCACTAATGAACGCATAGATAAAAGCAGCGATTTAATTGAAGCAATTGGAGCGGTAGATGAAGCAAACTCTGCCATAGGTATGGCAACTGATTTTCATAATGACATTATAGATAGAATACAAAACGATCTATTTGACCTAGGTGCAGAACTTTCTGGTGCTCCAACAATCACAATATCAGAAGCAAGAATTACTCATCTAGAAAATATCATTGATGACTATAACGAATATCTAGAACCACTTCACTCTTTTGTTCTACCTACTGGCGCTATCCATAATGCAAGAACTATAGTCAGAAGAGCAGAGCGTCAGGTTTGGAAGATAGAGGGCATAAATCCAAATATTGCAAAGTATCTAAATAGGCTTTCAGATCTATTGTTCGTAATGGCAAGATATCACAATAAGGGTAATGAAAAGTTGTGGGTTCCTAAAAATTAACTTCTCCCCTGCTATAATAAGGGTATAGGAGAAATATGTCTAACCCGTCCAACTTGTATGCAGAAAAAATTTATGCAGAACACCCACTAGTTCTTTGGGCATTAGACGATCAGGCTGACTATATTAGCCTTATTTCTGAATCACAGCGGGACATAACAAATGAGTGGGACCTTACTGGGTGTACAGCAACAAGCAATGTTATTGGAGATGAACCATTTCCAGATAGTGAAACAACTAGACTATCAGGATCAGTTCCAGCGGTAGATACAAATAATCTTATTTGTGTAAGCCCCAACCTTATAAACTTTAGCGACTTAAACGCAGAACTTGGAACATTTACAGTAGGCGCATACTTTTATTCTGAAAGTGCATACTTAGAGTCCGTATCTATTGGGTATGAATATACAGATACAACAACATCTTTAGTGGTTCAAGAATTTAAAGTATTTGAAACTACCGTTTTTGAAAACTGGGCATTTGTTTCTGGAACATTTGAAATACCTAATGAAAATACAGAACTTAGAGCAGTTATAAAAATAACAACAAATGGTAGCGATGCGTCTCCAACTGCTGCAGACTATAGATTCTATATTAACGGAATTACAGTAGGGCAGTGGTCAGAAGAATTCAATGTGACTTCACTTGGAGTTACTCCAGAATCTTTTCCAACAGATATTGCTCTTAGCACAACTAGTCAAGTTATTCCAGCAGCAGCCTACGGAATATCAACAGAAGAAGGCTATTATCTTGTTAATGACAACGCCTTAGTTGCAAAAAATTCTAGCGTACCGTTAGTGTTTGGTGCTTCTGGAGTAACAAAACTTTTACCAAATGTTGGTGGAGATCCATCTTTAATTATTCCTGGAAAGGGATTTTTAAATGAAGCAGGTAGATACAAAGAATATACAGTAGAATTTTGGGCAAGAATTAATTCAGATGCCTTAATTCCTAAAAGAATCTTTGGTCCAATTACAGGCACAAATGGTTTATATGTAGAAGGTGGCTTTTTAACTTTAGTAATTGGTAATACTTTTTCTTCACATTTCGTTGGTGAGTGGTATAGGCCAATGCTTATCAATATTCGTTTAATTCGTAATTCTGCAACGGTATTAATTAATGGAGAGCAAGTAATCTCTATGACAATTGATACTGAAGCACTTGATTTGCCATTACAAGAAGTGGCAGGAGAGTCTCAAGACTGGTTAGGTTTTTATGCTTATTCAGATGTAAGCCCTGTAGAAATTGACTGTGTTGCTATCTATCCTTATCAAGTTCCCGTAACAGTTGCTAAGCGTAGATGGGTGTACGGCCAAGGAGTTCTTTCTCCAGAAGGAATTAACTCTGCCTATGGAGGAACTTCTGCTTTTATTGATTATCCTTTTGCAGACTATACCGCAAATTATAACTATCCAGATTTTGCACAATGGCAACAGGGTTCTTTTGATAACTTAGTTACAACAGATACATCAATTACTACGCCAGCCTATCAACTACCAGAAATTTTTTTAGACACAAAAACTTTGCAAGATCTGTATGATGACTGTCAGGTTGAACAAACTGGATACCTTGAGTCACAAGCAGAATCCTATAAGTTTGTTACCTTTAGGCCTAATAATACTTGGAACTCAGAGCAGTGTTATTTTAACTTTCCAAGATTTAATATTTTAAATGATCAGGTTAGGTCAGTTTATGCAGTTTTTAGCACAGAGGATATTGGTCCAGAGTCTGGAACGGTACAACCACAAACTCTTTTAAAAATATATAATTCTACAACTGGTGACTTTTTTATTGTTAGACAAGAGGAAGATATAGTTAAGTATATTTTAAATTATAATGGAGTAAATACTTTATTGTATACAACTGAAGCGCTTGAGTCAGGTCAACTCTTTGCCGTTGGGTTAAATGTTCAAACAATATCAAATACATTTGGTGAAAACGTTGCGTCTTTTTTTGGAAATCAAAACGGATTAAAATTGTACGTAGGTGGAGATGAAGAAGCAGAAAACACCTTTGTTGGTAAAATTTATTCAGTTGGGCTATCTACGTCAACTAATACGGTTGATATAAAAGATTACTTTGATGAAGACGGGTTTATATTATTTGATGATTTATCGGAGAGCGGGGCAACAGAAGAAACTGCCATAGCCTTAATCGAACATACAGCAAGTTATACATTATTGCCAACAGAAGCATATGACAAGTTTTTCTTAGATATTGGAGTCTCTGGATACTGGCAAGATTATCTTCCATTATCTTATTTTGCTCAATATGTAGCAGATAGTTCTGGAAATCAATTTTATGATATAGACTTTTTACAATTTAACATAGGATATCCCGCTCCCTCTGAATCAGTTGAAAATGAGACAGTGGTGGCTAGTTGGACCTACGGCGACTTGCAAAATGAATATGCAAGCCCTACTCAAAAAACATACTATCAATTAGACAATTTTTTGTTTAGCGGCTGGAACAACTATGCAGATATGATGCAAAAATCTGAGAAATACTATGAATACAATACAGAAAGTGCATCTATTAGAAGTTATATTACTTTTCAGTATGTTTTTGATGGAGCAAATTTACCTCAAAGCAGTTTTACAACCACCGTTGCACCAACTTCAAAAAGAATTATTGACATGGACGATTACACCACTTGGTCAAACAAAAAATTTGAAGTTGTTGACAATACCTTGATTTACCCTACAAAAATTGAAGATTTTAACGATCTTGCAATTGTGTATCATCTTGAATTTAATCTTAGAAACATTTTAACAAAACCAATCGCCTTAAGAAGGTTAGAGTTGGCATCTCAAGCATTTAACGATAACTCCTTTAATCCAGTTGGCACAAGGTTTGGTATTAACATGTTCCCGTACACACGCTCTGGCATTTACTATGACTACAAGGCAAACAATCCATTTAGTATTTATAAAGGAAGCACCCCATACTTATACTTAAATAGAAAAAGCGGAATAGAGATTCGTGGAGACTTCAGCACAAATGTTAATAGGGGTATTGCAATTCCAATTAATCAAACAAGTTCAGATAACTATAGAGTAAGTGCTGCTCAAATTTGGATGAGATACGACGAGGACTTTTTCCCAGGAACACAAACAGAGTTGTTCGAAATTAAATATAAATCAGACACTATAAAATTCTATATGGTTGCAGATAGCGAAAAGGGCTCTAGGGCAAGAGTCTTTGCCCGTAGCCAAGAGACTGGTCAAGACTTTAATGGCATCTCATATTTCTGGAATGGAAATCTAGTAAGGGAGCCAGTTATTACTAAAAAAGAATGGGGCGTATTAGGAATTGCGTTTTCTACCGCACTTAACTTTGACTCTTATTTAGGCGGTATTAATCTAACTGGCCCAATGATATTTAATAATATTGCCTATTATCAAGCCAACAACCTACAGCAAGTTCAAAGTACGCTCAACAGACCTTGGCAGAAAGTTAAAACAGACGGAGCAACAAATTTCCAATGGCAATTCTGGCTAAACAACTTTACTTGGGAAGGTGTTCTTGTTATTTCTTCTTCAAGTCTATACGGAGTAAGCCCAGCAGACGTCTATAAGACGTACTTAGGAACTAATAAGATTATTATTGATGACGAAGAAGGTATGATATTTGATGCTGATAAGATTAAGATATATAACAACACAGTTTGGCAAACAACGGTTAGCGTTCCTGTATAGTCTGCTATACTTATGGTTATGGAATCCTTAATTAATCCAAAAACTGGTAAACCTTATGTCAAAAATGTACGTCGTCAGGTAATAGATAAGCATTATGACTGGGGTCTTTACGTATATAAGACATCTAAAGGTAAATGGTTTACAGACGGAGATGGTTCAGTTTTAAACATACCGTCCGACCGTGGAGATCTTACAAAAATTGCAGAATTAAAAAAAGTTGCAATACACAATGGAGATGATGGACTTGGCGAAGCGGTATTTGTGGCAGGACTAACTCAGGTTAGTGAAGAAGAGTATTCTGAACAGAAAGAAAGACTAAGAGAAGGATTAATCCCTTCAATGAATGACTTAGGTGCTTGGCATGCAGCACAACAAACATTAAAAACACATGGAAGAGGGGCAATAGATGAGTGAAGAAGAGTACGTTCGTGCAAGTCTTAATACAGAAGAAAAAGAAGATAGCATTTTTAATTCTCAAGATCCATTTAATAAAAATTGGGATGCTTTAAAGGATTACGCTGGGATTGATCAAAATTTTCGTCGTAGAACAACACGTAACTTAACAAAATATTCTGGAGTTGAACTAAATGCTGCATATCTAAATTCAGCAAATGCAACTCCATCTGGAACAGACGCTGGATCAAAAGCAACTAATCCTGGCACGGTATACAGAAATGGCTACGGACTATTTGACGTAATAACTCCTCCATATAACATGTATGAACTAGCAAACTTCTATGACACATCATTTGCTAACCATGCTGCTATTGACGCTAAGGTAGAAAACGTTGTTGGCCTTGGCTACCGTTTTGATATTGCAGATAGAACGATGTTAAGGTTTGAAATGAATGACGACCAAGAGGCGGTAAACCGTGCTCGTAACCGTATTGAAAGAATGAAACTTGAACTTAAGGATTGGATAGAAAACCTTAATGACGATGATTCATTTACCAAGACAATGGAAAAATTTTACACAGATGTTCAGTCAACTGGAAACGGATTTCTTGAAGTGGGCAGAACTGTAGCAGGAGAGATTGGATATCTTGGTCATATACCTGCAACAACTGTTCGTGTGCGTCGCTTACACGATGGCTTTGTGCAGATTATTGGTCAGTCTGTAGTTTACTTTAGAAACTTTGGGGCAAAGAATAAAAATCCAGTAACCGCAGATCCAAGACCAAATGAGATTATTCATTACAAAGAATACTCTCCATTAAACACATTTTATGGAGTTCCAGACATTATTGCAGCAATGCCGTCTCTTATTGGAGATCAACTTGCCTCACAATACAACATTGATTATTTTGAAAACAAGGCTGTTCCAAGATATATTGTAACCTTAAAGGGTGCAAAGTTATCATCTGATGGTGAAGATAAAATGTTTAGATTCTTGCAAACTGGGCTTAAATCTCAGTCACATAGAACCCTTTACATTCCGCTTCCTGGAGATACAGAAAACAATAAAGTTGAGTTTAAGATGGAGCCTATTGAAAACGGTATTCAAGAAGGATCCTTTAAAGAGTATCGTAAACAAAACAGAGATGATATTCTAATTGCACATCAAGTTCCTATTTCTAAACTTGGTGGTGCTGATTCAGGCATAGCAGCAGCACTTTCACAGGATCGTACCTTTAAAGAACAGGTATCTCGTCCAGCACAGAAACACATTGAAAAGGTTGTCAATAAGATTATTAGAGAAAAAACAGATATTCTTGAACTTAAGTTTATTGAGTTAACTTTAACAGATGAAATTGCTCAGTCTCAAATTATTGAACGATATGTAAAGACACAGGTTATGACTCCAAACGAGGCTCGTGAGAAGTTAGACCTACCACAAAGGGTAGATGGCAATGAGCCATTTGTTATGTCTGCAAGAGAAGCAACAGATGCTAGGGCAAATTTAGCAGGGAACCGTCAAAGAGATACAGAACGAACAAACAACAACTCTGACTCTCCAACAACCATTTCTGGTCGTAATCCAAAGGGTGAAGGTAGATCGTCTCAATAATTGAGATATGCTTGAAAACATTTGGTATAATGGATAACGATATGTTAATAAATAAGGCACACTGGGAAACAAATGGCGACAATGTTCGCCTATCAATGCCTATTGGCAAGGTAGATGTAGAGCGCCGCATAGTTTCTGGATTTGCAACGCTTGATAACGTTGATCGTCAAGGTGACATTGTAACAACTGAGTCTAGCATTGAAGCATTTAAAAATTTCAGGGGTAATTTGAGGGAGATGCACCAGCCATCCGCAGTAGGAAAGATAGTATCATTTAAAGAGGATCGCTATTTTGATCCATCAGTAAAGAAATTTTATAGCGGAGTTTATGTATCTGCTTACGTTTCAAAAGGTGCACAAGATGCATGGGAAAAAATATTAGATGGAACCTACAAAGGTTTCTCAATTGGTGGAAATATTAAAACTTGGGATGATGCATATAATGATGATTTAAAGAAAAGTATTAGAATTATTAAAGAGTATGACTTATACGAGTTGTCTTTGGTTGATAATCCAGCAAACCAATTTGCAAACATTGTGTCCATTGAAAAAGTAAATGGTCAAAATGTAGTTGGTGGATATCTTTCAAAGGCAGAGATAGAAAATGTTTTTTGGGATAAAGAATCTGGAATTGTCATGGTTTCAGAATCTGAAAATGAAACAAGTCCTACATCAGGAAATCCAATGCAAAATATTGGATTTATTGAAAAGGGAGATAAAAACAATACAGAAATGATAAAGTTCTTAGTTGATAGTGCTAAAGGCATTAGTACAATTAAGATTACAAAGGAGGTTAGTCCTATGACTGAAGCAACAGAAGCAGTAGTTGAAACTGCAGTTGAAGAAGTACAGGTCGCTCCAGAGGCACAGCCAGCAGAGGTAGTTGCAGAAGCACCAGCAGAAGTTGTTGCAGAAGTAACAGAAGCCCCAGCAGTCGTTGAAGAAGCACCAGTAGTTGAAGAAACTGCTATTGCTAAATCAGAAGACGGTAGTGCAAATTCTTCAGTTGAAAAAACAGAAGAGGGAGAAGTTGCTGCAACAGAAACTGTTATAGCAAAGTCTAATGAAGCAATTGTTGAGGCAGTTGCAGAAATTAAAAATTCTCTTACAAATGCCTTTGGCGATTTAGCAACAACCGTTAAGTCTCTTCATGAGCAGGTAGTTGCATTAAGCAAGTCTCTTGACAATGTATCAGGTGAGGTTAAAACCGTATCTGCTGAAGTAAACAATGTTAAGGGTTCTTTTAATGAGTTTGGCAAGCGTGTAGATCTTGTAGAACAAGACACCGCTTTCCGCAAGTCTGGCGATCTAGGCGAGATCGTACAGTTTGAGCCCTCAAAAGTTCAAAAATCCCTATGGGGCGGTCGTTTCCTCACATCAACCGACCTATTTAACTAAGTAATAAATCACTAGGAGGTGAAAAATAATGTCGGAACAAAACACAAATCTAGAAAAAAACTATCCAGGTTCAGGAGATGGCGCAGAGATTAACTCAGCGGGATCTTTAGTATCTGGTGGTGTAGGTAGTGCAACAGGTCTGAATGCTGCAGGATCATCTGTAGGTTCACAACTTGGTAACACTGCTACTGCAGGCTTCGGTGTAACAACTGGAGACAACGCAGTCAATCCAACGGGCAACGCAGGCGGTATTCTACGTCCTGAACAAGCACAACGTTTCATTGATTACGTCTGGGATGCAACTGTCCTCGCTAAAGATGGCCGTCGTGTCACCATGAGAGCAAACACCATGGAAATTGAAAAAGTCAACGTTGGAGAACGTGTACTTCGTGCAGCATCACAAGGCTCACCAAACTACACAAACACTGGCGCAAGATTTACAAAAGTTGAATTAACAACCAAAAAGATTCGTCTTGATTGGGAAGTAACAACTGAAGCACTTGAAGACAATATTGAAGGCGGAGCATTGGAAGATCGTCTAGTACGATTAATGACCAACGCATTCGGTAACGATATTGAAGATCTTGCTATTAACGGTGATGGAGCAACAGGAGACTTCTTGTCCATCATGTCTGGTTTCGTAAAGCAAACTCGTGGAACAGTAGGAAATGCTGCTCACGAATCTGCCGCAACAGTAGCAGACAACAACTTCACTACAACAGTAATGCAAAACTTGATGTTAGCAATGCCTCGTAAATACCGTGCACTTAAGAGCAATCTTAAGTTCTACGCAGGTACCGATGCATTTGCTGGTATTGTCCGTAACAACGGTACATTAGCAGATGCTATTTCAGCAGCGTTCTCTGATCGCACTGGTAGCACACAAGGAAATCGTCAAGATTACATGGATGGTGCTGCACAGACATTTGGTAATGCACGTACAACTCGTGTACTAGGTGTAGATGTACTAGAAGTTCCTTACTACCCAGCAGGTTATGTAGATCTTACATTCCCAGCAAACCGTGTATGGGGTTTCCAAAGAGACATCACTGTAAACCGTGAATACAAGCCAAAGAAAGACACAATTGAATACACAGTATTCGTACGATTTGGTCTTGCTTGGGAAGAACTAGATGCAGTCGCATATGTTGACGCAGATAGTGCTGATTCCTAAAATATAGTCATCACGTACTAGGGAGGACGGCATAATAACCGTCCTCCTTATTGCTATTCTAGTGGTATAATTACAAGTGAACATGGGAGAATCATGAATTTAACAATGGATGAATTAAAAGATAAAACCGTAATGGCGCTCAAGGCATATGCAAAGAAAAATAATATAGAGTTGTTTGAATCAAACACAAAACTTGAAATTTTAGAAATTTTGGCTAGTTGGATTCCGCCAGAAATAACAGAAGAAACTGTAGAAAAAGCAAACAAAGATGCAATTCTAGACAACAAGGTAGCACTATATTCACAAAGAAATATTCACATGGCAGAACTAGGGGCATTAACAGTGGGATATAACATTGTTTCAAAGGAGGCATCGGAAAAGTGGCTAACACACAGACTGGTACGCACTGCAACGCCAGAAGAGTTAGTCTCATATTACGATAAATAAAGATGCAGATATTACGTCTTCCCCCATACCCGCTTTCTGTGTCTTATACAGTTCCAGACGCTAATGCCAAGTATGTTATTGTAATTGAAAACGTTGCAGAGCAATCAGAGATTGCTGCCTATAGAACTTCAAATGCTAGCAAAGTTGTTACTTATATATTAGACGATGATTTTATTAAATATGACAAATCATATGCTTTAACAATTTATGAAGACTTAGAAGAAAGCGGCATTGTTGTAGCAGATCGTGGCGATATAGTTGTAGAAGATAACCTAGAAATTTTAAGACCTTATGTAGACCCAGAAGCCCTTGCTACATCTGGTACCGCTACAGATATAGCATTATATAAAGGGTATGAAAATTTAGCAAGAACAATAATTGATAGCATTGTTGGTGGATTTTATTACAATAGAACATTTTTAGAAGTTGTTGGTCAAGGTAATGATTATCTACCGCTTTGGAAAAAAACACATAAACTTTTAAAAGTATATGAAAATGCAGAACTTGTATATGACGTAGATGATGAAGATGGGCCAACACTAGGAGATTATACATTTGTAATTACTAAAGACAAAACAGCAATTACAAAAGATCCTACAGAAGATGTTGGTGCTATTAATCGTGCAGAAAGACGATATGCTCGTATACCCGTAGGGTCTTCAGACTCTTTAAGTTTATTTGATACGGAAGATAGTGGAAACACACAAACCATAGTTCCTGGGGTAGCGTTTCCAGAAGGAACGGATTATATTGTTTTAGCAGAAACAGGATACAAGGTTGTTCCTTACGATATCCAAGATGCAACACTAATGTTAATTGATGACATTAAGTGTGGAAGACTTGATTACTATAAAAGATATGTTAAAAACTATAGCACAGATCAATTTAAAATTCAATATGATAAACGCCTAATGGACGGCACTGGAAATATTTTAGTAGATAAAATCCTAGAAAAATATAAAGAAAACATCATACGGCCAGGAGTTTTATAATGACGATCTGTGAAACAACAGACTTTTTATACCCAATGAAGGCTGATATTTATTATCCTTTAATCAAACAAACCCAATATGGTCAGGCAACAAAAGATTGGATTTACGATAGAACTATAGTTTGCAATGCAACTCCAGTAGGCGGAGCAGGATCAGAAGACATTAAACCAGAAACATTTTTGCAATACGAAAATAAACTTATTGCCAGAGTTAAAGCAGATCCAAGAACATCTTCAACAAGTGCTGACAATGCAATTAGCAACATCTTAGTAACCAATATTCGTTTTGAAGATGATAGTTTGCTGTATAAAGAAACAGCAGGACCAAGATCTGGCCGTGGGACAATTTACGAAGTAGCGACGGTAGAACCATTTACTGGACCATTTGGATCAATAGAATACTATAAGATATTATTACGTAGAACAGAAAACCAGACTGTAGGCGACTAGTGATAGTCAGAACAAATACCGCAAGTTTTAATAAAGAAATGAATAACATTGTTCAATATGCCTTTGGGTTTTTAGATGGAGTGCAAAAAGGTAAAAAGGTTTTTTTACAGAATCTTGGAGTAGGAACTATACAGGCTATGGCTCAATATGTTGATGTTTCTGCAAGGGGTAATCCTGCTGCATTGCATCATGTTTATGAATGGTCTCAAACAGGTAGTCCTAGTGCAAGACTTTTTGACATAAACTATACTGTTAGTAATCTTGGCCTAAGTATTAACTCTACCTTTAGACAATCACGAACTGTTAGACAAGACTCACACACCCCATTTTATAACAAAGCAAAAATTATGGAAGAAGGAATTCCAGTTACAATTAAACCTAAAAGATCTTCTGTTCTTGTATTTACTGAAGACGGGGAAACCGTTTTTACTAAAAGCCCTATAGTAGTTAGAAATCCTGGAGGAGATAGAGTTCAAGGTTCATTTGAAAGAACAATGGATGAGTTTATTCTTAGGTATTTTAAGCAATCATTTTTACGTGCCAGCGGAATATATGATTATATTAATAAGCCAACGGTATTTAAAAAGAATATTAAAGCAGGATCTAAAGTTGGTAAATCAAAAGGAGTAGAGACTGGGTTTAAATGGATTGCTAATGCAAAGGTTGGTGTAGAATAGTATTATGACATTAAAAGTATCTGAGCAAACTGGCTTCCCGCCAACTTTTTTAAACGCTTATATTAATAGCGAACTTCAAGCATTTGATTTGATGCCAACTGGTCCTAATCCATTCCAACCATTTTTCCCTTCACAAAGTCCAATGAATATAGAAGATGTTTATAACGATAGCCTTTATATTAAAAACAACCCTGATGGAATAGTTGTAATGTTTGATAGGCTTATTAGGTTTAGACCTACCCCATTTTACAGGCACAAAAGAGAGCAGTTAATATACTTCATCTATGGCCCCAACCTTTCAAAGTTGTTTGATACAACAAGGGTAATTATTGAATGCCTAGATAGAGAAGACGCAGCAGCAGAAGACTTAAACCGCTGGGTATCAGCAAACAATATAATGGATGAAAATGATGAAATTATAACCCCTAACGTGTTTTTCCATAATATAAGGGTATACCAAGCAGATGAGGCACGGGATATAGCAGAATTAGCCTCAGCCAGAACCCTATTTTTAAACAAATTAGTTATAGAGTACGACTATCACACAACTGACGCAGCCTCTCAAAGATATACATAAAAAGGACTTATAATTAGTACTGAGGAAACAAACGCCATACAACTTAATATCTATTTTAACGAAAAGAGGTAAAACAATATGCCATATACACGTGGTACGTCGAATAACATTATCGTAGGTGCAGCAGCATTCTTCATTAATGATACTACCTTAACTCCATCAACTTTTGCATCAGCAGCAGTTATTGATTCAAGTGATTCTTATAAAGAAACACTTGCAGCAGCCGCTTCTTACACAAACGTTGGTTACACCATGAATGGTTTGGAACTACAGTTTCAACCAGATTTTGGTGAGGTCCAGGTAGACCAAATTCTTGACGTAGCAAGATTATACAAGCAAGGTATGCAGGTTAACCTTGCTACCGCTTTTGCTGAAGCAACTTTAGAAAACTTGCTTGTAGCATTAGCATACTCAGATGACAAACTTACAGGAAACAAAGCAGCATCTACAGGTCAAACACTTAATTTAAGTGCAGGAGACATTGGAGATGTTCCAGTAGAACGAGCAATCTGTGCTGTTGGCCCAGGATCTGGTGACCCATCAACATTTGATGACAAAGAACGCATCTATGCAGCGTATCGTGCTCTATCAATTGAAAACGTAACTGTGTCAGCAAAGCGTGATGAGGCTTCAATGTTTGAAGTTTCATTCCGTCTACTTCCTGAAGATACATCAGGATCCTACGGTAAGATCATTGATCGTACCTTCAACCAATCATAATCTAGACTTAGATTAACAAGAGCCCACTTCTTCGGAAGTGGGTTTTTTGTATGTAAGGCTGTTTTGTGGTAAAATGGAAAGCCTATGGCAACAACAATATATAATAGTCAAATTATACATTTATTTGATGGCACCGAATTAGAAATAATTCCATTAAAAATTAAATACCTGCGTGAATTTATGGATGTTTTTGAAAATATTAAAGAAACTAAAAATGATGATGAGGCAATAGCAGTGTTAGTTGAGTGTGTGCGGGTATGCATGAAGCAATACTATCCACAAATATCTAATACAATAGAACAAGTTGAAGACAATATAGACATGCCAACTATATACAAAATTTTAGACACATCTGCTGGCATTCGCATTAATAAAAAATCCCAAGATCCAGTTAAGGATCAGGCTATAGATAGTGGTCAAACCTGGGAAAGTTTAGACCTTGCAAAGTTAGAGTCTGAGGTATTTTTGTTGGGTATTTGGAAAGACTATCAAGAATTAGAAAAATCTCTTTCAATGCCAGAACTTATTGCAACATTAGAGGTAAGTAGAGAATTAGACTATACAGAAAAAAAATTTTTAGCAGCAATACAGGGTGTAGATTTAGACGGGCAGACAAATAAAAACAAAGGTCAAAAAGAATGGGAAGACATGAAGGCCAGAGTATTTAGTGGTGGTAAAACAGGTGATTCAAATGATATTGTAGCCTTGCAAGGTTTTGCTGCTCAAAAAGCAGGATTTGGAATTGGCCATGGTTTAGATTACGAAGACCTAACAAAATAGCCTCTTTATGCTATAATTGACATAGCCTATATAGGAGGATAACACAATGGCAACAACAGTACATGAGGGTGAAGAACTCGTCCTTATAGATGGCACAAAGATTAAGGTACGTCCACTTAAGATTTCTTTGCTTCGTCCATTTATGAAGAAGTTCGAGCAGGTAGCAGGGGTAGCAGAAGATAACGAGAAGTCAATGACTCTTCTTATTGAGTGCGTACAGATTGCTATGGAACAATATAATCCAGACCTGTCTAAAGATATCAATAAACTAGAAGAGGTCTTAGACCTTCCTACAGTTTATAAAATAATTGAAGCCGCTTCTGGAGTTAAGTTAGCAGATGCAAACGCTCTTTTAAACACAGTGCTTGCAAATAACTAAATAATAAAAGAGGTGTAAATGAATGGCTGATGTAAATGCTAATATTGGCGTACATATTGATACGTCGGCGGCATTGGCAGAACTTAAGGCTCTACAGCGTCAGTTAGCAACCTTTCATTCATCTGTAGCAAAAAATAGCGCTGCAGCAGCACAAGCACAAAAAGGTTTACAGACTAACCTTTTAAACTCTATCAACGCAACTGGCAAATTTCATGCCCAGATGGGGTTGGTAAGAAGTTCAACGGAGTCATTTACTCATGCATTAGAGACTAATAAACTCTCAATGCGTGAGTATTTCCGTTATGCTGGCGGATCTACAAGAACCTTTGGTAAATTATTTAAACAAGAATTTAACACAATTGGCAGGGTAGCCGAAGAACGTGTTAAAAAGATGCAGACCCAATATATTAAAATGGGTCGTGACGCATCAGGTGCTATACGATCAATGTCTATTACTCCAAGAACATTGGATATGAATGACTATGCTACTAAAACAGCATTGGCAGCACAAAAACAAGCGTTACTTAATCAATTATTAAAACAAGGATCTACCAACCTTTTAAACTTTGGTAAAAATACACAGTGGGCTGGTCGCCAACTTATGGTTGGTTTTACAATACCACTTGCTTATTTTGGTACCGCCGCTGCTAAAACATTCATGGATCTTGAAAAACAGGCTATTAGGTTTAAGCGTGTTTACGGAGACATGTTTACAACTACTGACGAAACAAATAAAGCATTGGCTGATGTGCAAAGACTTGCTGAAGAATTTACAAAGTATGGCGTTGCAGTTGTCGATACTTTGGAAATGGCAGCCAACGCTGCTGCAATGGGTAAGACTGGGGCAGACCTTACAGCGCAGGTAGCAGAAGCAACTCGTCTTGCAGTTCTTGGTGGCGTAGAGCAAGCACAAGCATTAGAAACAACAATATCTGTTACAAATGCTTTTGGTGTAGCAGCAGAAGATTTAGCAAAAAAGATTAACTTCCTTAACGCAGTTGAAAACCAGACTGTTGTATCTATTGAAGATTTAACAATCGCAATTCCCAAAGCAGGTCCAGTTGTAAAACAACTTGGTGGAGATGTAGAAGATTTAGCCTTTTTCTTAACAGCCATGAAAGAAGGCGGTATTAATGCATCAGAAGGCGCTAACGCATTAAAGTCTGGTCTTGCATCATTAATTAATCCAACAGAAAAAGCAAGCAAAATGCTTGCAGGGTTTGGCATTAATATTAAAGCAATTGTTGAGGGTAATCAAGGAAACATAAGACAAACAGTTATTGATTTTTCAAGAGCCTTAGATACATTAGATCCATTAAACCGTGCTCGTGCTATTGAACAATTATTTGGTAAGTTTCAATTTTCACGTCTATCAACTTTATTTCAAAACGTAACAAAAGATGGAACTCAGGCTGCTAGAGTATTAGATCTTGCCGCAGCATCGGTTGAAGAACTTGCAATTTTATCTGAGCGAGAACTTGGTGTTTTAGAAGATGCAATTGGTACAGACTTTAAAGAATCTGTAGAACAATTAAAACTTGCAATTGCTCCAATAGGAAAAGAATTTTTAAAGGCAATTACTCCAGTTGCAAAAACAATTGGAGATTTTTTAGAAAAATTTAATAATCTTGGAGATGGAACTAAAAAGTTTATTGTTGTAGCCTCAACACTTGTTGGAGTTATTGGTCCAGTACTATTGATGACATTTGGCTTACTTGCTAATGGCGTTGCAAATATAATTAAATTATTTATAACAATGCGTTCTGGATTTTTAAGGGCTGGGGCAAATAGCAATCTTCTTGCACAACAAACCCAATATTTAAATACTGAACAATTAGAAGCAGCCACGGTAGCAGCATCTTTAAATCAAGCACATACAAAACTAACACAATCATTTACAGCGGAAACAACAGCAATAAGATTATTGCGTCAAGCATATATTGATGCAACCATAGCAGCGGCAAACTTTGCAAGAACAAATCCTGGAATGATGATGCCAGGATTTAAGCCTGGTATGAAGGGTGGAAAACCAAAAGGATTTGCATCTGGAACAACTGGACTACCAGGACCAAAAGGTGCAGGAGATATTATTCCAGTACTTGGTGCTCCTGGAGAAGCAATTATTCCAGCAGAAACAGCACAAGATGATAGATTTAAACCTTTAATTGCAGCATTAGTTTCAGGAGATATTAAAGGATATAAGAAAGGCTCTGTTGGTCTTGGAGATGATTATTCTCATGTTGGAGGAATGAAAAATTTAAACATTGACGATATATTAAAAGATCCAAGAATTAGTTCATTAGAAAAACAAAAACTTGAAACATATAAACAAGTTTTACTTTCACAAAAAAAACCTTTAACAATTCCATCTTACGGAGGATTGGCATATTCATTTGATCCAGAATTAAATAAGGCTATGGCAAAGCGTGGGGTTTCAATTGATTCTTTTGAAAAGGCTTGGACAAGTCGTGGTCCAGAAAAATGGATGTCTTCAAATATAGCGCCCGATGATGCTAGAGTAATTGATAGAGCAATATTAAATCAAATAAAATCTTCAAGAACAACAACAGTAACTGACGGAATGGTTGAACAAGCATTTAAAAATTTGCCACCTGAAATTAAATCAACACCTGCATATTCTAAAATGGACTCTCTTCATTCACAATTAGGCTCATATGGAATTGGAAGAGGTCTTGGATCTAATCCTAAAACCTCTGAGGCAATATTAGCAGAAGCCAAGAAAAAAGGTTATATAAAAGATTATAAAATTGAAACAAGAACTAGCGATTCGGGCGTAATTAAAACAAAAAGCCTTATTGTTACAAATAATGATGGAACACAAGTAAATCTTGGTCGTGGATCAAAAACAAATAGACAATATT
>Ga0247837_1005135_pt1 | contig 20064 bp, 16 predicted proteins | sample LaCtaG_2_FD_187115 | JGI IMG/M metagenome (GOLD analysis project Ga0247837, IMG submission 187115) | Freshwater microbial communities from meromictic Lake La Cruz, Castile-La Mancha, Spain - LaCruzMarch2015_14.5m | ecosystem: Environmental > Aquatic > Freshwater > Lake | place: Spain: Castile-La...
AGCAAATTGCGAATGGCTCTGCGCAAACTTCCCTGAAACATAAAAAATTGAGGGACATCATTAGACTCATGAAGGACTTATTAGCAACTCAGGCCATTAGGATCTCACAGGAAACAACTCAAACGATCTAGAAGCTAGTTTCGGTAGATTAATTAATTCTATTTGGGTAAATGTTGTTCCTGCCCTTACTCTGGCAGGTTTGAAAGCCTAGTAAAAGGCCTGCACACAATCAATAAATCATTGAACAAGTCCTTCCAGGAAAGCTGGCTCAGGGGGACTTTACGCTTCGCTGCATGTTTTACACTCAGTCTATTCCTTTCACAGTCCAAGCCAAGACACCCTTCTAGGACTCAGTTGAGGCTCTTAGTACTAGGCAAAGCTTCCTATGCTAGTCTCTTGCTGTATACTTCCTGCAGGCTCGACTTCTCCCGGAGCCTTTCACTGCTACCTGATCGAGGCAAAGTGGTGTCCTAGAGCCGCTATGTTAGCATATGCTTTGGGAAGACCAAACTAGCTAGGCAGTGATTTCTGGCTTTGTAAGGTCGGGATCTAGCTATATAGTTCCACAAGCAGGGCTGACCACTAACTCAGCACTGGCGACCTCTGCGGTTATAATAAAAGACAGGCCACTGCTTTAGACCCAGTCAAGACACCAGCTTCAAGGCTGCAATTATTGATGATCTGCGGGTCTACGAGACCTGTTCTGCTGAGGTCTTTTCTTAGCGACGCAGTAAGTTCAGAGACACTAGAGAGATTCACAAACTGTTCTAAAAGCACTACTGTAGATGCTTCTATTCCCAAGGGTTAGCTATGAATACGGCTCAGCCAACTCTGCAGCGACTCCCACTTCACCTTCCACCCTAACGCTTGCAGCTGTCTCCTCTGCATTTCCACCTTCCCTTCGAGAACTTGTCCCTCGCTTCCTTCCAAGTAGCAGTTCTCCGCCGTCTCAATGCAGTCCTTCTCCTCAGGCGTTCCAGCAAAGGAGATAACATAAGGGAAATCGACGAAGTTCTCTATAGGCTTAAGACCTTGGCTGGAAAGGTACAATTGGATGCTGTGGCGGAGTTCACTGTAAGGCCGGGGAAGCGAAGATTTCGCATCTTTTTGCCTTTTATAGGCCAAAATTTGTTCTTTTAGCTTGGGAGACAGACCAATTTCCCCGCCTTTTTCCCTCTGCAGCCAAATCTGGATTTGCGCCAACTTCGCCATTTCCTCGTCTGTGTATTTCCCATCCAGTTGCATCTTTTCATCCTTCACAATCGCAGTTATCATAGGAACTGAGTACCAGTCCAGGACTGCCAACGCCCAAAGTAGGCTTAAAGCCTCTTTTCCTTCCTCTAATTCGTCTTCGTCCCTCAAATCTTCGGCTTCTTCCCCATTTTCTGCCTCTGAAGTCGCCGAAATTCGCTTCAAAACAGTCGTTTCAATGTTCAATTTGAATTTTTCCCAGTTAGTTCTGATGCGAGGTGAATGCGGCAATGCAAACCTCGCCCCATAATTAAGCTCCGCAAGGCTGCTCACCACACTCGCAACAGCAGCGAACGAGCAGTAGAAGTAGCCCGCAGGACTGCAGTGCATGGTCAAGGTGTCAATGGTCTGGTCCAGGAACACGACTTGAAAGATGCGGTTCCTGGCTGCCACTTTGAGGTACATTTTGAGCACTTCCAGCCGCTGGCCTCTGCGCATGGTCATAGTGTGCGAGCCTTTCGCCATCAGAAACTTCAAAAACAAGCGATTGGCCGCAAGTCGGAAAATGAGTTTCGACACCGGCTCCGTAGGAGTCAAATGCGCCACTAGTTCCACTATGCGTCTCGGGTCCTGGTCGATGCTATCCATGTGCAGTTCTTCCTCAGGGTCTAGGAGACGCAGCACCCAGTCGACAATGGTGTCGTTGAATAGGGACTCTTGCTGGTCGGTGAGTTTGTGGAAGGCTTCCATGATGTCGAGGACGTGCACGAGGTCGAGTTGGCCTTTGGTGAGTCGGGAGATCACGGTGGATTGCAGGCTTTGCAGACTGGCAGGGTGGTAGAGAGAGGCGGAAACGGGAGGTTCGGAGGAGGTGTTGGGACGCATACAGAGTGACTGGCACAGTGTTCTCAAGTCGCTACTGCTCAAACTCCCGAAGTCTACAGTTGCATTGAACCGCTCTACCAAGCGAGTGTGCGCCTGGGAGTAGAAGCCGGGGTAGTGGAAGCAGCTGGAAACCACGTAGGCGAGGTGGGCGAGACGCAGGGAGGAACTGAGCATAGCGGCACTGTAGACAGGGTGCAGGGAGGCGGGGGGCAGGCTGGTGGCGAGAGTGGGGGAGTTGATGATGAACTCGCACATGGAGCTGATGTTGGTGGGGGTCCAGTTGATCTGTCCAGCATCCAGCCTGCCCTTCGCATGCGTCCAAAACATCTCCACGAGTTTGAGTTCCCTCCTCAATCTATTCGAATGGTGATGCAACTGCCCCAGCACACTCAGCGTCTTCAGCACATGACCGTCCGTCATGGACTGAAACTCAGTAGACGCGGCTTCCTTGAGGGTCAATAAGGAGCGAAATGGGTCGCTTTGGTCCTTAAAGCAGCGGGTGAAGTCCAATTCGGCCGGTCGTTCTGTGATGAATAGGTTTTTCCACAGTGGCTCTGAGGCGAGCAGTCGATATGACCGCAGCATCCTACTGTAATGGAGAGGGAAGCAGGACTAGACTACTGGATGAACACCTTTTCCCGGCCGCTGATTCGTCCTCTGCAGATGGGGCAGACTTCCATGGAGCGGGAGCAGACTTCGCACACGCAGACGTGGTTGCAGGGGCGGAATAGCACTGCTAACTTCCGCTCTTCACATATGAGACATAGTGACTGCTCACTGGTCTGCAGCTCCGCTTTCGCTTCATGCAGCACAGACAGCGCCCTCAGCAGTCTCTTTTCCTCCTCCAGCAGCTGACTCGCAGTCATCCGCTTGAAAGTTTCCTTATTCCCCTCCAAAACCGCCAAAGCAACCCGTGCTTTCGACGACTCCTGCAGCGCCCTGCGACACTGCTCCTTGACTTTCTCCAGTTCCGAGGCCAACAAGGCCTTTTCCTCCTCCGCTTGGTTCCACCTTTCCCTCCAACTCTGCACTTCCTCTGGATCCGGCTTGTTCCTCAAGCCTTTGTGCAGTTCATAGGTGCTGGAAATGATGGAGTTGTAGGAGAACTCGAGCTGACGGCGCTTGGATTGCTCCTCTGCCAGTCTTTGCTCCAGGGCGGAGCACTGGGCGAGTAAGTCCGCTTCAGAGGCTTGAACAGGGTCTTCCGCTTCCTGCATAGCGGAGTCGATGCGGGATATTAAGGCCATGAGTTGATCCACTGTGAGGTTGTCAGTGTTTTCAGGCAAGCCGGCTTCCATTTGATTTTGCTAGTTAGGACGTAGTAATGGCTTGGAGACTGGAGGAGGGGAATGGGTGGAGTGAGGAGGAGGCGTCGCCTGTGCACTGCGATACGATACCGGAGGAAAGCTCGAGTCGGCCTGGGCCTGGGGAGGAAATCCTCATCATGAGTGTGGACTTGGGAGATGGCCGCAGTGGGAGAGTTGTAGTGCATGAGAGGGACGATGCAGGCCTGCTGGCTCGAGACTTCTGCAGGAGACAGGGACTGCCTGCGGACTTGGTGAAGCCGTTGAAGGAACAGATTGTGTCGAATGTGGTCAAATTGGGGATGAGAGAAGAAAGGGGAAGTGAGACGCAGCGGACCCTGGCAGCAGGCAAGAAAGGGACAAATGTACCTGCAGACACTCGCAAGTCCTCGGAGCGGAAGTTACCCCGTCCCAGCTCCTCCGCCTCCTTCACCCCTTCTCAGTCCTCTCACCCTGGCGAACGCCTCTATGCCCAGGCCCACAAGCACAAAGGAACTGCCTGCCAGCACACCCGCCACCTGCAGAAATCGCTGGATTCCGAAGCGGCCAAGGACTTGACCTTCACTCCCAAGCTGAATGAACAGAGTGTGGAGTTGGTAGAGAAGCGGAGAGGCAGGAAAGGAAGTGTGGACAGTTCGTTGCTGAGAGGGCGAAAAGGCCAGGAAAGCACCGAACGAATCCGCAAAGCGCTCCTCGACCAAGAAACCAGCGAATGCACCTTCACCCCCAACATCGACCCAATCAGCCAACTGATAGTCTCCAGCATGCACAGGTCTTCCTCAGCTGAGCGCTATCTTTCCCTGCACGAGGATGCGGAGCGCAGGAAAAGACTGCAGTCCCAGGTAGCGCTGTCCTATGTGCGGGAAATATGTCCTTTTCAGCCTACTTTGGTGGCGAAGCAGCTGCCGCCTACGGATCCGCCGATGTATTTGAGACTTGTTCCAGCGCATAAGCCTCGATCTGCTGCGCCTCTCCATAGCCACCCTTCGCTTTTCCATCCTATCACTGGTCGTTCTCCCAAGCACGCCCGCAAGCCAAACCACACCCCCATCGGCGACTACCTCTACAGTCTTCGCTGCAAGCCCCAGCCCACCCCTCCCCGAGACTCGCCCGCCCCTAGCACTAGCAATGACTCCCTCAAACTGCTCCAGCGCAAGCGGCACTTGCGGTACAAGGACATATTCGCCAGACTGCAGCCTGACGAGCAGATGGAAATCAGATTCGACCTGATAAAGCTGGAAGAACTGGGTTCAGACCTGGTTCTTCTGCTAAAGCCGCTATTAGACGAATTGGAAAGTCTCAAAGTTTCCCTGGATTTCAGTGAATTTGAGGAAGCGATGGATGCGCTGGTGAGGACTTTGGACCCAGGGGCTAAGGCCAGGCTTTTTGGTTATAGCAAGAAGGACCAGGCGCCCAGCTCCCAGGCCAGTCACAAGCCCCAAACCACCCCTTACAAGTGCTCCCAGCGAGTGCAGCGCTTGCTGCAAGTGCCGCTGTATGACCGGTGGAAGGACGGCAGGAGGGATGTGCAGGCCTGGAGAGAGGCTGAAAAGCAGCGAAAGGAGACTTTGGAGCTCGAAGAATGTTCCTTCCAGCCCAAGATCCGGCCTTACTACGGGCCTTCGGACCTGCCGGAAGTGACGGATTAGTGCTACTCTATAGGACTTTCTCCCTGCTGCTTCCCTGTGACTCGCATAAACACCTCTTCGAGAGTGGTGTGGCTGATGCCCCAGTCATTCACCCTGCCTGCCAAGTCCTCTAAACCCGCCACTGCCTCGCCCTCCAGGGCTTCGAAGAGGTGGAAGAAGTCTCGGTTGCCCTGAGTGGTGAAAACCAGGGAGTTGGCAGACTCATCTAGGAGCTGCAGAGAGGGCAGAGCGGACTGAATTATAGCTTTGGTGGCCGAGGGCGAGGAAGTGACGATGGAGATACGGTACCCGGCTCCAAATTGGTTCTTTAGATAGAGCGAAGTCCCAATGCACTTCAACTTCCCCTCCACAATAACCACGATTTTATCCCCCAGGACGTCCGCTTCCTCCATAGAGTGAGTAGTGAGCAGAATCACTCTGTCTTTCTTCAACTTTTGGATCAGCCACCAGACTTGTCTGCGACTGATGGGGTCCATGCCTGTGGTGGGCTCGTCTAGGATTAGCAGCTTTGGGGAGCCGATGCCGGAAATTGCGACGGAAAGGCGACGTTTCATCCCCCCACTAAAAGTCCCCACCAGCGCATTCCCCACCTCCCCAAGCGACACCTCGTCCAGTTTCTGGTCAATAGTAGCTGCAATTTGAGCCTTAGGCACGCCTTTGAGCCAGGCAAAGAGGCGCAAATGCTCCCTAGCCGTCAATTCACTCCACAGTATATCATGCTGCGGACAGTATCCTGTCAGTTTCCTGATTTCCTCCATTTCGTCCTCTATGTCGAAGCCTGCGATGGTGCCGTAACCTGCGGTGGGACTCAAAACTCCGGTTAAAACGTTGATGAGGGTGGACTTGCCGGCTCCGTTGTGACCCAGCATAGCCACTAGTTGGTCCGTTTCCACTTCTAAATAGACGTCATTCACAGCCTTTACATCCTTGGAAGAAGGGATGTGGAAGGGGTGGTGGAAGTAGGTCTTTGCGAGGGAGAAGAGGCGGATGCCAGTGACTGGAGAGAGGCTGTTTGCGAGGGAAATCACCTTATGGCGCTCTTCAGAGACGGTGTCAGGGGTGGACAGGAGTTCGGAGGACTGGGGAGGCACTGCCTTGGCGGTGCGACGACGGCAGCCCCAGAAACGACGTGTAAATAGGAAGTAAATAGGTCTGCATAGTTCTCACTCTCCACTTCCTCTATTCCCCGCCACCACATGGTCACACAGCCACGCAATCCCTATGAAAATCGCAGCATTTTCCAGCATTGTGAACACTGTTTGGATGGTAGACGGCGCATGATACACAACTCCTTGATAAGATCCATCAATAGGCGTGACGAAGTCGTGATAGGAGTAGCCTGGGCCGGACACCCACTGGTGTTCCTGGCTGCTATAGCGGCGGGCGGCCTTGCGAGCGATGTCTCCAAATGCTTTGGAGAAGTTAAAGGGCGGATACAGCTCCAATATGGTCCGGACATACACTACCCAGTGCGGAACTGCATCTGAGTACAGTAGGTATAGAATCACTACGTTGGTCATGAACATCTGCAGGACGAGTCCGAGTAGTAAGAAGGCGTAGGAGACCTGTGTGGTGGGTACTGTGTAGGCTGCTTTGGTGGTGGACAGGACTGTAGCGAGTACAAAAGCCAGCATTAGCATTGCAACTCCAAAGAACCCGAATAGACTGAGGAGGATGATGTAGGGAGTGTTGCGGAAAAAGGCGAAGTCGTACATGCATCCACTGGCGATCACTACATTTGAGGAGAGAAACAGGAAGGTGAGGCCTGTGGCAAACCAACTGTGCCAGTAAGGCGTCGAGGACAGACCCATCACCATTAGACCCTGACGCAAGCGGTACTCCTTCTCTCGCACTAGCTCTTCCAGCACTACTACGAATGTCACCATAGGCGGGATGAAGTACCAAAACGCCCCTTCCACGGAAACCACGTCGTAGCCAGCGTAGTAGCGGCTCGTTATCATGGGAAAGGACTGCAGCTCTAGCTCTATGGCAGGGGCTGTGGCTCCGGTATGATATCCAATAATCGCATTATCCAACGCAAGCTTCACCGCCAAAGTCGGCAAATCCATCGGCATCGGATTCGCAACATTGGTCAAAAACAGCAGCGGCAAATTCGTATTATTCATCAAAATCGAGTACATATTCAGACTCTGCCCTGCAGGCCCCATATCACAGTCAAAGGAGTGCGCCCAGGTTATGTTCGGAATCGTGAAATTGAACTTTCCAGTGCAGAAAATGACCCCAGTTTGTGTTTCATTATAATGCACCTGCAAATAGTCCACAAAAGCGACTGGGTCTTGCTCGGTTAGGACCTGTAGGTCCTTTCCCAGCTGCAAATCGTAGTGCTGGGACAGGTAGGTGAGAACATAGGTGACCCAGGGCTCGTATCCATTGGTCAGCCCGACTCCTATAGTGATACAGTGGGCTCCGCTGCACTTTGGGATAGGGGAAATGGGCAGAATGGAGGTGTTTACTCGCTTTATGTCGATAGAGTCCATGGCCAGACTTTGCAGGTAGATGAGGAACAGGCCGAGAAGGACGGGGGAGAGGACTTGGAAGAGGGTGGACTTGAGGTTGCGCTTGGATAGGAGGAAGTTCTTGTAGGTTAGGAGGGCTAGTTGGGTCTTGTAGAGACGCCAAAAAGAGTACAGGCGGGACTCGCTCTTTTCGTCTCCCATATAATAGGCAAAAAGGGGAAATCAGAAGCTTCCTTCACTCAAATCCCAATTCTCATCAATCACTTATGATAACCATAGTAATTCCCTCCAATTTCCCATCCCAATGAAATCCTCTATCTCCCCATCCACCTGACTCTTCCTGCCATTTACTCCTACTCTACCGGACACTCCAGCAGACTTCTCAGACGAAAGGCATCCACACTCCCGGCATAGTGCCACAGCGCCGCCATCAGCACAAAGCAATGCCAGATATTATGCGAATTCCCCACTAAGTCGAACTTCCCAGGTCTGAACCTTTCCGGCACTCTCGCTACGTATATGAGCACACCCACTATATAGCTCCCGCCCATGAAGCCGTAGTAGATGATGGAGGAGTGGAAGTAGTGGATTTCGAAGGGCCTGGGTGGGAGGTACATGAAGACTAGGAGGTGGAGCAGGGGGATGGCGCCGAGGAGGCCGAGTGTGAGGAAGATGAAGCCGCGGAGGGACCGGTATTCCGGCTTTTGGAAACTTTCAGTGAGCGACATAATAAAAACCAGCCCCGCACTAACAGATATCCCAGTCAAAAACGTCCAAATCAGCCCTGTCTATCTCTCACCCGAATTGCAAAAGTAGAGATAGTAGATTCCCGGGTAATAAGACCCACACACAAGTATCGAAATGCCCGCATAGTCCAGACGGGCTGTGACTAAGTGCACTTTTTCAGAGTGGGCGCTGAACAGGTGGTACACTGAGCTGCAGCTCATGCACACTAGGGCGGACAGCATGAAGATGAAGATAGGCCCTGGGTGAGACTTACAGCGAGCGACGAGGTGGGATGGACTGTGGATCAATAGGTCGACGGGCGCTGTCGGATAGGCACAGACTCTCACAAAGGCCTCATAAATCGAACCCCACCAGTCCAGCGTGAGATGCTGCAGCTCCAGTAGGCGAGTGAAAACTGCTATGCAGGAGTGGCTCAGAATGTCAGAGCCGCTGAGTGGTAGGCTTACGGTAGAGTGGAAAGGGCGGAGTTGATATCGGAGGCTAGCTGGCCGGGCTGGATGTCCAGTGCTGTGGCGGTGTAGAAGAAGAGGATGCAGAATAGAAGCGCGCCCAGGAGGTGACTCCACACATTGGCGCTCTCATTGTGCAGCATGAAGAGACTGCGCATAATGTGCCGAGTAGAGTTGAAGTAGATACGGTAGCCGCTCAGTATGAATTCATTGTCCTTGAGGTAAGCATGCGCTTCGTGGAAGAAGCCGATCTTGGGCAGAGAGGCCGGCCACATAGGGCGATATATAAAGACATGGAGCGGTCATACCAACACGCTCGAAACTACTGCAGTTCGCCTGATAGCGGTCGCAGGGAGGACAGGTTTAGGTGGGAGAGGAGCAGGAGCAGAGACACCTATCGGCAGCGTGATGATTTCTACCGTGACTACAGTTCCCCTTCTCCTCGTTCCCCAGTCCCCTCCCGTCCTGCCTACAGCCGTCCTTACTCCAACCGTCCGAACAACCAAAGTCCCTACTCCAACCATCCCAATAACCAAAGTCCCTACCCAAACCGTCCTAATAGCCGAGGTCCCTACCCAAACCGTCCAAATGCCCAAAGTTCCTACTCCAATCGACCCAACGAACAAAGTCCCTACTATCGGCCGAATAGCACCGCTTTCTCATATCGTCCCAAAGACACGCAGGCCTCTTATCGCCCCCAAAACCGCGATTCCTCGTACCGTCCGAATGACCGCTATGACCAGCCTCAGTCCGGCTTCCGCCCTGCTTCTTCTTTCGCTTGGGAAAAGGAGTCAGCTCTAATCAAAGACGCTCACCCAAACCTCCTGAAAACGCTATCCCGCCACCGCGCCTCTCAAGAGCATAAGCCCCAAGTGACCGGCCTCCTCCCTCGCGAAGTCTGCGAACTAGTCTCCGCCCAACTGGAACTCAAGTCCTTCCTCCTCAAACTCGCCGTCGACATCGACAAGTACTTCCTCGACCACCACAACCAACTCAGCCACGACACCAAGGTGAAGATGTGTCGCACCCAGGAGCCTGTGAACACGCGGGAAATGGTGGGGATTTACCACTTTGTGCTGCATGTGGAGGAGGGCAGAGGCGCGGTGCATGCGTTGGATGTGTTGGAGTACGGGACGAAGGAGTGTCCGTATGCTTTGCGGATTTGTCATCAGATGGATCACTAGCGCTAATATAGCCATTACGAAGTGATTGGAATAGAGACCCACAGTAGTGTCTATGTCCACTAGGAGTAATTCCCAGGGGTGTATTATTGTAGACGTAAAAATGAACGCCTTCTGCGCCAACTGTTACGAACAGGCCACCAAGTTCTGTATATGCCAGAACTCTGCCGTAGTCCTATGCGACCCTTGTCTCCGCAAGCACGAGGTCAACCTGCCCAACGAAATCCACGATTCCAACCCTTTGGCGTACTATACAGTGATGCAGGACTTGGGAATCGAAGGCTTTCGAGTGCGCAAAGGTCAGATTTCCAGTGGAGCAGTGGTCGTCCGGAAGCTAGAAGAGGAGGAAAACTTGCAATATCAGCAGGTTCGGCAGGAGATTGAGCAGACTTCGGCCCTTTATTTGCAGTGGCTGGACTACCTGCATGCCACCTTCACGGAGATGATCAAGTGCTTTAACCAGGAGAAGTTGGTACCCATGACTTCATCTCAGCCGCAAATGAGCCCGTTCTCCTACTACGTGTATAGTTTGGGAGAAGTCGGCATTCAAGGTGCGAAATTGGTCGAAAGCGAGCCAGCACGGAAGTTCAAAGCCGAGGTTGAAGCCATGCTGCAGTCTATTTATAGCAGTTGTGGAGCGACTAATAACTACCAGGAGTACTACATGCAAGCCTTAAAGGCTAGTCTACAGACTACAGTTCCGCCTGCTTTCTCTCAGTTCGCCACCTACTCCCCTGCCTTGCAGCACTCAATGTCTGCCTCACCTCAGCAGTATGGACAGCAGTCCGCGCAAATCCCTCCCCAGCAGTCTATCCCTGTTCAGGCCAGTAGTCCTCAACGCTATGTACTCCGGCCTCAGCCCTACGCCACCTATTTGCCCTTTTCCCGGGGAAATATGCTGGGCAAGTGGGACACTCGGTCTCAGCACCTATCCCGAGTGCAGCTTTCTCAAAACCTACGCATCACGAAATTCGTGGTTTCGGTCGTTCTGCCTAGTGGCGACGTGTGCTATATTGGCGGCACAGAACAACGTTCCCGCATGGCGGTAGTGATAGATGTGGATACTGGCTCGATTTACGACCTGGGAGACCTGAACCAGGGCAGAGCGAGCAGCGGCCTAGTCTATACAGACAAGTCTCTCTATGTCTTTGGCGGAACTGGCCAAGCCGGGGTCAAACTCCCCACAGCGGAAAAGTACTCCTTCGACCAAGGAACTTGGAGACTGATTGCCGCACATATGTCCGACGGCCGGTCCCAATTCAACCCCGCCATTCACCAGCAAATTGTATACATTGCGGGAGGGTTCTACTCTCAAAAGGTCGAAACTTTCCATATCGTTCATGAAACTTTCCGTCTAATTCCGCTCGTTCTGTCGAAGGCCTTCGCCACTATTGCCCTAGTCCATAACAACGAACTTCTGATTCTGCAGGAAACCACAGTCACGAGATGGAGAATTAACTCTGATTCCGCTCAGCAGCAGCAGATCAATTTGACGCTTGGGGAGAGCAACACGTGTCCACAGACCTATGGAAACAGGGTCTTTTTCAATGAAGAAAAAGATAACAGCTGCGATGTACTGGTTCTTGAACTTGAGTCCATGAATGTGATCAAGGTCGATGGCATGAAGAGTGGGTCAGGACAGGAATAGTGTCCAGTCAGCTAATAGTTAGAGCATTTCTCTATTAGTCTGAAAACACACTAGGACCAAAAATGCAATTTCGCGGTTTCCTATGTCTATTTAAGGGTTAAAAGCAGCTTCAACTCGCTATTCCCCAGGGAAAGTCTCCACAGCTCCTGCTCCAACGTGAAAAACAGCACCTCTTCCCCTCTCACAACCGCAGGCTGGCACTGAGTGTACCAGGCTCTTTCCGGCTTCCCAGGCACCTGCTCCGTCCTACTGGAATGCCCATCAATGCTGACTCTCACTAACTCCGACTCCAGCAAAATCACCATTTCACTGTTAGAAACGCACAGTAAAGCGCAGTGCTTGGGGAGAAGCATGTTAATGACCGAGCCTCTGAAAGAAGTCGGGAGAAGGAACATGTTCCCTGTGGGGAAGTCGAAAACTGCGACTTTGTTCGACCCGTAGCCCACTATAAAGGCCTGCTCCCGCCATATGCTCACACTCACGCAGTCCATGCCCTCCCTCAAAGTCGGCAAATTCGTCCACTTGCTTTCCAGAATTTCGTACTTTTCACACGATTTGAGCAGCTTTTCATTGTAGCCCCCAAATACAAACACAGAGTCTTTGTAGTGAATCACTGCATGGCGACACCGCTGGACCTGCATAGAAGGCAGCGGCCGGACCTGCGCCCGACTTGGATCTATCAAAATCGCTTCTTTGTAATAAGTCGCACCTTTGTGCTGCCGCACGCCGCCACATAGGAACACTTCCCCGGAGGGCAATTGACACCAGGCGGAGGCGGACTTGAACTTGAAGTCGGTATTAAGTACTGTTTCTCTGGGGGTTAGGTTGGGCAGGTCGAAGGTCACTAGCTTGTTGGAGCGCGGGACTGCGTAAAAAAGCTTGTTGAGAGGCTCGAGCACGAGTGAGTTCTCAGCGAAGCGGAGTAGGTGGGGGATGTGGGAGAGGAGGCGGTCGGGGTCGAAGGAAAAGCGCAGCATGCTGAGTTCCTGCTTTAGGCCTGGGAGACTGTCACGTGTGCACATGCTCAGCAATTGCTCGAGCCGTGTATTCGGGTAAACAGTCCTCTGATAGCGTAACGCTTCCAGCTGCTGGTTCCCCAGTGCCACATTTGTAGTCATCCTTTCCTGCACTTCTCCCAACGTGCGCAGGGCATTATCGCGCCAGCCCTGGACTTCCCCTACCAACTGGTCTGCCAAGGTGTTAACCTGTGCAGTGCAATTTGCTAAAGTCAGCAAGTTTAGCTGGAGTTCTGCCTGCAGCTCTTCTACGAAGTGCTGTCGCTCGTAGAAACTCGCTAGGTCGCCTGCACTTTGCAGGAAGTCGCCTGCGTTTAAGGACTGGAGAGAGTGTTTGGATTGAATGGATTCGCTGCCGAGGTGCACGGCTGCGCATTCCGCACAATAGGCAATCCAGGGAAACATGCACGTGCATATCTTACTCGCCACCGCCAACTTGCACATTTCACACAGTGGCTCCCCAGCACTCTCCACCATCTCCGCAGGGAAAGGCCTGTGCAGCAGCGCAGACTCCCCTAGGAAGTGCTCAACTGCGCAGTGAGAACAGAGGGCTACAGGCTGCTCCAAGCAGTAGCATTTCACCTGGGGAGTTGCCGGACAGTGTGCACACTTGAGATTCTCTGCCATTACTATCACCGGGCGATGATGAGGGGACATTTGGAGGACTTGACGGAAAACAGGACCAAGCAGTACGCAGAGAAGATTAAAGAGGCGTTTCAAAGCTCTACGAAGACGGAGTCGATACCAAGAATGCATACTCTGGCTTCCCCATCAGCACAGCGTCTGAGGGAAAAGCATAACCTGCTGCTCTTTTCCAACCTCCGCAAGGAGCAACACCTCTCCGAGCTGCAAGTCGCCCTGCAAGCCCTCACCGCCGCCAACCACCACACCAGTTCCGACCGAGACTTGATGCTTTCCGCACGTAGTGTTGAGCTGTCAACCGACTCCGGACCTCTAATTCGCCTCAACTTCCTCAAGAGAGAAGCCTGTGACTTGGAGGCCAAGGCTGCTCGGGAACTGATTGAGGCGGATCAACTGATGTTTGTCATTAAGAAGACGAAGGAAAAGATTGTGCATGTGAGACAGAGGATTTCGCAGGTCGCGAGGTTTAAGGAAAAGGTGCTAAAAGACGCTCCAAAGGCCACCACTCTGCACGCCGAGTCCCTAAACGACCTCACCCACTCCATCTACCTGCTCCAACAGCGCAAAGAAACCCAGCACAAGCAAAGATCCAAGTACGACACTCAGCTCAAGGCCCAAAAAGAGCTTTCCCAGCGAGCAATCGGCGAAAATGAAGAGTTAATTTCGACTATGGCCCGCAGCGCTGTACTAATCGAGGAAAACGCTGAAAGAACTCATAAAATGATAAAGGATTTAGAGGAAAATGTGAGAGTGCAGAGGGAAAAAAGAGTGCAGTTGACTCGGAGAGAGGCTGGAGCGCTGAGGTTTGGGCAGGAACTGGGGAAGTTGGAAAGGTAGGATGTAGCTAGTTTGATGCGGAGCTCGGCTGTGAATAGGCTGGAAGGCGGCTTTTCGGTGGAGGCGGTGGTTGCGCACTATCAAGCTTTGGTGAGTCAGGAGCAGCACCTCAACACCCGCTACCTCAACCAAACCGACACCGAAGCCACTCTACTGGCAAGACTAAAGCGCCTCCAGCAGGACCTAAGCGGCCTAGTGGCGGGCTATATCGACAGTGCAGAGCTGAGCAGACAGCTGCAGCAAGGCGCTGCTTTGGGTCCGACGCAGAACTTGATAAGGGCTAGAGTGGATGAAAAGGCGGATGGGACGAACCCGGAACAGGAGAATATTGCGAGAAGTGAACTTTTGCAGGGGTATTTTTTGCTGTTTTTCCTGGAAATTCGGGAAAAGGTGACTTCTGTCCTTGAGCAACTAAATTCTTGGGCAACTGAAGGCGATTTAGTACCGAGTTTGAGCCGAATCACTCACAGTGAAAGTCTGTATGGGCTTTCTTGGGCAGAGGAAGCAATCGGCCTGAATTCCACTCTGCACAGACTATACAACGAAGTATCCACCCTCAAGTTGAATATAACCGCTCAGGATTTGAGGAGTTTGGCAGCCGCTCCGGCCTCTACACTCCATACATTCTCTCAAATGCTGGAAATCGCAGGATTGCACTTTGCAGACAAACTGAAAAGAGTGATTACGGATTTATCAAGAGTTTTCACGAAATTAGCGGAAAAAAGCCGAAGCACAGAGACGGAATTAGACTCATTGGCACTTTCCGAGGCTCAACTCCAAGCCTACAAGTCCAAACTGCCGAGTCCACTCGAATATCCCACAGACACGAAAATATCCGATATGGCGAAGGACCTGTTGGAGTACAGACTCACCCATGCACCTGTCCAGACCTCTCCGTCTGTCTGCCAAGTTGACTTCCGTACTTTTATCACCCAGTATTCCCAGCAAACGCATGAGCGGAAATCACGAGACTTTGTCACTTTCCTCGACTCGCCCAAACACTCCTCCTCTTTTGTATCTGAATACAGCCGCTTGCTTAGGCCAAACGCCGATAGCAGTAAATCCAGCCTAAAAAAGCTGCATATAAGCTACGAACAAGAACTACTCAATGAAGTCTCAGAGACGGAAAGCCGAATCAAATCCATCGAAGACCGCAGTAACTTCCATACAGAGCGGTTAACAACTAGAATGGAAGCCGCACTCCATGAGTCTAGCATATAAAGTCTCACTAACGTTTGGCGATGAAGCCTCGGAGTGGCGTGTATCCGCCTGGTCCCGGAGTGTCTGGAATGCGGAATTGGAAGCGAGAACCGCCGCGTGCAATGACTCCTCCGGGCGATTTGGGCTTGGAGTCGAGACGGTAGTGGGCGGGACCAGGGGACAAATCTTGCACTTCCAGGGTTCTGCGCTGGGCTTTGGCGAAGAGAGCGGTGGATGTTGGGTCGGAGAAGTCGGAGAGTCCTTTCAACTGCTCAGACCCTTTCGACGGCGTCGACTGCTGCGAAACCGTCTTCTGCACCACCGATTTCGCCCTAGAATGACTAGGACTGTTCTGTGCACTCTGCACCCACGCCTGTCTCCTCCCCTCCCCCTGCATCCCCAAGTTCCTCTCTGTCGGTCCTGCCTTGCTAGTCTCAGAAGCAGCAGTGGTGCCCACTATTTCCGCTGTGCGATATGCGTCTTCAATCAGCATATCCGTGAGTAGCCGTAGGCAGTCCTTGACGTCTCTAGGATGAAGCTTGCCTTGCTCCGCTGTGAATACCTGAGTGAACATGTGGCTCAGAGCTACCAAGTAACCAGCTTTTTCCAGTCTTGCAAGTAGGCTTGGCACTGCGTCCAGTCGAGAGATGGAGCCCTTCAAACGAGTCAATAACCCGGCCTGCATTTTCTAAGGCCGTTAGACGCTGGGAACAGCGGAAGTGATAATGACTGCGGAGAGACAAAGAGCGCTATTCATGTCCCAAGGCACAGTGGTGTCTTCTAGTGACTTGGAAGAGGCTGGGCCCGGCCTACACATAGCTCTACCCTTTGTTACCTTCACCCCTCAGCGCAGGACTTCTAGTCGACCCAGACTTTCCAATCGGCAGGGGAAACTGCAGAGTCCAACTCTCGTGGAAATCGATAATTCGCGGAAAGGCAAACTTTTCCTCAAGTGCAGGTCGAAAAGTGCTTGCAAAATGCCAATTAGGGCTGGATACTGGGGGGCTGCAGAGGGGAAAGCTTGGGAAAACGCAGGCGGGATTGAGAATCGTCCGAAAACGAGGGAAAGAAAGCCCGGAAGCGCCTTTGAAATCATGCGACTTCTAAGTCAATCCCGCCAGAAACACTCAATCGACTCAGGTCTGGAGCTAGCAGTGGTCAAAATATACTCTCCAGTCTACCGTGGAGTTGTAGGTCTCGACCGACGCCCTCGATCCAAGATGTGGAGCGTCCGCCAGTCCATCCGCAGACAAATCGAAGCCTGGCCCTGCAGACCCCTGGACCCGGACAACAAAGAAAGTGGGAAATCGGCTATACACTGGCTTTAGTATCACTACTAGCAGTTGTTCGCACAGTCTTTTGAATGCACATTGAGACTTGGACAAGCCGCTGGCGGTAGAGCGGGTTTAGCAGTAAAGGCTTCAGCTTCGGCCTGCGGACTTGAACTTGTTGTAAGTGGGAGTAGTCGTGGGCCGGGGATTGCAGGAGAGACAGAGAGCAGAGACAGCCCATGCTGATTGATTTAGTGTGGTTTTAACTAATTGCCAATGGAAGTTGGACTAAAGCTGCTTTGGGGATGGTGGAGTTCGGGGAGGCGGAGGGAGCAGTTGGGGAGTGCTGTAGTGAAGGAAGGAGGAAGAATGGTGAGAAGATTTCGGGACTGGAAAAGCGCAAACTTGGGTATGTGCACTTCTTTGCCGACTTAGTAGTTCTCTACTATGGTCTCTACCCTGTTCCCTTCCAAGCCTTTCTAACCTGCACTAGCGGCGCCTGCGACAATGGCAGCGCTCCGAGCTCTCCGACGAATAGGACCGAGAGCGTCTTCTATGTCTGGACCTGGACCTGCCACTATCCGACCTCCTGCGTCTCCTTTCACTGCCTCCATACCTGCCCGGAGTACTCTTCCTCGGGCCAGTCCTCCTCGCCAGTTCCACCCTCATCAGTTGCCTATTCAGACTCAAGCCGTTCAAAGAGCTTATAGCGTTCTGCGCTTCTTCCGGCTTTTCATAGAGCAGGAAGCCGTAGCAGCGGGAGTGGTGGGCTTGGTCGTGGATGATTTGAATGTTGAGGATGTTGCCGAAGGGCTTGAACACATCCGTGAGGTCTGCCTCCGTGGTCTCAGGGGCCAGATTGGCGAGCAATGGCTATCTAGACAGCTGGGCGGCACGCTTGCGGCGCAGGAGTTTGTACTGGCGACTCTGCTTCAGACTGCGTTCTTTCAGCGTCTGCACGATTGCGGCGTAGTTCGAGTCGCTGTGCAGTCTGTCTTCTGGCAAAGTCTTCAGTGCACACTTCAGTACTTCCACTCCCAGAGGCGACCTGCTCAAGTAGGCGATCAAAGGACGAGGCACAGCCCCATGTCTCGGCAGTCTGGAAGTGAGGACTGAGGCCTGGGCCACTAGTTCCTCTATTGAGCGGGACTCTGCAGCAGGCCAAAGCGCTTCAATGCGCTCTAAAGTGCTGTGAGAGGACTGGGAGTGGAAGCGGTATTCCTTCGCTGCGGAAAGACGGGGCGGAGGGCGAAGGCTGTTGATAGTCTTCACAGCGGAGGAAATTAGAGGACTTTGCAGACTGGAGCGGATGCTTCTTAGCATTTCTCCCTGTAGGGCGGATTGCTGTTGCCGGAGAGCTCTTTGGGAGTGCACCAGAGCTCCGAGGCTTTGGGACACGGAGAGTCTTCTGGGGGTCTGCAAAGACTGCATCGTCCTGGAGGCTTCTGTGCGAGTCAGTAGTTTATCTCCCCTGCCTAGCTGCATATATGGAACTAATCTAGCTTCTTGACCATGTAGACTCCTTCCAACTCGTACCCCAGTTTCCGGTAGTAATGCCTCGTGCCTACGCCTGAAATCACTGCTATTTTGGTGGAGTGGTGCTCCTCTCTCGCAATCCGCTCTGCTTCTTCCATCAAAAGAGTGCCATAGCCTTGGTGCTGGAACTTACTCGGGTCCCTGGAGTGGAGCGGCACTACCGACCCATACACATGCAGTTCCCTGACCATACTACACTGGCCTTGCAACTCAGGCCGAATCACTGCTTTCCCCAATTTCCGTAGTCGCAACAGGCCAATCAGTATGTCCTGTCTAGGGTCTTCGTAGGCTAAAAAGGTTTCCCAGGAGCCATTGGCAGTGTAGTCTCTGCGGACTAATTCCACGTTTTCAGGGGTGACTTTGTTGTGGACTTCCTGAATGCCCACTTCTCGGGTGCGCACATCTCTGCTGGAGACCTGTAATTCCTTCACTCTCTCCAGCGCCAACTCCCTTAAGTTCCCATATTCCACCCCGGCTGTGACTAGCGGCATGGGGATGTCTCTCTGTATGCGATATATGCGAACCCAAGGCGGCGTTATTGCTAGTACTTTGGCCACTAAGTCCACCAGTGCGTCAGGGTGGTAGTTGCGGTATTTCCCCGCTTTCCACATTTCATACAGTCCAGTGCCCCGAATTACCAGTGTGGGGTACAGCTTCAGGCCGTCCGGCCGCAACTCAGGGTTCTCAAATAACTCCTTGAAACTGTCCAAATCTCGTTCAAAGCCTACATTTGGCAGATCTGGCATCATGTGCGTGATCACCTTGTAGCCGCAGTCTTTCGAGGCTTGGAAAGCCTCCTTTACGTCCTCTACGGTGTGGCCTCGGTTGGTGTCTCTGGCGACGTCTTCGTAGACTGACTGGACACCGATTTCGAGCCGGGTGCAGCCGTACCTCAGCATATTATTCAAATGTCTCCCAAGACAGTAATCCGGCCTCGTCTCGATTGTGATCCCCACACACTTCGTATTACTGTGTTCACTATACTTCACAGCTTCTTCCACATTGGCTGACGTATGTCCAGACAGCGCATCGTGCAAGTTGCGTATAAAGTAGTCCCGGTAGTCCTCTGGAAGGGACATAAAAGTGCCTCCCATTAGCACGAACTCGACCTTGTCGGTGTCGTGTCCTAGCTTTTGGAGCTGTTCCAGTCTGTCTCTGGTTTGCAAGTAGGGGTTGTATCGGGCTCTGATAGCCCGCATTGAGGTGGGTTCGTAGCCTGTATAAGACTGTGTTGAGTAGTCGAAGTCACTATCCGGTCCTCCAGGACAGTACACGCAGATTCCCCCTGTGACGGCGATATGCGGACATCGATGTGGCTTACTCATGATAGCGACCACTGCTATGCCTGAGGCAGTCCTAACAGGCTTGGCCTTGACCTGCGGCAGCAGTAGTTCCCGGTAGCTCTCAGGGATGGCAGAAATGATATCCACGAGTTTCGGGATGTTGCTCAGTCTGTGTTTCGATGCCACTTCGGACTTGAGACGGGTGAGATTGACCTGCTGGCCTGAGTTGCAGGCGGATATTAGCGCTGCCACTATCTCGTTGAGTGCAGCTAGAGTAGCCTGGCTTTCGTCCTGTTTCTTGGACATATGGCCGCTGATTATGGGCATATCCCCCAGCAGTCCTAAGGCCCAACTCCAGTCCAGAACCAGTTTTTCCGACTCAACAGTGACCCAACTGAGTCGATTTCTCTATCAAATCGCAGACGATCTCCTCACTCCTCCCCAGACTTAACACTGTTTAACGAAGTGGATTACTTGCCTAGGAAGTACGCTTTGCACCTTACACCAGTTCCAACGGGGCTATTTCCAGGCCTGTTTTTCACCTCTGAGCAGTTCAAGTACAGACCTGAGTCTTTCTCGGAAGCTGATATTGCTGCTAAGCACTGGGAAAAGGATGGAGATGTGAGTGATAGTAATCCAACACCCTCACTTTTGCACCTCGAAGTTGGGTTCACTAGTTCCTTCTGGCCGTATTTCACTTAGTGCCATATCTTCTCCCAGTTTTCTTCTAGACCCCTAGATACACTTT
>Ga0247837_1005143_pt1 | contig 20036 bp, 20 predicted proteins | sample LaCtaG_2_FD_187115 | JGI IMG/M metagenome (GOLD analysis project Ga0247837, IMG submission 187115) | Freshwater microbial communities from meromictic Lake La Cruz, Castile-La Mancha, Spain - LaCruzMarch2015_14.5m | ecosystem: Environmental > Aquatic > Freshwater > Lake | place: Spain: Castile-La...
TTTAAGACGGAAATAGAAAGTTTGAGTGGTCGGCGGATGACAGCCAAAAAAATGGGTAGGCCTGTTGGCTGGCGGAAGGAAAGAGCGGATAAGTGATATATAAGTTTACTCTGACCCCAGTTATTTGATATTTGATAATAAACGCGGAGGCGATATTGATTTGCTGATAGAAACAAAGGAATCAGATGTGGCAGTGATTGTCCGTTCTGAACTGGCTTTCTTAACAAAATTGCAAACAGAACTGGGCGAGCAAAAAATAGATGTGTTAGTTGATTATCCTACTCGTCATTATACCCCCCCTATTTTTACTATCGCCAAGGAAACGGGTATTCAGCTATGAGTAATGATAAGTCTTTGTTGTTATTACAAGATGCTTGGCGCGAATGTGATCGGCATATCTACCATCTTTTTCATGCCATGTTGTCTATCGGCACATTCATGCCATTAACTGATAAAACTTATATAAACCTTACTGATGAGCAAGTACAGGATATAGATCAGTTTATCCTACGTTATACAAAACTGCAGGATACAATGGGTGGACGCTTATTTCCGGCAATCTTAAGTTATTTGACTGAGCAATTTGAAGATCGCCCAATGTTGGATAAGCTTAACAGGCTAGAACAGCTTGGTTATATTGAAAATGTTGAAAATTGGCAGACGATTAGAAACATTCGAAACAAATTTGCGCATGATTATCCAGACGACCCTGATAAAAATGTTGCACATTTGAATGTCGCTTTGGAGTCTGTAAGTGTTTTATATGGCATCTTAAACACCATTAATACACGCTTAAAAAATTCCTATCCTTTGCTTGAATTGGGTAGAGAACTACCAGTCTATCCAGGGTATTCGGGTCTAAGCCATACAGATAGGTAGTGTGGGCAGGCGGTTTTGCCTTTATGCTCTTGGGTACACCGATTACATTGTGGATTTGTTTCGTGTGGGCACGAAAAGCATGTACCCACCCTACCCGACTATAAAGATGGGCATTTGTTTGAAACGCATTATTCCGACCAAGTCGAATACGAAAACATAAAAAAGAAACTATTGCGACCCTATTTACAACTCATTCATCAAAAAAGACTTCAGGAAACTTTTTTTGATGAGTGAAAACAGTTCGTTGAATACTGTAAGGGATACAACAAGATGAAACCGTATTACTTGAGCTGTTGTTTAATCATCGTTCTGGCATATTAAATGAAAACTGCACTTTAAGATAAAACAGGCAAGCACAGAACAATTAGAATAATGGACAGAGAACCAGTTAATAGCCCAACGCTTAAAATAAAGCTTAATAAAGATATAATCACACGGGGCTTGACACATTTATCCAGTTTGCGCAAACAATAACCACGGGGACACCATGGGGCACATATTTGCAGAAATCCAGCTAAGCAATCCACGCAAGCCAGAATTACGATCCATCCCCGTACACGCTTTGGCAGACACTGGCGCACTAATGCTTTGCCTGCCAGAGCACTTGGTGATACAACTGGAACTTGAAACGGAAACCGCCCGCGAAGTGACGGTCGCGGATGGTCGATCCATGAAAGTACCGTATGTAGGGCCCATAAAAATCAGTTTCGAAAACCGTATCTGTTATGTCGGTGGGCTCGTCATGGGGGATGAAGTATTGCTCGGAGCCGTCCCTATGGAAGATATGGATCTCGTGCTGATACCCAGCCAGCAAAAAGTTTCTGTTAACCCCGTCAGCCCCAACATCCCCCACGCGAGAGTTAAACGACCACACGGGGCTTGACAGGTAAGCAACTTACAAAAAGAGTGAGTAATGAGTCTTCAAGACAAAATTTGTGCAGTTTTTTGCAAAATTAAAACAGATAAATCAATAATTCTTAAAATAAAGGGGGTTGACCCCTTTCTTAAATTTTGTGTATTGGGTCACTTATAATGTCTCTTGGGCGTGACACTATTTATAATTTGCTAGGAAACCTGCTTCCATTATTGGCGGCGGCAATTACTATACCTTACTTGCTCTCTAATTTGGGTTCAGGAAAATTTGGTGTTTTAACGCTTGTATGGGCTTTAATTGGATACTTTGGGCTATTTGATCTTGGTGTCGGAAGAGCATTGACCTATGAGATAAGTCGGCGTTTAAAAAATGAATCAGAAGAGAATATAAGTCGTACTATAAAAGCTGGGTTAGCGTTGACTATTATCACTGGTCTTTTGGGCAGTATGCTAGTGTATTTTATCATTGCCCCATTCGGAGTTGTCTGGTTCCAGATCAATGCAGAATTACACCATGAGGTTAAATTAGCATTCGAAATTACTGCACTGGGAATAATTCCAACCACTTTAACAAGTGGGTTGCGGGGAATACTGGAAGGGTTTGGACGTTTTCTTGAGCCAAGTATTAACAGGCTTATGCTTGGTACTTTAATGTTCATGCTTCCAGCTATTTCCATCTGGAATTTTCAGACTGATTTATATACGATAGCCATTTATCTTATCAGCGCACGTTACTTGGTGTGTGGATTAGCGCTCTTTCAAGTGAGAAAGCATGTATTCAATAAAGTTGCTTTTCGGGTTGAAGATGTTAAGCCATTAGTAAATTTTGGCACATGGGTTACGATTAGCGGTTTAATTAGTCCTTTAATGGTATATGGTGATCGTTTTTTTGTTTCGGCTACAGTGGGTGCTGAAGCGTTGCCTCTTTATGCCATACCTCAAGAAGGGTTACAGCGGCTTCTTATCATACCCACTGCCTTAGCAGTGGCATTGATGCCCCGAATGGCAAGTGTTAATTATAATAAACCTGAGTTGATGTCTATGTATTCTAGAAATCTTCGCAGAGTTGCCGTTGTAATGTTTTTCGTATGTGCAGGCGCTGTTCTTGCGGCAGAGCCTGTTTTATCGTTATGGTTATCAGAAGACTTTGCTCAAAAGTCCATTACAATAGTTTATGTTTTATGTATTGGCTTATGGTTTAACTCTATGGCTCAACTGCCTATGACATTGCTGCATGCAACGGGTAATCCGAAGTTGGCAGCGGTAACGCATATTATAGAACTTTTTTTGTACATAATTTTGATTTTCGTGTTATCAAATTTATTTGGGATAACGGGTTCTGCATTTGCCTGGAGTATTCGTGTCATAATGGACTTTGTGTTGCTGCACTACTTCGCTAAAAATATTAATTATTAAATTTTGTTAATCAAACTAAAAAATCAAATTGGCGAATTATAAATGGAAATTGCTGTTATATTAATGGGCGCACTAGCCATGGTCATGGCAAAACTTAGTATCTTCAGATGGCTGAGTCCTTCAGTGATGCTTAGTGGGTCTTGGGCTATAGTCTTTTTATTGCAATCTGTTTTTGCATCAGATATGTATAGCAGTATCTATGCTACTATGCTTATTTTTATAATAACTCTTTGTTTTTCATTAGGGGAGATTGTAGGCTTGCAAAATAAGGCTATAAAAATTACTTTTATTTCTCAAGATGCTTTGTTGAATAAATGTTTACCTTTTAAAAAAAACCTGAAAAGTATTGTAGTTATATTTGGAGTCGCTTCAATCATTGGGTCGTTAGAATATGCTCGGGCACTTGGCATTTTTGATGGAAATATTATTGAAACCTTATTGGCAATAAATGTAATACGTGAACAGATATTTACAGGAGAAATTAGTGCTTCATTAATAAGCAAAGTCGGAATATTATTTGGATATTCAGGGGTTGTTTTGGCATTATCTTATTATTATTACTATGAGTGGCGTTGGTGGCTTCTTCTTCCGGTAATTAGCATTTTAATTATAGGCATTAGTCAGGCGGGACGAGCGGGCATTATGATTGTTTTGTTGCAAGGCTTAATTACAATGCTGTTAAAAAAATACTATATCAACAGAAAGACAATGAATTTGAGCGGTATTTTTATTCCCGTACTGATACTAATGCTGGTTTTTTATTATGGGCAGCTATTTCGGGAAGGTTTTTCAAATACTGATGATGGTAATTTCATTAGAGTAGCCGAATCTCTCAGGGCGTATTTATTTGGTGGGGTTTCGGCATTTTCTTATTACGTTGAAAACTTTATGGACTTAGGTCAATTAACGTTCGGTCGTTACTCATTTTCATCTCTATTTGCAGCACTTGGCATTTATTCCCAAGAAGCCGGTGTTTATGACCAGTATGCCATCATTTCTCCTTATGGCGAAACTTCAAATTTATATACAGCATATCGTTCATTTTTAGATGATTTTTCATTAGTCGGCGCAATACTTTTTTATTTTCTAAGCGGTTTTTTTATTACTAGGCTTTATATTCTCTTTATAACTAAAGATATGGTGCTCGTATCGGTGCTTATTCCTGCATTGTCATGGCTAGTATTTTCTCCGATGTATTCCCTTACTTATTTTAACTCGTTTCTCTTATCCTGTTTTTTTCCTTATTTCATTTTACGAAAAATTTTTACTAGGCATAGGAAGAAATCAAATATCCAATGTACAAGTAGTCATTAGACTTGTTTTTTAAAGTTAAAACAAGTCTAATGATGATTGTTGTTGGTTTTAATAAGATGCTTAGCTATAAATTTGCATTTATTACTTCAGTAGTGGCTTTTATGATAGCTATATGTGTAATCCTGCTATTCAAAGCATACAATGTAGAAAATAATATAATTATTCATTCTGATGATGTTTTTAATAAAAATTTTAACAAAGTACCGAAACCTAATGTCTACTTGCCTTTGCATATATCAATAATTAAGCCAGCACAAATAGTAAAAATTAACGAGGGTCATTATTTTGTGGATTTTGGAAGGGTTGCATTTGGAACTCTACAGTTAACATCACTGATCGGTAATAATATAGAGATAATATTAGGTGAGCGTAAGAGTGGGAAGTTATTAGTATATCAGCCAAAAAATTCATGGGAAAACGTCGCTTACCATAAAGAAAAAATAGTTATTAACAGTGAAACTTCAATTTTAAAATTACCTAGGCGCTACAGGCCAAATGCAGAAGAGCTGCCAAATGGGCTAACGGGTGTTATGCCATTCAGATATGTGGAAATAATTGGTGCCAGAGAAGATATTTCTAGTAATAATATCTCTCAGATGATGGTTCACTACCCATTTAATGATGAATCTAGCCAGTTTTCTTCTTCCAGCAAGGTTTTGAACGACATTTGGGAGCTAGGCAAATATACCATTAAAGCAACAAGCTACTCAGGGATATACGTCGACGGAAATAGAGAAAGAAAACCCTATGAAGCTGATGCCTACATCAATCAACTTGGTCACTATGCCATTGATAACTCTTATGGTTTAGCGAGGTACACACAACTTTATTTGCTGGAAAATCCAACATGGCCTACAGAATGGAATATGCACTCAATTTTTATGGCTTACCTTGACTACATGTATACAGGCGATATTGAATATATAAAATCAATATATATAAAATTACAGAGCAAGTTAATGCTGGAGATGGCCGATAAGGATGGGCTACTCAATGCAAATTCTTGCTTGAAAAATGCGAGTTGTAAAACACTTGATGTAATAGATTGGCCCCCCAATGAAAGGGATGGATTCAATAGCATTCCTGTAAATAAGCTTGAGTTTTTCAAGAAAACAATTGAATACGAGGTAAGATATTGGAGAGCTATTTTTGTATCTCTATTCGGCTTTAAAAACGCGGCTTATTATTATAATGAAGAAGCGCAAAGAGTAAATAAATCCAGATATGTTATGCCGACAAAAAATACTGTAATAAATTCTTTTCATTATGCTTCACTAACCAAAATGGCTGAGTTAGCCCATTTTATAGGGAAAAATAACGACGCTTTGCTTTATGAAAAACAAGCTAAGAAAGTAAAATACAGTATTGAAAAAAGCTTTTTAAATGAAAAAAAATGTTTGTTTGTTGATGGGGAAGGGACAAATCATTATTCTCTTCATGCAAATATGTTTCCTTTGGCATTTGGTTTAGTCCCTACTCAATGTCAAGAAAAAGTTGTTTCTTTTATTAAAAAGAAAGGCATGGCATGCAGTGTATACGGTGCCCAATACCTCCTTGAAGGGCTTTTTAGAATTAACCGAGGGGATTTGGCATTATCTTTCTTAGAGTCCAGAAGCCAAAGAAGTTGGGCGCACATGGTCTATGATGAAGATAGCACCATAACTTTAGAATCTTGGGATGCTAGCATTAACCCTGGAATGGACTGGAATCATGCTTGGGGGTCTGCGCCTGTGAATTTGATACCACGTTTTGTGATGGGGGTCAGGCCATTGGAGCCTGAATTTAAAAGTTTCATTGTTATGCCTCAGCTAGGTTCATTAAGCTTCGCTAAGTCTAGGATTCCAATCAAATATGGAGCCATTGATCTATCCATAACAAGAGATGCAATCAATCACATTAATTTAGAATTAAATGTACCTGAGAAATCTATTGCTTCCATTTATATTCCAAAGCTAAGTGAAAACATTAGAAGCTTAACTCTTGATAACCGTAAGGTAATTGGTGACGATATTGAGGGTTTTATTTATATCGGTAAGGTTGGGAGTGGGCGGCATATTGTGAGCGCCACATTCCTTAATAATTAAACTAATTTTCTGTCGAGTTAGATGCTAATGATAAAGAAACACATTGATTTTATATGCGTTAATTTCAATAATTCATTGTACTCAAAAAAGCTACTTGAATCGTTAAAAGCACAAAAATGCTTTGAGGGGGATTTTTCTATTCGCTGTATTATTGTCGACAATTCGACCGATGAAGAAGACGCTTTGAGTTTAGATAAGCATTGTGCTTATATCGACTGGGTAAAATACATCCGTAGTAAAACAAACCTTGGTTACTTTGGAGGTTTAAACTTAGGTCTTGAAAATATTTCCCCTTATAACCCAGATTTTGTCATTATTTGCAATAATGACCTAGAGTTTAATAGTTCTTTTTGCATAACGTTATTAAACAGTAAATATGCCAATAATGTTTTTGCTGTTTGTCCAGATGTTATTACAAAAGATGGAGTTCATCAGAATCCGCATCATTTAAAAAAAATATCATACTTTAATCGTCTTCTATTTGATGCATATTTTTCACATTACTTTATTGGAGTAGCCTTGCTATCAATAAAAAACTTTATAAAAAATATTACTAATAAAGCTCAGAGCAGGATTGCTAAACCGCTGCGCTCATGTGAAATAAATCAAGGGGTTGGTGCTTGCTATATTTTATTGCCATCTTTTTTTAAGTATATTGATAAACTTTACTTTCCTTGGTTTTTGTATGGTGAAGAAGCTTGTTTATCTTGGCAGATACATTCTAATAATGGAATCTTGTGGTTCGATCCTGATTTAGAAATCATTCACGCTGAAAGTGCTGCTTTATCGAAACTACCAAAACGAATAACCTATGAGTTTGGTCGTACTTCTTATTGGGGGTTGCGACATTTAATATGAAAGTCATTTAACAAAAGTTAATTTTAATGTTAGTTTTATTCAAAGCAGACCAGTTATGTTAGTAAAAGTTCTTGAAAATATACCTCTTGCTGAAGTTTTTATAAGAAACATATATTGGCGCAGTAAAACTGTCAATGCAATTATTAGCTGGATAGCCAAAAAATACTCAAAAAAGACTAATAATATTTCGAATTCATTATCCAGTGCAGATTTTTCTGTTGTCGTAGAAGCGATAAAAAGTTTAGGTGTGTGTGAAGGTGATATTCTTATCGTTCATTCAGCCTATGGTGAGCTGCGTCATTTTGGTTTATCACCGACAGATATTGTTAATATATTAAAGTCTATTGTCGGGGATAGAGGAACTCTTGTGATGCCTGCAATTCCAATATTCAAAGAAGAACCTGAAGCAAAAGACCGCTTTCAAGACGAATTTTACAAAAAAATCTTCACATATGATGTGAGAAAGACAAGAACATGGACGGGTATTTTACCGCAAACCCTTATGAAGATGGACGGGGCTATTCGAAGTAGACACCCTTTAAACACCATTGTTGCATTAGGGTTTCATGCCGAGGAAATGACTCGAAATAATCTTACTTATGAGGGGCAAACTGCCTGTGGCGAAGGCTCGTCATGGGCATACTGTTTTTATAAAAATGCAAAAATTCTGATGCTGGGTGTTGATGTCGTGCATAGCTTAACGATGATTCATGTGGCAGAAGATCTCTACGAAGTTCAGTGGCCTGTTAAAGATTGGTATCGAAACAGACAATTTCGTGTCATTGATAATGAGTTTGATAAAACAGTTACTCTAAGAGAGCGACATCCAAAGTGGGCGCTTTTTTATGCTGAAAGACGATTTTCAAAGGATTTAATGCAGATGAAGATTGTAAAAAATCAAAAAGTTGCAGGACTTAATATCTCTTTGTGTAATAGCACTGACCTTCTAAATTATCTTAATATTCAAAAAGAAAGCGCCTATCCATATGTTATTCCATTTTTTAGAAAAAATAAGTAAATGTATTCCTTAACAAAAGTCGTTAAAGGTTACAAGCCACTTGCCTGCACAGATGAGTTCATTATTCTATCTAAGGGGGCGTGCCTTTACTTGGCCAATTTAGATTTGTCGAATATTAATTTTTTTTGTCGACTCCCTGCAAATAGATTTTTATACAATTTGCCAAGGGTAAGATTACTTGAACGAATATTGCGATTGAGTATTAGTGGTTTTTTAATCCTGAATGATGAGTGGGGGCTGGCTGTTCGAAATAACGAAATTTGGCGTGTAAACCTCAGAGACGGTATGGTTTCACTGGATTTTTTAGTGCCAGAGGGCAGAAAAATACTTGCGTTGACGCTTGTGAAGGATGTACAGGGATTTGATGACGCGATTGTTTTTGGTGAATACTTTAATAATCCTTCTATGTTACCTGTAAATATTTGGCGGTGTTCTTTAGCTACCCCCGGTTGTTGGTCTATTGGTTTTACGTTTTCCGCTGGGCAGATAAATCATGTCCATAATATCGTTGTGGATATTGGTCGATCTGCGCTATGGATATTAGCCGGTGATTTTGATAAAGCTGCGCGAATCTGTCTTTCTAGTAAAAACTTTAAGGAAGTGAGTGTGGTTCTTGGTGGCGACCAGCAATGTCGTGCTACATGGATTCATCGACTAAATGATGCTGTCTTTTATGCCACTGATTCTCAGCTAGAAGCCAATTCACTTTGTGTTCTTGATGAACAGGATAATGAAATAACTTCACGAAGGTTATATGCAATTGAAGGCTCATCAATTTATGCTGCTATCGGGAGGCATGAAGTTTTTTTTTCGACTGCTGTTGAACCGGGTATGCCTACTGGAAATATGCTAATAGATTTGTTTCAGACGAAAATAGGTGAAGGAATAATTTCACGTCAGTCGGTAATTTATTTGCTTACTCACGATTGCCAGATTAGAGAGTTATTTCGTGCCAGCAAGGATATATGGCCTATGTGTCTTGCACAATTTGGAACTTTTATTTTCCCTAGCGGAGTAATGCCGCGTGATAGATTCTATGCCTATGGTTGCGCTCTGAGTAAATTTGATGATTCATGTTTGATTTTTTTAAAAAATGGCTAATTTTTTAATTGGAGTAAGTAATCAGGCATAAGTTTTAGTATATTTTTAAAACGTAACTGGTTGAAAATAAAAATACTGCTGAGCTAAAAAAATTGGCTGATTACTTAGGAACGAGCACGAAATAGCTTGAGCAAGTTTGCATTTGAAAAGCACGGTACTAAAGGAATTAGCTTTTCAAGTTGCTCAACTTATTTCGTGTTCGTTCCTTATCTGTTAATGTTTAAAAATAAAACGCTACTCATCACTGGTGGTACGGGTTCTTTCGGCAATTGCCGTGCCGGATAGATTTCTTAGCTCACAGGACTTAATTCGCTTTAGCAATCTGCCACAATAAGCCTTGCACTGGGTTTTATCGCCGTGACATAAGCAACAGTTGGTGTGCATTGTGACGGTTTGCTAATGCGAAACCGCCTTACAGTTTTAGGATTAGTATGGACTATCCAATAAAACCCAAAGAACAGTTGTTTGAAAAGCTAAAAGCAAAGGGTTTGTTCTGGAGTTATAGCCCTGGCATTTGTTATGATGAAAGTAAGGATGATCTGTTGATGGAAACAACCCTTAAATACGCCGAACTGGATGATATTAAAGTGCTTTTCACGCTTTATGGTCAGCAGAGAGTGCGACAGCTATGGGAAAAGCAGCTTCAAAATGACCGCCGTTTTAAAAAACTTAATTACTTTTTGGCGCGGGTGTTTTTTGGTATGAATGTGGAGGCACAAGATTTTGCAGGAGTAAACAATGATCGAGCCGAAAAACTTCGATTGCTTGCTGGCTCCGACTAAGTCTATTTTACTTGAGCTGATTGATACCGCGCCGTTTTTGCAGAAGTATGTTTTTGTGGGTGGTTCAGCATTGACACTGTACCTTTGCCACCGGCAAAGCGAGGATATTGATTTTTTTACCTACGCAGACACCTTTGATCGGCGGGAAATACTGGACTATATCAGGCGCTTTGAACATAAAGAAATTATCGGAGATAACGGCGATCAGCTAGACTTGTTGCTCGGTGGCGTAAAAGTGACATTTTTTAATGCTAAATGGGTATTTTTAACACCGCGCAAACTTGAAAAATTTAATATTGCAACCCTCGAATCAATCGCCGCAATGAAAGCCAATGTTTTATTCTTACGCGCAAAATATCGGGATTATTACGATCTGTATTTTTTAGTAAAGGAAGTAATGAGCATTAAAGAGATATTCGAGTGTTCACAGCAAGTTATCGCGGGCATTACTTATAAGCTTTTTTGTATCGCTCTACTTTATGTCGATGATATTGAAGATGATACTATCGCCCACTTACAACCCAAAGAGTTAATCAGTAAAGTAGCGATTCGGGATTTTTTTCAAAAGAGACTGTGAAAATATTACTAACCACTAAGTTACATTACTGACCCCGACCTGCACATTTTGGAACGCCTATGTTTAACAATAAAACCCTATTAATCACTGGTGGCACTGGCTCTTTTGGTAATGCCGTTCTTAGGCGTTTTTTAAGTTCTGACCTACGAGAAATCCGTATTTTAAGTAGGGATGAAAAAAAACAAGACGACATGCGCAAGCGTTACAACAACGCCAAGTTGAAATTCTATATTGGCGATGTACGCGATTATCAATCGGTATTAAATGCGGTTCGCGGCGTTGATTTTATCTATCACGCTGCTGCATTAAAACAAGTTCCTTCTTGCGAGTTTCATCCGTTAGAAGCGGTTAAGACTAATGTGTTAGGTACTGAAAATGTGTTGGAAGCTGCAATTTCATGTGGGGTTAAACGTGTTATTTGTTTAAGCACTGACAAGGCGGTTTATCCTATCAACGCGATGGGTATTTCCAAGGCCATGATGGAAAAAGTCATTGTTGCTAAATCTCGCAGTAGCGAATCAACGGTGATTTGTGCTACCCGCTATGGCAATGTCATGGCGTCTCGTGGTTCTGTTATTCCCCTGTTTGTTGACCAAGTTCGTGCGGGTAAACCCATTACTATCACGGATCCCAACATGACGCGGTTTATGATGACGCTCGATGATGCCGTGGATTTGGTGCTTTATGCTTTTCAACACGGTAATCCAGGCGAAATATTTGTGCAAAAGGCTCCAGCCGCAACCATTGAAACACTTGCCAAGGCATTAACCGAATTACTTGGCGTCCCTGAGCATCCTATCAATGTTATTGGTACTCGACATGGTGAGAAACTTTATGAAGTGCTGCTTAGCAGGGAAGAGATGGTGGCTGCACAGGATCTTGGTGGTTATTATCGTGTTCCACCTGACCTGCGGGACTTAAACTATGACAAATTTGTCGAGCAAGGCGAGGTTAAAATTTCAGAAGCGATTGACTATAACTCCCACAATACAACGCGGCTTGATATTAGCGGTATGCAGGAATTGCTTATGAAGCTGAGATTTATGCAAGCGATTGCCCGAGGAGAATATGTACAGCCTGAGGAATAAGCCATGAGAGTGCTAGTAACTGGGGCGCATGGTTTTATTGGCAAAAACCTTGTGCTGCGTTTACAGGAACGAGCTGATACGGAGGTCATTACCTTTGTTCGTGGCGACTCCGATGAGTTATTGCTCAATGCTTTACGCTCCGCAGATGCTGTTATTCATCTCGCAGGAGAAAACAGACCTGTTTCACCTGATGCATTTGAGGAAGTGAATGCAGGATTAACTCGCAGGCTGTGTGAAGCACTACATAAACTCGAAAACCAAGCGCCAATTATCTTGGGGTCATCAGCACAAGCCGAACAAGATAACCTTTATGGTCGTAGTAAATTGGCGGCTGAACAGATAGTAACAGAGCTTTCTACGTTGAATGGAAACCCTGTTGCAATTTTCCGCTTGCCAGGCGTGTTCGGAAAATGGTGTAGGCCAAATTACAATTCAGTTGTCGCTACGTTCTGCCATAACATAGCAAATGACCTGCCGATTCAGATTAGCGATCCTGACAGGTCTATCCGTTTAGTCTACATTGACGATGTCATTGATTTCTTTTTGGATGCACTTACAAGCTTACATTCAGGTGCTCAACAACTTGCTGTATCGCCCGAATACAGCATTACCTTGGGTGAACTTGCACGGCAGATCGAAGCATTCAAAAACTGTAGATCATCTCTCATAACTGAACGGGTTGGTACGGGTTTTATTCGCGCACTTTATGCCACTTATGTGAGTTATCTGCCAAAAGAGCAGTTTGTCTACGAACTGCCTGCCCACGGCGACGCACGAGGCGTTTTTGTTGAAATGCTCAAAACTCATGATTCGGGGCAGTTTTCTTTTTTTACCGCTCATCCAGGTGTGACGCGTGGCGGTCACTATCATCACACTAAAACAGAGAAATTTCTTGTTATCAAAGGCCATGCACGATTTGGTTTTAGGCATGTGTTGACCAACGAAATTTATTATTTGGAAACCTCAGGTGACAAGCCAAGAGTAGTTGAAACCGTTCCGGGATGGACTCACGATATTACCAATGTGGGTACTGAAGAAATGATTGTTATGTTATGGGCTAACGAGATTTTCGACCGTGGGCATCCTGATACCTTTGCAAGCAAGGTCTGAAATGAAAAAATTAAAAGTGATGACCGTAGTAGGAACTCGGCCAGAAATTATTCGCTTGTCACGGGTTCTCGCTCGGCTTGACGAGCATTGCGAGCATGTGCTTGCGCACACTGGCCAAAATTATGATTACGAACTCAATCAAATCTTTTTTGAGGACTTGGGTATCCGTAAGCCCGATCACTTTTTAAATGCCGCCGGCGCCAGTGGCGCGGAGACTATCGGCAAAGTGATTATTGCGGTCGATCAGGTTTTAGCAGAAGAAAAGCCGGATGCCGTGCTGGTCTTAGGTGATACCAACAGCTGTTTGTCCGTATTGCCCGCAAAGCGCCGTAAGATCCCTACGTTCCACATGGAGGCCGGTAATCGCTGCTTTGATATGCGCGTTCCTGAAGAAATCAATCGCCGTATTGTTGACCATACGGCAGACATCAATCTGACGTACAGCTCCATTGCTAGAGAGTATCTGCTTCGTGAAGGATTGCCACCAGATATGGTAATCAAAACCGGAAGCCCTATGAACGAAGTTCTAGCTCATTATCATCTAGGTATTGAAGCATCAGATATTCTTGGGCGGTTAGGTTTAAATGAAGATCAGTTCTTTGTAGTTAGCACTCATCGTGAGGAAAATATTGATTTAGATGTTAATTTTAATAAGTTGATTAATATACTTAATGGGATTGCAGAAACCTACAATGTTCCAGTTATTGTATCCACACATCCACGTACTCAAAAACGAATCGATGCAGTTGGTGCTAAATTTAACGACAATGTGCGCTTGCTTAAGCCGTTGGGTTTTAAAGACTATAACAAGTTACAAATAACGGCTAAAGCAGTGTTGTCTGATAGTGGTACTATAAACGAAGAGTCATCTATCATGAACTTTCCAGCGTTAAACTTACGTGAGGCTCATGAACGGCCTGAAGGAATGGAAGAAGCTGCTGTAATGATGGTTGGGCTTGAAGTAGATCGTGTAATGCAGGCTTTGACTATTCTGGAAAGTCAGCATCGTGGGCAAAAGCGATTGCTTAGACAGGTAGCGGACTATAGTATGCCTAATGTCTCAGATAAAGTGGTGCGTATCATTCATAGTTACACAGACTATGTGAATCGAGTTGTGTGGAAAAAGTACTGAAATATGAGTCTTAGGGTTTTATTGATTACTCAATGGTTCGACCCAGAACCCACTTTTAAGGGTCTGTTGTTTGCCAAAAAATTACAAGAACAAGGCTTCAAAGTCGAAGTTCTAACTGGCTTTCCTAATTACCCGGGGGGGGAGATATATCCTGGTTACCGTATTAGCTGGAGAAAAAAAGAGGTAATTGAAGGTATTCCTGTAAACCGAGTAGCTATTTATCCTAATCATGGGCAATCCGCTATAAAACGTATTTTAAATTATGTAAGTTTCGCTATATCCTCTTGTTTGTTTGGCTTATGGATGGCTCGTCATACAGATATTATTTATGCTTATCATCCACCGCTTACAGTGGGTTTGTCGGCGGGAATTATTCGGCTCTTTTTTCCGATAAAATTGGTTTATGACATTCAGGATTTGTGGCCAGATTCATTGCGTGCTACAGGGATGATCCAAAGTAAGCTGGCTTTAAGTATTGTAGCGGCAATGTGTCAATGGGTTTACCAACGCGCTGATGAAATTGTTGTTTTGTCACCTGGCTTTAAACAACTACTTCAAAAGCGTGGAGTTCTTGAGAAAAAAATTCATATTATCTATAACTGGGCTGACGAAGATGCTCTAATTAATTCTTCTGGGAAAATGCCTATAAATTTTCCCGGTACAGACAGGTTTCGTATCTTATTCGCGGGTAATATAGGCAAGGCACAAGCATTGGATGCCATACTGGATGCTGCGGCTTTATTACAAGATAAAAACTCCCAAGCTTGTTTTATACTAGTTGGTGGTGGGGTTGAAGTATTGCGTCTTAAAGTACGAACACAGGAAATGAAGCTACATAACGTGTTATTTTTTTCGGCTGTACCTATGGCCGAAATCGGGAGTTTGCTTAGTTCTGCGGATGTGCTGCTAGTTCATTTGCGAAAAGACCCTCTTTTTAAGATTACGATTCCTTCAAAAACTCAAGCTTATATGGCGGTTGGTAAACCATTATTGATGGCGGTCGATGGAGATGCTGCTGATTTAGTGAAACTGTCTGGTGGTGGTGTTGTTGCTGAATCCGAAAGTCCTGATTCAATAGTGCAAGCTGTCCAGTTTCTTGAAAATCAAGATAAAGAATTGCTTCATCAAATGGGTCAAAATGCACAGAGATATTATAAAAAATACTTAAGCTTAGATTCGGGTGTGCATAAGTTTGCTGAAATTTTTCGTCGTTGATTTATTTTAATCGTCTGTTTTAAATTATTGGCATAATACTAAAAATAACCTAGATATAAAAATGAACACTTTTCAGTCAGTAGTTGACCACGTTAGAACCACTTTCGGGCAAGGTTTTGTCCCTTTGCATAGACCTGTTTTTGAGGGAAACGAGCGTAGCTATCTTGTCGATTGTATTGACTCAAATTTTGTCTCATCGGTAGGTGTCCGTGTCACTGAGTTTGAAAATCTGGTTGCAAAATTTACTGGTTCTCGTTTTGCTATAGCCACAGTTAATGGCACGGCGGCTTTGCATGTTGCTTTGCAACTTGTAGGCGTCAAATATGGCGATGAAGTAATATCCCAAGCCTTAACCTTTGTTGCTACATGTAACGCTATCTCTTATCTTGGCGCACATCCTGTTTTTGTTGATGTGGATATTGATAACTTGGGCATGAGCGCATTAGCATTACAACGTTTTTTGGAAGCAAATGCAGAAAAACGTGATGGTGCAGTTTGGAACCGTAAGACGGGACGTCGTTTGGCAGCGTGTGTTCCAATGCATACTTTTGGATTACCCTGTTGCATTGAGGAAATTACAGCGATTTGTAACGCTTGGGGAATTCCATTAATTGAAGATGCAGCGGAATCACTAGGGAGCTATGTTGGCTGTCGCCATACGGGTACTTTTGGTTGTTTAGGTACCTTGAGTTTTAATGGTAATAAGATTATTACTACCGGCGGGGGAGGAATGATTATCACCGACAACGAACTTTTAGCGAAGCGTGCAAAACATTTAACTACCACAGCTAAAATCCCCCACCCATTCGAGTTTGTTCATGATGAAATTGGCTACAACTACCGTATGCCCAATCTAAATGCGGCTCTAGGTTGCGCACAAATGGAACGTTTACCGGAATTTTTAACTATCAAAGCAGAAACTGCAATGAAATACGCTCAATTGTTTGATGAGTTAGGGATGCGTTTTGTTAAAGCTCGTGAAGGAACAACATCAAATTATTGGTTAAACGCTATCGTATTGGATTCTTTACAAGAACGCGATGCGTTACTTAGCTACACCAATGAAAGAGATATCATGACCAGACCCATTTGGCGACTAATGACGCATTTGGAAATGTTTAAACATTGCCAACACGATGGCTTAAAAAATTCTTTGTGGTTAGAAGAGCGTGTTGTTAATCTGCCGTCCAGTGTGCCTGATGGCGCTTTAATTACTGCATAAATAGAGGATGAGATGAATGTCTTAGATTTAATTGGTCGAACACAGCCTCTGTTTGATGATGATGTTTACAGCTATAAAAAACAATTAAGCGCTTTGGTATCAGATGGGCGGTTTTTAGTAATTGGTGGAGCAGGCTCAATTGGGCAAGCTGTTGTACTTGAAATTTTCAAAAGAAAACCTCGTGTATTGCATGTAGTTGATATCAGCGAAAATAATATGGTTGAGCTAGTACGTGATATTCGCAGTACGCTAGGTTATATCGACGGCGACTTTAGTACTTTTGCAATAGATTGCGGCAGTCGTGAATTTGAGGCATTAATGACTGCCAACGATGGCTATGATTATGTGCTTAATCTTTCAGCGCTTAAGCATGTTCGAAGTGAAAAAGATCCTTTCACGCTGATGCGATTGATTGAAGTGAATGTGCTTAACACCATCAAGACACTAAAACTTGCAAAGGAACACGGTGCTTGCAAATACTTTTGCGTTTCAACCGATAAAGCGGCTAATCCGGTCAATATGATGGGGGCGAGTAAACGCATCATGGAGATGTTTTTGATGCGGGAAAGTGAATTGTTACCTATTTCTACTGCTCGATTTGCTAACGTGGCTTTTTCAGACGGTTCTTTGCTGCACGGTTTTAACCAACGCTTTGCTAAGCGCCAGCCTATTTCAGCGCCAAACGATGTCCGCCGCTACTTTGTTACGCCACAAGAATCAGGCGAGCTGTGCTTGATGTCATGCCTGTTAGGCGAAAATCGCGACATATTTTTTCCAAAGCTCAGTGAACAATTGCATTTGACAACTTTTTCGGATGTAGCGGTTCGCTATGTTAGAGCACTCGGTTTTGAACCCTATCCTTGTTCAACAGAAGACGAAGCGCGGGATCGTGCGGCCGATTTGATTGATTCCAAATATTGGCCTTGTTATTTCTTCAAGAGTGATACCACCGGTGAAAAAGACTTTGAAGAGTTTTTTACTGACGGTGAGATATTGGATATGCAGCGTTTCAACAATATTGGCGTCATTAAAAACGAAGCGTTATATGACTCAACCCTGTTAGAGAAATTTCTGCATACTATCCAAGCTATTCGCTCCAAGCCGACTTGGGAAAAAACGCCTATTGTAGATTTATTCAACCTTATGCTGCCGGACTTTGCACACAAAGAAACAGGCAAATATTTAGACGCGAGAATGTAACCATGCAACGTTTTTTTGATATTGTTCTTTCAGGTTTGGCATTATTAGTTCTCTCGCCGTTATTGATCCCGGTAGTTACCATTTTGCGCTTCACAGGGGAAGGAGAAATTTTCTTTTTACAAGATAGGATTGGAAAAGGCGGTCAGCCGTTTAAATTATTAAAATTCGCTACTATGCTCAAAAACAGCCCAAGCATGGGTACTGGCACCGTTACGTTACGCGACGACCCGCGAATTCTTCCTTTTGGACGTTTTTTACGTAAAACTAAAATTAATGAATTGCCTCAGCTGATTAATATTCTTAAGGGTGACATGAGTATTATTGGTCCACGACCACAAACTCCCCGATGTTTTGATGCTTTTCCTTCTCAAAGTCAGCAGGCCATTATAAAAGTGCGCCCCGGTCTTTCTGGTATCGGTTCAATTGTATTTCGTAATGAAGAAGAGATGATGCATGGACACGAAGATCCCAATTATTTTTACGATCATGTGATAATGCCCTATAAGGGACAATTAGAAGAGTGGTATGTACAAAACCAAAATATTTGGAGCTACTTTATGCTGATCGTGCTTACAGTTTGGGTGGTCTTATTTTCACGGACTGATGCAGTATGGAAGGTGTTTCGTAATCTTCCACGATCAAGGACAGAGTTGGCTTGTTTTTTTACAAAGAGGTGAGTCGTGAAACTTGTTTTTAACCATTATCTATTACGGCATATAAATGAAACTTACGCGAAAGAGCGAGGTTATTCATCAAGATTGATGCTACTAGCCGAATCATTACTTTCAAAAAAAACAGTGGCTTGGCCTCTATCTGTAATTGAATGCATTCTAAGTTTTCTATTGAATATGCCTATTCCCATCTATAGCTCGTTGGTCTATGCATTCATTACTCATTCTCGAGGGTTGCCTCACTATTTAGGAATGTATTTACGTGCTCTTTATTATCAGCGCAAACTAAAATCAATGGAGCCAAATGTTTTCATTGATCAAAATGTGTTTTTTGCCTATCCACGTTCAGTAGAGCTTAAGGAGTTTAGTTACATTGACAAGGGAGTCATGATTATGAGCCGTACTGCTAAGATTGGTAGACGTGTTCACATTGCACCTAGAGTTTTTATTAGTGGTGGTGGCGATTTTGAGATTGAAGATTATGCAGGTATTGCAACAAATTCAAATATTATCACTTCCACAGAAATCTTAAAGGAAGGTTATCGGTGTTCAGGGCCGATGGTTAGTGCTGAACAGCGTAATGTCTTAAGAGGAAAAGTTACAATTAAGAAAGATGCATTTATTGGTGCAAATGTGACCATTCTTCCAAATGTTGTAGTGGCTGAAGGAAGTGTTGCTGCTGCAGGAGTTACATTGTCAAAATCCACTGAAGCTTGGGCTATTTACGGATACGAAAGACCCAAAAAAATTGCGAACCGCCTCCAAGTACGTTGGCCAGACAATTAATTTACTTATTCTGGCCAATAACTAGCATAAACTTAAGTTTTATTTTTAATTTAAACCATATTGCGGATTGGTTTGCCTGAAATGTCAAATAATCAAAGTGATACAAATGGAAATTTACTAATCATTGACCACCTAAAGGTTGGTATGAAAGAAAGTTATGAACAAACAATTACAGATGCAGATATTAAAGCGTTTGCTGGAATATCTGGGGACAATAATCCAGTTCATATGAGTGAGGAATATGCGGAAACATCTAGATTTAAAAGAAGAATCGCACATGGTCTTTTAAGCGCTAGTTTCTTTTCAGCATTATTTGGAACAAAGCTCCCGTATTTGGAACAAAGCTCCCGGGTTATGGTTGTGTATATGTTTCCCAAAGTCTGAATTTTCGTAGACCCGTTTACCTTGGTGACACAGTTAAGGCAATTATTGAAATAGTAAAAATTGACAGAGAAAAATCTAGAGTTTTTTTTAAGACTATTTGTAAAGTAAAAGAAAAAATTGTTATAGAAGGTGAGGCTGAGATATTTATTCCATAAAAAATAACACCGGAGCCATAGTGAACTCAAAAAAGAATGTAATGTTAAATAACTGGGGTCAGAGTAAACTTAAATTTCTGCTAAACTGTTTATGTCAATCGAAGAAATTGGCAAGAGGTTGGGCAGGCGGGTTGTTCTCGGAAGCTTAGGGCGACCTAGAAAAACAACACA
>Ga0247837_1005148_pt1 | contig 20031 bp, 18 predicted proteins | sample LaCtaG_2_FD_187115 | JGI IMG/M metagenome (GOLD analysis project Ga0247837, IMG submission 187115) | Freshwater microbial communities from meromictic Lake La Cruz, Castile-La Mancha, Spain - LaCruzMarch2015_14.5m | ecosystem: Environmental > Aquatic > Freshwater > Lake | place: Spain: Castile-La...
GCTGGAACGCATGTGTTCGTCGACACGGATTCCCCCGCATTCGCCGATCTCCAGACCGGCGGTCCTGGCCAGCGCGGTGTCCGGCTGCACACCAAGAGCGAGGATCACGATGTCTGCCGGAAAGGTCGTGCCGGACTGCGTCCGGACTTCGAGCGACCCGCCCTCCATCTGCGCGAATCCCGCCACGCCGTCGCTGAGCGCAAGATGCACGCCATGCCGCCGCAAGTGGCCCTCGACGAGGCGCGCGTGCTCTCGATCCAGCGGGGCCAGCACCTGATCGAGGCGCTCGACGAGGGTCACGTCGAACCCAAGATGGACCAGATTCTCAACCATCTCCAGACCGATGAAGCCGCCGCCGATCACCACCGCATGTCGCGCGGGCTTCAGAAATTGAATTCCCGAGTAGCTGTACATCCCGGTCAAGAACTCTGTCCCGCGCTCGACCCACTCACGGATCGTCCGCGCGTCCGGGACGGTGCGCACCTGGAAGATCCCCGGCAGTTCGATCCCGGGCAGGGGCGGACGGATCGACGCGGCCCCAGGCGCGAGCACGAGTTTGTCGTATGACTCGGTGGTGACCGCGCCGGTCGTGACATCGCGCAGATCCAGAGTCTTCGTCGTGGGCGAGATCGCGATCGCCTCGCAGTGGGTCCGCACCTCGATGGCAAAAAACTCGCGAAACAGTCGCTCGTTCGCGACCAGCAGGCTCGACTCCTTCGCAATCACGCCGCCGACATGGTAGGGAAGCCCGCAATTCGCGTACGAGACATAGGGCCCACGCTCCACCATCAGAATCTCGGCCTGCTCATCCAGCCGGCGCAGACGCGCCGCGCAGGACGCGCCGCCGGCCACGCCGCCAACGATAATGACTTTCATCGTTCCGCTCCTTATCCTGCTCGTGTTAGAGGGCTGCGCCGGAAGCGCAACCGGCGGGGGGCGAGACACCATTAGTGCCCCCGGCCGCCCTGGTGTCCGCACTGATGGCAGCCGGACGCCCAGTGGGGACAGGTTCACCCTAGGGCTGGCGCACGCGATAAGACTCTATGGCCAGTCAGCAAGAAGTCTGCCACGCGTGGGAATGTGAGCGGTCGCTCGGGTATTTTAGAAAATCAGTTACTTGGATGTGGCTGACGGGAGACCTGGTCAAGCGACTCCGAGACCAGCCTCCGATTTATCGGCGTTTCTACGATTTATCGGAGTCAGTCCGTCGTAGGCCCAGACGTTTCATGCGTGACTCGAGGGTGGTCGGCTTGACGCCGAGCCGCTCGGCGGCCCCGCCGGACCCGCGGATGCGCCAGCGTGTCTGCTCCAAGACCTGAAGAATATGGGCGCGCGCGGCGGCCTCGAGGGTGTCGACGGGTGTTATCGCGGGGGCAGCCGCCGGCGTGCGACCGAGCGCGATATGCAAGGTTCGGCCGCGGGCGAGAATCATCGCCCGTTCGATCACGTTGCGCAGCTCGCGCACGTTCCCCGGCCAGGGGTAGGCGAGCAGCGCGGCCATGGCGTCCGCGGCGATATGGTCGATGGGCTTGCCCATGGACTCACTGAGCGCTCGCACGAGCTCCCAGGCCAGCAGCGGAATATCCTCCTGACGCTCGCGCAGCGGCGGAACCTCGATCGGAAAGACGTTCAACCGATAGTAGAGGTCCTCCCGAAAGGCGCCCGCGGCGACGGCGCGGGCCAGATCCCGGTTGGTGGCGGAGATCAGGCGCATCTTGACTTGGATGGTGCGGGCGCCGCCCACGCGCTCGAAGCGCCCGTCCTGGAGCACCCGCAACAGCTTGGTCTGAAGCTCCAGCGGCAGCTCGCCGATCTCGTCGAGAAAGAGCGTAGAACCGTCTGCCAACTCGAACCGGCCCATCTGACGCGCCAGGGCCCCGGTATAGGCGCCCTTCTCCCGCCCGAAGAGCTCGGCCTCGATCAGCGAGGCCGGCAGGGCGGCGCAGTTAACCTTGACCATCGGCCGGTGCCGCAGCTCGCTCAGGCCGTGGATGGCGTCCGCCAACACCTCCTTGCCGGTTCCGGTCTCGCCGAGCAGCAGGACCGTGGTCGCGGTCGGGGCGACCTGGGCGATCTCCTCCAGCACCCGGTTGAAGCGCGGCGAGCGGCTCGCCAGCGCCCGTCCCGGACCGGGGTGCACGGCCTCGCGCAGATAGGCATTCTCCGCCTCCAGATGCTCCTTCAGGCGCGTAATCTCGGTCAGCGCCGCCGCCAGCTCCGACTCGCGGCGGCTGCGCGCGAGGGCCTGGGCAAAGACCTCGCCAACGATCTTGAGCCGGACGACGAGGTCCTCCGGCCAGGCGCGGGTGCGCTGAAACGCGGCAAAGGCGATGGCGCCGATGATCCGACCGCCGATCCGCAACGGAATGGCCAGGCTGGACCGCTGACCGGTGCGCCGGCAATACTCGGCCTCCGCCGTCGCTTCCTGGGGCAGGTCCGCCGGGATGTCCGGAAGCGCGACGATCCGCCCCGCACGCAGCTCGCTGAAATACCAATGCAGGGGCGGCGGCGGACCGCGCGGGATGGTCTCGATGCCGTCGCGGGCGACGGAGCACAGAACCTCGAACGCCCCCTCGACACCGGCGAATTCGCCGAAACTGCACCGGTCGAACCCGAGGAAATCGACGAGACGGGCAAGTGCCCCTTCGATCTCGTCGATCACGCGCTCGGCGGGGAGATCGGCGAACAGCGCGGACAGGTCGCCGAGCAGGCGCTCGAAGGCCAGGCGCTCGGCGAGTGAGATATCTTCAGTCATGCGCAGGGACATATCGTTCGCGTCCGCCCGAACGCCGCTCGATTGGCGCGTTGCGTGCCGTCAACAGCCGGTAGAGGCAGCGCTTGCAGGTCCTGCGCGAAGCAGGCCACCCGGTCGGTTGATCTCCCCGGGAAGCGCCGGTATCGCCCGTCATCGATCTCGCATCCAACTCCCCCGACTCCACGATCGTCTTCTCGACCATCGGGGCTATATCCAGGAAGCGTTTGACCTGATCCTCGGTGCAGAAGCCCATGACCCGTTCGGCTAACATGGCCTGCATCTCCTGTAATTCGATGACATGGGGGGATGTCTGCACCCGGAATCCGCGCCGGCAGCAGGACCCGTTTGAGCCACACGACGAAGGCTCGACGCAAGGCCGCTAGCTCGGGCGAGTGCAACCAGGCATCCTGCCCGTTGTAGAGCACTGATCGTGCTTGGCCATGGAGCGATTATGGACTCGGCAACGCCGCCCGGGGTAGCGGATTCGCCGCCGCGGGGACGCACCCGCGAACGGCAGGTCTCGCCGACCAGTGGGCAGTAACCGACCCGGAGCTGTCAGTCGCGGTTGGTCTCGGGCTGGCCGCCATCAGAGGTCGAACCGCCATCCGTACCAACAAGTCGCTGGGCAAGCGATCAGCCGATTCACGACAGTCCCAGAAAGTCCCTGCTGACTTGGTCATGCCCGCCTCCGGGTCTACGACCCTGCAGCCACCACAGCCCCAAAGAGACACTCGGCCTTTCGGATAGCGGACGCTCAACGCGGATGGTGGCTCTGGGCGGGCGCCTCAGTTCTCGGACAGCCTGTTCAGCACAACGACATGGACAAGGTCGATTTCCTGCCCCTCGAAGACGGCGCACGCAAGGCGAAATGACGGTGAAGGGCGGCGTCGAGGACTACAATGCCATGTAGCGGCGTCTATGACCGCGAGGCGTTTCAAGGCAACAATCCTGTCTCCGTGGCTCAGCGGCCGTCAGCCAGGATTGCACGGGGTCATAAGTGGAGGTAACGCGATGAGCAACAGACGAAACAAGTTGGGGCACATCCTCGCCGTTGGCGCAGCGCTTGCTGCCCTGTCGGGGGTGCTGGATGCGCGCGACCCAGGCATCAACCAGCCCGGCGTAAGGGGCGGAACTGCCGGCGTCGGGGCGCCCGGAGTCGGCGTCAGGGATCCCGGCATCAATCAGCCCGGTGCGGCAGGCAACGTTGGAGCGGCCGGGGTCGGCGTGGGGGCACGCGGAGTCGGCGTCAGACCTGGCGTTGGTGCGCCGGGCGTGGGTGTTGCTCCCGGGGTGGGTGTCGGGGCTCCTAGTGTCGGCGTCGAACCCGGCAACAGAGGGGGACCGGTGGATCGTGCCGGTCGGCGTTGACCTTTGTCATCAGCGATACGCTCGGCAGGATCTCGATAAACAACGCTTCGAGTTCCTCCAGAAGGCGCCTCCTGACGTCGGCGATGGTGCGATGGCCCGGATGGCTGTTGGCGCAGATGAAGCCAAACGCGATCGAATCGTGACTCCCTTCGGCTCCGGAGCCTGCCCCGGGGCGGGAACCTGCCACTCATGCCGCGATCGTGTCGCTAAAGGCTGGCCGAGCCCGCCATCTTCAACAGCAGACGAGCGCCGTGGTTCGTAACAACTTCGGGGGCACCCGGATCGTGAACGGGCGCGGAGGGCCTGCGACAGCATGACACCGTTCCTCCGGACGCTCGTTCTGGCAATTGGGCTCCTGTTCCATGGGCAGGGCGGTGCAACCGGCCTGCTGGCAGAGCTCGATGCGTCGAGCCCCGCCGCCACCCTGGGTTCCTTCCACGCCGAGACCAAGCGGGTCGAAGCTCTCTACGAGACGTACAACGCGGCCCCGACGACCGTGACGCAGTTCGCCATGGCCGACGCCTTGCAGAGGATCGGTGCGCAGCTATTCGATCTCAGCGAGATCCCGCACGCAACGCGCCACAAGGCCGGCAACGCCATCGTCGGCTATCTTGCCGACATCCTGCTGCGGCTGCCGGAGATTCCGCCTGAATCGGTCCCTGGCGGCGCCGGCGGGCCACGCAGCGATCTGCCACCGCACTGGACGATCCCGGGCACCGAGATCCGCATGGTCCGGCTGGGTGAGGGCCCGCGCTCCGGTGACTACGTCTTCTCGGCCGCCACGGTGGCGCGGCTTCCACAGATCCACGCCCAGGCCGAGGGCCTGCCCGCGCTGCGCCCGAGTGCGCTCGGCGATTGGGCAACGGTGCAGCAGCGCACCGTCGGGCCCTGGCTGATGCGGCTACCTCTGGAGCGCCTGCCGGCATCACTGCAGGCAACGATGCTCGGCACGCCGATCTGGAAGGTGCTGTTCAGCGGCTTGATCGCCGCGACCATCGTTGCGGTCGTCCTGAGATGGCGGTCGCTGGTCGGTCGTTGGACGCGGACGGGTTCGGCCTGGCGCCGCTACGCGCTCCGGCTTACGGTCCCGGTGCTGCTCGGCGTCCTGGTCGTGCTCGGCCATGGCTTCATCGCCTGGCAGGTCGTCCCATCGAGTGAGATCGCGCGCGCCGAGACCCTGGTCGCCACCCTCGCGCTCTACGTGGCAGCCGCCTGGGCGGCCTGGTGCGCCTGCTGGCTGAGCGCCGAGGTCGTCATCGCGTCGCCCACCTTCCCGGACGATACCTTCGATGCGCACCTGCTGCGCATCGTGGCCCGCGTCGGGTCGCTGGTCGCGGCGGGCGGCATCCTGCTCTACGGTGCGAACGACATCGGCGTGCCGGGCGTGGGCCTGCTCGCCGGCGTCAGCATCGGCGGCATCGCGCTCGCGCTCGCCGCGCAATCCACTGTCGAGAACCTGCTGGGGGGCGTCACCCTCTTCGCCGACCGCCCCTTTCGCGTCGGCGACCAGATCCGCTTTGGCACCGGCAGCGGGACAGTGGAGTCGATCGGGCCCCGCTCCACGCGGATCCGCGGGGCGGATGGCACGCTGACATCGGTGCCAAACGCCGATCTGGCCAAGACGCAGCTTGTCAACGTCTCGGCCCGACCGAACTGCACGTTCCAGCACAAAGTCGCCCTCCCGAGCGGCCTCTCCAGCGCGCAGATCGAGGCACTTCTGGCTGAGCTTCGCCGTCGCGTTGGAGCCCACCCACTTGTCGAGATAGCACACGACCTGCCTCGCGTGCGTCTGGTCGGACTTGGTGCCGGCGCGAGGAACGTCGAGATCGAGGTCTTCGCGCGGATACTCACCACCTCCACCCCCGAGTTCCTCCAGGCGCAGGAAGCGCTGCTGCTTGACATCCTCCGTGGCGCGGAGGCTTGCGGGGTCGATCTGGCCGAGCCTGCGGCAGCGGGAGACATGCCGGCATGAAGGGGACAGGTCGTTCCTGCTGCCCATGTCGCTGCGTCCTCATGAGGCCTTGCTTACACAACCTGTTAGTCTTTGCTCATCACGACGCAGGACGGAGATCGGATTCGGCGGGCCTCCCGCTCAATCCCGATGCGATTGGGGTCCTCGACGTCCGCTCCGGGTTGCGCAACTGCCGCTCGCGCTGAGGCGGTGAGCGACAGCTCCTGGCCGGCACCCGCCACTTGCGGTACCCGCAATAGAGCCCAGCGGGTAGACCGGCGGCAGTCGGCGCGCCTGCGGGTGCTGTTTGCGGTACTCCGCCCCAGACACGACCACGTAACGCAGCAACTTGACCCGGTTTCAGTGCTCCGGCCGGCGCTTGTGGTCAAACCGCAGATGGACCTGGAGTTCGCCGCCACGGCAGGCGGCCCGTTACAACACATGCCTTATGTCACCAGTGTTGAGCGGATCGGCATCCGTAAGGGACTTCGGCAGGATATTGCGCAGGGATTGCAACACGAGCGGCTGTTGCTCGTGCGCTTGGCCCGGAGGCGCTTCGGTGCCGAAGTCGCCGAGCGCAGCGGGCCACTGCTTGAGCAGGTCGCCAAAGCCGAGGCCCTGGAAGACCTGGCCGAGACGCTCCTCGATCGTCCGGATGGGGCGACCTGGCTGGACGCTGTCACGCAAACCGCGGGTTGATTCGCGACGGCTGAAGTCGCCGGGATCGGCCAGGGCGCTTGACCATCAAGGTCCTGAATGGCCGTCGGCGCCGGTGCCGACACTATCTCAACTTGAGCGACGTACCCTTGTTGATGATGAGCTCAATCCCCCGTCCCGCATCGACTTCGAGCACCGGAAAGGTGTTTTCGGCCATCTTCATGTAATAGTCGGCCAACTTGTCCATCGCCCCACCGACCCCGCCGGCAAAACCGGCCTCGGCCGCCTGGGGAGTGAACATGGATTGGAACTGGACCTGGCCGCCGGTTGCTGCGTTGCTGAACGGCGTCGCCGGAACCTGGGTGAACACCTTCGAGAACGCGGTCAGGAAGCCGGCCTGCAACGCTTTGGCAAGCAGGGCGCCCTGCTTGCTGACCAGTCGGCCGCGGACGCCCACTTTGCCGTCTTCACCGACCGCATAGGCGTCGAGCGGGACTTCGATGACCCCGCCGTCAGTGCGCACGCAGGTCAGTGTCTCAGCACGCAGGTAGGCCCGTTCCGACCCGAGATCGCCGAAACCACCGACGATCACAAAGCACTCCTTGACGTCCGCGCGGAACCGATTGGGGAGGATGGCATCGTGCTTGATCCGCACCAGCGCCGGGGTCGGCTGCTGCCGGGCGCCCTGCCCCGTGGGGGCGTCCAGGCCGTTGAGGAGCACGCCGCTGAGGATGCTGCCGGCGGGGATGAAGAGGTCGCCCGGGTCCGGGGCGGCGGGTCGACCGGCGGGCGGCGCGGGCGAAGGCGTAGCGCTGACCACCCGAATGTCCAGGGCGCGGCCGGCCCCGCTCGCGTGCGCCCCTGGCACTGCGGAACTCGGCGCGGGGGTGGTCGGCGGGCTGAACAGGTGATTCAGGGGCCGCTCGCCCGACGACGCCGGTGCGGCCGGCACCGGGGGCGGCGCGGGCGCCGGCTCGGCCAGTCGCCCTGGGGGCCGGATGGCGGACGGCGACCCGGATGGTGGAGCTTGCTTGGTCACCTCGACGTGGCGGCGCAGGCTCTCCAGTTCATTCTTCAACTGCGCCAGCTCGACCCGCTGCGCCTCGACCACCGCGGGATCGACCGGGGGCACGGCCGGCGGGTCCGGGGGTTTCGCCAATGCCTGCTTCACGTCATCGACATGGTGCTCCATCCGCTCCAGCCGGGCGGCGAGCCCTTCGATGCCCAACGAGCGCGGATCGGTATCGGTGAGCAAGTTGCGCACCAGGGTCTCCTGGGCGGTCCCCTTGGGCGCGGGGGGTCCGGCACTTTGCACCGCGAGCGCGGCCAGCACGAGCAGCACGGACGCGCCGGCCCCCCAGGCGACCACGCGCTGGACGCCGGGCGACAGGGCGGCCCACTGGGTCTTGAGCGTGATCACCGGGGTGTCTCGCGCGGCGCCGTCGCCACCGCGCCCTCCTGGAAGACGAGGAACAGTTCGGTCGCCTGCCCCGGCGCCAGCGTCTGCAACGGCCAGGCACCCACCGCCGCGACGCGGCCCTGGTCCAGGTCGCAGGCGGACGCGTTGACCAGGACGGTGCTGGTGCCGGCATTGCGCACGCCGAGCGTCAGCACACTGGCGCTACTCCCTTGGGTCAGTTGTGCCTTGGTGATCTTGAGCCCTGGCACGCAGTGCGCGTGCGGACCGCGGCCCTTGACCTGGACGCCGGCCGGCAGGCGGCGCTGGGCCATGGCGCGCAACAGGTCAGTGATCCCGGCCACGTAGGAATCGCTGCCGTTGCGCTGCCCTCCCCCGATCGGAGGCAACGCCGCTTGGCCGCTGTCGGGTACCCCGCCGCTCGCGCCCTTGCCGTGATAGCCGGGGACGGTCAGGCGAATCTCGCGCGGCGGGACGTACCGCGGGGCCAGGGTGAGCGACAACGCCAGGTCGTTGCTCTGGCCGTCACTGATGTACAGGGACACGGGTTCCTCGGTGGACGTGGCCACGTAGACCACCGGGCCATCGACGCTGGTACTGGCTGCCGAGACGGTCCGTACCACCGGATTCGCGAACGGGGTGACGATGCGGTTGAGATGGTCGATGGCGATCTCGATCAATGCCGTGGTACCCGCGGCGAGGGTGACGTTGCGGGGTCCCAGTTCCATCGCCACGGACCCCGACGGACCCATCCCGACGCGCAGCAAGCCGCCACGCCGCTCGGGGGCGCTGCTGGTCCGGCGGACGGCCGCGGCCCCGCCGACCTGACGAATGGGCGGAGCGGTCACCGGAACGCCCTCCCCGGTCACGGTCGGCTGGGTGCGCGGTCCCGCCGCCGCGGTGCGGACATCCAGCAGGTCGCAGGAGACTCGCGGGATCACGGCCTCGGGATCGGGCTCCGGGGCGGCCTGGGCAGTGCCGAGCGCGAGCGCGATGCACAGGGCGAGCAGGGTCGGTTGGCGGATCATCGCGGGCTCCCAACGGTTGCGCCGACGCGCGGCTCCCCCGGATAGGAATCCAGGAAGACCACGACCGGCCGATAGTTCTTGAACTCGACCCGCAGCGCATAGGTGCGCGCGGTACTGACCGGCTTGGCCGCCGGTCCGCTGGTGACGTGGGTGCCGGTGATGAAGATCGTGCCGCTCGCCGGATCCCGGCTGACCGCCCGCGGCTCAAAGGCCAGACTGACCTTTTCCCGGCGAATCTCGGCGACCTGGGCGTCCAGGACGCGCAGCACGTCGACCCGCAGCGCGGGTGCCAGCAGGGGCTCCAGGGCCTTGATCAGGAACTCGGCGTTGGTGGGGGTGACGTTGCCGAGCAGCTCGGCGACGAACAGCGCCCAGGCGTCCCGGACCTCCTGACTGGCCGAGGAGCGGGCGACCGAGACCGCCCCTTCCAGCACCGGCGGCACCAACACCACGGTGCGATCGGTCTGGTTGATCGTCACCGCCAGCACGCAGTTCACGCCGATCAGCAGCAGGATGATGACGCGGTTGACCCGGTTCTCCAGCGTCAGCCCGGCCCAAGTGGCGAGAAAGCGCTGGAGGTTCATGGGAGCCACCGCCGACAGAACGGATTGGGGGTGGCCCGCCCGCGCAGGGGCAGCAGGCCGTACCAATAGAGGACGTGCAGCGCGTGCCCATCGGGGCGCCGCTCGCGGTACTTGGAATACAGGCGCACCAGGAGCACGCCCAGGATGATCAGTTTGAACATCGTGCTGGGACTGCCGGTGAAGATCCCGATGATCAGACACAGGACGATGGGCACGAGATCGTCGACGCGCCACAGCAGGATCAGCGGTGGATCGTCGATGTATTTGGGGATTTCGGTGGGGTCAGCCATGGGCGCAGTGTGCTGCGCGGGGGGCGGGGACCGTGAGCGCTGAAGGTGGGGATTTTTGGGGGGAATGCGGGAAGCCAGGTCGGCGTCCTGCGTCAGGATTGTCCGCCCCTGACCGTGACAACAGGCACCCATGCTTGCCCGCGATAGACCCGAACCGGATTGCCGCGGATCAGCCGGGTGTGCTGTTGCCAGCGCGCGGTGTCACCCTCGCGAGCGTTGCATTCGGCACGTTCAGCGAAGAGACTCGCCAGCCGCGCGAGCGCGAGGCGGCGGTTCAGGTGTTGCGAGCGCTCTTCCTGCGCGATGGCACTGAGCCCGGTCGGCACATGGGTCACCCGCACGGCGCTCTCCGTGCGGTTGACGTGTTGTCCGCCGGGGCCGCTCGCGCGCAGGGTCTCGACCCGCACCCCGGTACTTTCCCAGTGGTCGGCGGCGGGTTCCGCGAAAGCGGCCACGCTGACGAACCAGTTCTTGCGGGGGTACTGCGGCCGGTACGGGCTGGCGCCACTCCACTGGATGGTGCCCAGCCAGCCGTGAACCCGCGCCGCCGCCTCCGGGCCACTGATCCGAAGCAGGATCGAACGGGCATCGCCGCCGTGCGCGCCTGGCGTGCGCGCGATCTCCATCACGGTCAGACCATGCGCACTGACATCCTGGATCAGTCGCGGGGCAAGACGCCCCACCACCCATTCGCACTCCGCCGGACAGCGCCCGGCGGAAAGCTGCACCCACAGGGTAGGCGCTGTCTCGCTCACGGCCGGCCGTGCCGCGCTTTACGCACGCCCGGTTGACGATGGGCCGGGCGCCTGACCTTGTAGGTGAGCACCGGCCGCAAGGTAGCGATCACGTCGATCAGCCCGGCCTCGCTCAGGTCGGCAACCACCCGCTCGATGCCTTTGTAGTTCTCCGGGGCCTCGTCGTAGAGGAGGTCTTTGTCTTCGCAAATCACCCGTCCGCCGAGCGCGGTGGTGATGAGCGCCTCGGGACCTTGACGGCCGCTCAGACGGCCGCGTGCCTCGCCGCGCCTCCACTTGCGCCCAGCGCCATGGGCCAGCGAGAGGAGGCTGCGCTCGGCGGCGCCGCGCGGCTGGACCAGATAGGAGAGGGTGCCCCGCGAGCCGGGAATGATGATGGGTCCACGGTCGGCCGGCGCCGCCCCTTTACGATGCAGCCAGAGCCGCTCGCCGTGCCAATCAAGCGGCTGGACCAGGTTGTGCCAACTGTCGAGTCGGCATTGCGCGTTCACGTTCAGCGCCGTCAGGACCCGGTGAGCGATGAGCCCGCGATTGGCCTGGGCCCACCGCAGCGCGTGATCATGCTGCCGCAGATACTCAACGGCCGCGGGGCTCGCCGGATCGAGCCCGTGGTGGCCCTGCCGGTCCACGACCGTGCGCAGGATGGATTCGCCGAGCCCGCGCGAACCGCTGTGGACCAAGAGCAGCAGCTGGTCAGGGTCAATGCCCAGCGGCGCCAAGGCGGCCGGGTCCAGCACCGCTTCGACCCATTGCAGTACCGCTTCGACCCATTGCAGTTCCGCGAAGTGGTTACCGCCCCCGATGGTCCCGAGCGCGCTGTCGAAGCCGGTCGGCTCCAGGCCATGGTCGGTGCGCCAGTCGGCAAGATCGCCGTCCCAGGGGTCTTCGAGCCCCTGCAGACGCTCGGCGGCGCGCTCTGGTTTGAACTTGCGCCGCGGCGGCAGGTCCAGTTGCCACAGGCCCATCCCGCAACCGATGTCGTTGCCCACCAAGGCCGGGTAGACCTGCTCGCACAGAAAGGCCGCGCCGATCGGATAGCCCTTGCCTGGATGCAGATCGGGTAACCCCACGGCCTGACGCATACCCGGCAGCGCGGCGGTCTGCTCCAGTTGGCGCAGGGCCTCCCCTTCGATCCAGGACTGATCGGAGGCGATGAGTTGGTAGGACGGGGGCATCGGATCAGATCCGCGAAGGACGGGGGGTATTGGTCTGACCAGGGCCTACCCAGGTCAGCCCCAACACCCGCCGGCCGATCCGCCACTTGGGATGCCCGTAGATCGCCGCCAAGCGGGTACCCGAATCCGGTAGATGTTCATCGAGTTGATCGCGTAACCAATCGAAGTCAGACATCGCGCTATCGTACCCGCCGTGCAGCCACGCCAGTACCCCGCCGGCCGGTCCCGCATCCAGTTGCGTCCAGAGCCGGCGGAACGCACCCGTGCGGCGGGACTCATGACGCCAGAGCGTCGCACCGGTACGCAGCCTCGTCCCCGTCTTCAGCACCTTGTGCAGATCGGCGACATCATAGCCAATGACGGTGCGCGACAGCATCAGTAGGCCATCGACATGGGTGGCAATCGCCGCGGCGCGCAACAACCCCCGCTGGGGGCCGATATCGAACACGCCATCCAGGGCTGCGTGCAGCGGGGCGCGCCAAACTGCGTCAGGGTCGCGGGCGTCATCGCCGACGATGAGCGCGATGCACAGGGCCGCGTCCTTCAGTCCGGCCAGGCGGTCTGCCCAATCGGGTATTTGGGCACGCGTCGCGGGGTCGTGGGCATCGACCACCAGCGCGATAAAATCGCAGGGACGCAGGCGCGTCTCGATCCACTGATCGAGCCCCGCCGGATCATCCCGGCCGGTTCGGAAACAGTCGCTATCCCAGCCGGTCATGTGACTGGCGGCGTCCCAGGACGCCCTGGCCCGGACGCGCAGGGTATCGATCACCGCATCCGCTTCCGGACCCAGCGCGATGCACGCCGGTACTGGCGGCCTATCATCGAAGGGTCCCAGATTCGCGAGCCAAGCCTCGGTCTTGGTCGGCGCTGCGGATGCCGGCGGCAGGACCAGTTTGCCCGGTTCGCCGATGATGTCGGCCAGTCCGCCGGTGACCTTCAGCGTGGCGCCCATCGCGAATGCTTGCAGAATCTGACGTCGGTGCATGTGCAGATACTCCGGGGTCACGTTGTCAAACCGGCCGAATGGCATGGCCGCTGATACGTGGATGATTCAGACCGACATCCCGGGACTCGTGATGCGCGCCAGGATCAGCGACACATTGTCAGGCGCCCCCGCATCCAACACCGCCTCGCGATAGAGCGCGGCCTGCTCGTCCACGGGACGCCCGGGCCGATAGATCCCCTCCAGCCGCGTCTCGTCCAGGATATCGTGGAGACCGTCGGTGCACAGCAGAAAGGTGTCGCCCGGTGCCCACTCACCCCGCCGCCAGTGCACGGCAAAGTCATCCTCCTCCGCGTCGGCGGTCAGCATGTGCTCCAGATCGTGATAGAGCTGGCCCACCGACTGGTCCCGGGCGATCTCCCCGCGCTCGACCATCGATTCGAAATAGGTATGATCCCGCGACACGCGCTGCCAGCGGCCGTCCCGGTCGATCCGATAGACCCGTGAATCGCCCACATTGAGTACACTAAAACGACCCGCCCGCCATTGCAGCAGTGCCAGGGTGCTGGCGCTGCCGCGCGTGCGTCGATCACGAGCGAGTTGTCGGCACAGATGGGCATGGACGTGACGACGGATCAGCCGGGGACCGATCCACCCGTCTTGCAGCAGGGCCTCCTGCCCGGCATCGAGACTGCGCAATGCCTCCAGTACCGCACGGCTTGCCCGTTGCGGGCGCGGGCTGGACGCCACCCCATCGGCCACCGCGCAGTATCCGCCTGCTGTCTCACCAGCGACCTGATGGACGGGCAGGTCCGCGAGTTGATAAAGGTCCCCCGCGACCAGCAGGGCGTCCTGCTGGTCACGGACAATGCGACCCGCGTGTTGCGTAAAGGCAAGGTTGATGTCAGTGCTCACCCGCTATTGCCTGGTTCCGGCCAGCCGTGCCCCGCCATTTGTCAGGCACTCTGCACCGATGAATCGCTGAGCCATTTAGCCAATGCTGGCTCGGACAGATCGCCGGCGGCAAGCCTTTCAATCACCACGACCGTCTCCGGCTCGGGCGCATCGAGACTGAATCCGTTCATTTCCAGAAAGATCGCCGCAACCGCAAGGGCGGCGCGCTTATTACCATCAACGAACGGATGATTCTTGGCCAAACCATAGCCGTAGGCGGCAGCGAGATCAAAAAAAGTCGCCCGCGGGTCGTAACAGAAACGCTGCCGGGGCCTGGCCAGCGCAGAATCAAGCAGACCCTTGTCGCGAATACCGGGGCTTCCGCCATGCTCAGCAATCAACAGCCGATGAACTGCAACGACTACCGCATCCAAGACCCACCGCGACTCGGTCATTGCGCAAGCTCATGAAAGGCATTGCGGTATTTTTTCAGCACCTTGTCGGCGGCCTCCATCTGCGCTTCAAAATCTTGTTGAGCTGGGGCGAGGGTAAACCCCTCGGCATCCTCAATCAGATACAAGGTATCGCCATTCCCGACCTTCAATTTATCAAGCGCCTCTGTCGGCAGCACAATACCCATCGCGTTTCCGATCGTCGTCACTTTGACTCTTAGCATATTATGCGCAACCGTTTTGGCACCAACACCGCCGCCGCGTCATCGGGCACGATTCCTTCACAAACATGGCCCTACGTTGCGCGGCCCGTTGCCGCCGACAGGCCGCCCCTAATCTTACGTGACAGCCTTTAGGATGTCATACATGCGCGAGCCCTCCTGTTGGATGTCTTGATTACACCATAGAAAATGAACCATTTTAAGGGACTCGACCCTCTTATCGCCGTCGCGGATGATGTCCTTTTTTCCATCAGGTTTGTAGTTGCTAAACCGTGAGTTGCTTGTCCCGAGGATCAAAGCAAGATTACCGAATAAATCTACCTCGACGTCTTGGTTTCCAAAATCAGGCTTCTGCGGCCGAATGTGTTCGATCGAGTTGCATCTTCGAAACTGGAATTCCGAAATGAAGTTCTGCACTTCCTTGTCCTTGAGGCAATCCCAGATGTTGTTCGGCCCTTTGGCCTGCCAGAGCTTCCACAACTCATAATCTAAGCGGTAAAACCAATAGTAGCCGACCTGGCCATAAGTCAGCGCACCAATTTCCGGTAAGCCATTACCATCCCGCTTGAAGTCGCAACTGTTCGCTCCCTTTCCGTTTAATCTGTCGTCAATCGCCTCAAGCGCCTTAACAAACTCCCCAACATCAATTGCTTCTGACTGCCCAGAGAACCAATCAAACGCTGGGATCAGCCAATAGTGCGGGAGTGTGCTGACGTAAAGAAACGACTGCACGGCGATGAGTTCTCTGATCCTGGTGCCTTGACTTCGCGAGGAACCCACCGCGGATTCTTTAACGAACGCACGGTGATCCAGTAACGCATATTTTTCGCTCACCGAGAGAAAGACGAAAGCTCTTTGAAGCGTCTCGACCTGGGCAGCTAAAAGTTTCAAGAAGCCTACGACTTTTTGATCTTCTTTCAGGAACTTATCAAAAGTTTGAATAAGTTTATCTTTGTCAAAAAAGCCTTGGCTCTTGCGTAGCTCGTCACATTCAAGGTGATGACACAATCGCAGATACCGAAACAGGGAAATTTGGAGAAACTCGGGAATGGTTACGATTGCCTTATACAACACTTCATTACTTTCTGGCTTCGCCTCACCATCGCCATTTCTTTCCAAGATATCTTTAAGCTTCAGTGTCCCCGCCGTGCCGGAGTCAGAACACTTGGTGCTGTCCGTCTGGCCCTCTTCTTGGGGCTTGGCTTCGGTCAGGCAACGCACCATGTGATCCCAGATCGCAACATATTGGGACCGAATCGCTTCATCGACAAGTGAAAGCAGCCTGACCTTTACAATTTCATGACTCTCAAGCTGTTTGCCACGGTGATTCATTCGTACGAAATGGAGATTCTTGTCCTTGATGGAGTACCCATCCTGCCCGTCAGGCAGTGCGGCTAACACGAAATTAGCCTTCTTCTGAATATATAACCAGAACGCCTTTCGATGCGCATCGTCCATGGCGCCAAGATATGCCTTCGCTCTTGTGTACGCTTCAGGTAATAGAGGATTAAGATTGGCTCCGACTGGCAGGTTTCCTTCGCCCGCTAAGAAATCCTGATCGTCTTTACGCCCGTAAAGATCGAGAACACCGGAAAAGTCCTGCCACCCGCCAGCTTTGGCAATTAGCGCCAGCGTCGTCACCCGCTGTTGCCCGTCGATCAGATCGTAGCAGTGAGCTTCACCCTCAGTCTCCGCGACGCTTAGGATGCCAATATAGTACGGCTCTTCAGGCGAGTCCGTGAAGGTACGGTAGAGATCATCAAGTAGCTGCTTGACCTGCCCCGCTTCCCATGCATAGGGACGCTGATAGAGCGGAACGCGTAGTCGTATTGACCGAAATTCTTCGACAGTATACTTACGCGGAAACTTGATATCGCTCATGTCTAACACTCAGAATCAGCAGATTGGTAAAATTCCAGAATGGCAATCGCGCGCTTGTCCGTCAGTCTAGATCGCTCCCTTTGATAGAAATTACACAGAGCGCACCAGTATTTGTACTGTGCGTTGGTTGGCTTCCCTTGGCGTCTTGGTTCCAACGCATCCTTCAGCTTGGCCGGCAGGGATCTGGCCCTCTGATGCAGCTGCTCGAAGGCGTGTCGCGTATTCACGGAATCGAGCAGGATAGGCACCAGTTGCATCAAATTGACATGAGTTTGAGTCCCGTCCAGGCGAACCCTTTCCCTCGACCAGCGCCATTGGGAAATGATCCGCTCGATGCACACGGCGGCGTCGGCCAATCGGTCCTCGCCAAACTTGTCCGCATATAAAAGCATGATCGCCCGAAAGGCATTACGCAGTTCGATGTTGCTGATGCTGAGGGCCAGGCTCCGCACGAAGGAAAATACCGTTGAATGCCTGTTCGCCTGATCGAAGATCGTCCTGTATAGTCCGTGGTAGCGATTGGCATAGAGAAAGAACGCATCGCCACCCTCGATCGTTTGACCGATTTCGACTGGGATGAGTGCCTCGCAGTCATGCAGAGGGTAATCCATACTCAGCACGATCCTGTCGCCTTCGCGCCGCCACGACCGAAAAACGGCCGGCTGCATGTAACGGTTTAATGGGTGCTCCGCATTATCCATGGATTCAGGCTCGACGACCGGCAAGAACTCGTGATAGTCGGGCCGCTGTTGACGGCCATATCGATCCTTTTTTCTGCACCACATGCGCAGCCGACGCAGGATGATACTGAATATCTCGGGATGCAGATGATCACGGCGTAGCCAGTCGTCGTTGTGCCTCGCGGCAAGCGTCTCCTGACGTGACGGGATGAACATGAGGTGGTGCGCCTTGAGGAGATCGAAGTCGGTCAGTGACTTACCTTTGCTGTTGATACTATCGAAGAATGTGTAGGCGAGATCAAGCGCGTTATCACCGCGCAATTGAAGTTCCGAAAATAGGAGACGGCTCTCTGCGTTATCGCTCGCTGATTCCTGGCCAACCAGAAAATCGCCGAGCACCTTCCGTTCGTTAGGCTCTTTTGTATTGAGGAAATCCCGAATCGTCTTTCTCGTCCCTAGGATGGCGTTGGCAGCGGCGTGAGAAAAATCAGAGTTGAGCAAGGGGGGGTCACACCCGCGGAGGTCACACCCGCACGCTTCAAGTTCTTTCAGCAAGACGGTCAGTGTCACCAGCCGTTGCTGACCGTCGATGATATGCATGACTGGCTTGCCGTACTCTTCGACGCGATGAAGGATGACTGTACCCATCAAGTAACGAGTGGTACGACCGAAGATGTCGTTGAGCATATCGGTGACATGATCGCTGCGCCAGCAGTAGTCGCGCTGGTAGGGCGGAATGGATAGCGGCTTCTTGAACAACTCGGGTAGCGTCACTTGACTGGGTTCGACGATGCTCATACTCGGTTACTCTTGATCGGCAGATTGCTTGTGGTGCTACAGAAAAAGTCCGGCAAAAACCTGAGCCGATAGGTCATTCCTGTGCATCTCACTCAGAGTTGATCCAGATCGACCCGATCCGATGCGAGGCGAAGCTAAACGCCTCCGGCATTCCGCAGTATTCGCAGCGCCCCGCGGCACGCTCACGGACCAGCCGCCGCAGGCCGACAGGGATAAAGGTACGGCTCACGCCTGCCGGAGTCGTTGAGCGGCGCGAATCTTGGACTTACGGACCAAATGCTCGATGTACTGGTAATTGCGCCATTGTTGCTCCTCCTCGTCCGACAGGGCGCCTTCGTGGCTGCGCTCAAGGAGGTGGTCAATTTGGTCTTGCAGGGCTTGGCTGGGACGCAGCGCCATGATCTGCTCCGGCGTGGGCAGGCTGGCAAGAACTTCCAACACGTCCGCCAGTCCTGCAAATCCCGCCGCCCCTTGTGCATCAAGCTCGCGCAGGCCAAGGCGCAGGATGCGCGGCAAGCGCCCCTCGCGGGGTCGCAACTCCGCGGCAAGATCGTCGGGAATTTGCAGGGTGAGTTGCATCGCGCTCCGCTCAGTCGAAGAGATTGATCATTGGCAGTTCCTTGAACTCAGTATTCTCCCCTCCCCGAACCGGCGTCAAGTCGTGACGGCGGGGGCTGCCGGCAACCGGATCGGAAGGGTGTTGGGTTTCGCTGCCGCTTGACGATCGGCCTGACGACCGACCCGACCGGCTGAAGCCTCGTCCTCCGGGGCCTTGACCATCGTTCGCGGCGCACAGCGCCTGATACAGGCGTACCACCGCCGGCGCGGTGGCACGAGTACGCGGAATGGCTATGCCGCTTCCCGCCCATCCACCTGTTTCAATCGACACTCCGCCGCCAGCCGCCGCAGGAATTGCTCGGGCGTCAGCGTCTCCCCGAGCAGGCTGCGCTGGCGGCAAACGTTGGCGAAGTCGCCCGCCGTCACTCCCTGGAGCGTCTCCAAATAGCGCGCCAGGCCCGGCGAGACCACTTGGGCGGTATCGCCCAGCGCCTCGCGCGCAAAAAGCGCAAGACGCTGCCCCGGATTCAGCGCCCGGAAGTTGAGTTTGAAGTCGAACCGCCGCAGCGCCGCCGCATCGACGCCCGCCATCAGATTGGTGGCGGCAATGAAGATGCCGGGATAGCGCTCCATCTGCTGCAACAGCTCATTGACCTGGGTGCGCTCCCAACTGTGCCGGGCCGCCCGCCGATCCGCCAGAAAGCTGTCGACCTCGTCGAGGAACAGGACCGAATGGGCCGGGTCGCACTCGCGGAACAATCGCGCCAGGTTCTGTTCGGTCTCGCCGACATAGGGCGAGATCAGATCGGACGCCTGGCGCGCCACCAGTTCGCGGTCCAGCGCCTCGGCCAGGACCTCGGCAAAGGCGGTCTTGCCGGTGCCGGGCGGTCCGTAGAAGCAGAGGCTGCCGCGGCCTTGCGCGGCCAGGGCGCGGGCGATGGCGCTCGGGCTGATCCCGCCGGCCAGGTTGAGAAAGGCCACGTCGAAGCGGGTCGCCGGGGTGCGCTGCCGGGGTCTGGGTGCCCCATAGAGCAGGGTACGCACCGCGGCCACCCCGGCGCGCACCGTCTGCTCGGCGGGGGCCTGCGGGTGCAGGTCCAGCAGGCGTCGGGCCGCACCGAATTGGGCCGGGGCCAGCACCGCGTCGGCGGCGAGTTCATCGAGCAGGGCGGACGGCAGGTCGCGGTCGCCCAGATGGCGCTCGACCATCCGGCGGCGCACCGAGCGCGGCGGGGTGACGAAGGCGACCGGCAGCAGGAAGCGCCGCAGAAAGGCCGGGTCCATGCGGTCGGCGTCGTTGGTGATCCAGATTGCCGGGACTGGATTCTCCTCCAGGATGCGGTTCATCCAGCCCTTCTGGCGGCCGGTCGCCCGCTGACCGCGCAGCAGCGCGAGCAGGTCGTCACTGGCGCCGAAGACGTCTTCGACCTCGTCGAACAGCAGCACCGCGTCGCGCCGCCGGGCGAGCATACGCTGGGCCAGCAGATAGGCCGCCAGCCGACCCGTGCGCGCCAGTCCGTCGCCGTCCTCATCGGCGCTGCGCACCTGGTAGGCGCGCAGCCCGCTGGCCGCGGCCAAGGCCCGCGCCAGTTCGGTCTTGCCGGTGCCGGGCGGCCCATAG
>Ga0247837_1005149_pt1 | contig 20031 bp, 23 predicted proteins | sample LaCtaG_2_FD_187115 | JGI IMG/M metagenome (GOLD analysis project Ga0247837, IMG submission 187115) | Freshwater microbial communities from meromictic Lake La Cruz, Castile-La Mancha, Spain - LaCruzMarch2015_14.5m | ecosystem: Environmental > Aquatic > Freshwater > Lake | place: Spain: Castile-La...
CATGGTCTGCTCAGCTTAAAAAAATCAATCCGCCACGGGTCGCTGCCCGTTCAAGCGCACCATGCCCAGCACGATGCGGTACAAAAACCAAATGGAAATGGCCACCCAGGCCAGCCAGCCTGGGAAAAACATCAACAACCACAAGGGCGCTGTGACCAGGTACAGCAAAGCCGCCCATATCACGGTGCGGATGCGGTAGCTGAAGTGTGTGGCCTCCCAGCCAGGGGCATCGCCCTTTTTGACCAAATCGATGATCAGCGCCACCACCAGCAAGGCCGGGCCCATCTGCGCGCCCGGAATCATGGCGCTCACCGCCACGATCAGGTGCAAGATGTAGCTGACCCAGCTGATGGTGTGGGTGCTGTCGTCGATGGGTTGGTCGTTCATGGTTTATTCGCCGAAGCCTGCTGGTTATTTGCCCAAGCGTGCAATTTACTCACCCAGGCGCTCGCGCTCTTGCACTTTGCGCAGGGCTTTTTCTTCCAGGCCGCTCAGGCCCTCGCGGCGGGCCAGCTCGTTGACCACGTCGGCAGGCGTCAGGCCATAGTGTGCCAGCGCGATCATGCTGTGGAACCACAGGTCGGCCACCTCACCCACCAGCTTGGCTTTGTCCCCGCCATGGTCCACGTCTTTGGCCGCCATCACGGTCTCGGTGGCTTCTTCGCCAATCTTCTTCAAAAAGGCGTCTGGGCCTTTGTGCAGCAAGCGGGCCACATAGCTTTTTTCGGGGTCGCCGCCGTTGGCGGGTTTGCGGCTTTCGACCACGGCAGCGAGGCGGTCAAGGATGTCCTGGTTGGTCATAGACTTTGGGGCACTCACTTGTAAATGGTTTCAGGGTCCTTCAGGACCGGGTCCACAGCCTGCCAGCCGTCGGGCTGCAAGCTCTGAAAAAAGCAACTGTGGCGGCCCGTGTGGCAGGCAATGCCCGGCTCGTGCCCCAGCTGCGTCACTTTGAGCAGCACCACATCGTTGTCGCAATCGATGCGGATGTCGTGCACTGTCTGCACATGGCCCGACTCCTCGCCCTTGAACCACAGCTTGTTGCGCGAACGGCTGAAATACACCGCCCGCTTGAGTTCGGCCGTCTTTTGCAGCGCCTCACGGTTCATCCAAGCGAACATCATCACGTCGCCAGTGTCTTTTTCTTGGGCGATGACCGGCACCAGGCCTTTGTCGTCCCATTTGATTTGATCAAGCCAGTTCATAGGGGAGTGATCTTAAGACATTGGGGTGTCAGGACTGCAGGGGCACCCCACAGTGCCATGAATAAGAGTGCCATCTTCTCAGAGTGTCTAGCCTCCTCAAAATCCGACGCTTTTCAGTTTGGCGCAATGTCGAATAATTTTCATCAACCATTTACAAAAAGCATTTAGATTGGTTGGTGAACTTGACATACGGCGCTTGACCACCCATCAAATTCACCTGATTCACCTGATTCACCTCATTCAAGGGACTTAATTTATGTCATACATCACCGATGAACTCCGTGCGGTATCAGGCAATCAGACCAACACCGCAGAAATTCCAGGCCAAATGATGCATGAGGTGCTGGCAGATGCTGGCGCTCAACGCAGAACCATTTTGCGTAGTGGCGTCGGTGCAGCATTTGCTGCAGCCCTTAGTGGCTCGGTCTTGCTTCCCGCCTGGGGCGGAAGCGGCAAGGCAGTAGAAGGAGCGGGTGACCTCTACGCTTTGAGCTTCAAGGGCATTCCAGCGGTGACGGGCAACACGGTCGTGGTTCCTCAAGGCTACACAAGCTCCGTGTTGTTTTCTGCGGGCGATGCCGTCGTGGCCGACGCCACAGGTTTCACGGGTACTGCCATGGACTCGGGCGCGATGGAAAAGGTGTCCGGTGGTAACCACGATGGCATGATTCTTTTCCCCCTGCCCGGTGTAGATCCCAATGTGGGCGGCTTGCTGGTCATCAATCACGAAGCACCTGACTTGTCCATTTTGGAACCCGACGGCTTGGCATTTGGCGTGACCCGGATGAGCTACATCACTAACGCCAACGCGGAAACCCGCAAGCGCCTTTTGTCCACAGTGGGCGTGTCGGTGATTGAGGTGGTGCAAAGCGGTGGAAAATGGACGGTCAAAAAGAATTCCAGCTTCAACAAGCGCTTCAGCGGCAACACCACTTTTGAACTCAGAGGACCGGCCGCTGCAGCAGCAGGCAACTCCGCTATCGGCACGCTCAACAACTGCGCCAGCGGCATGACGCCATGGGGCACTTACCTGACCTGCGAAGAAACCACCAAAAACTACATTGACCCCTCACAACCTGTCAACGGCTATGGCTGGGTTTTAGAAATTGACCCGCAAGGCGTTTTCCCAGCCGTCAAGCGCACGGCTCTGGGCCGCTTCAACCACGAAAACACAGCTTACATGCTGGACAGCGACAACACACTGGCCATTTACATGGGGGATGACTCCACGCCCGGCTGTGTGTACAAGTTTGTGGCCACCAACAAGTACAACCCCACCAACCGCGATGCCAACAAAGACCTGTTGGACTCCGGAAAGCTCTATGCCGCCAAGTTCAACGCAGACGGGACGGGCGAATGGCTTGAGCTTTCGCAAGGCGTGAACGGCCTGGTAGCGGGCGCCCAAGACTTGGGTAATGTCACACAACTCGATGTAGGCGTGACGCCCACAGCGACGACTGTCAACTTTGACACGCAGTCAGATGTGCTGATCGAAACCAAGGCCGCTGCTCGCGTGGCCGGTGCCACCCTGATGGACCGTCCCGAGTGGGTGACGGTGGGTCCGGACCGCCGCATTTACTGCACCTTTACCAACAACGGCAACCGCAAAAGGATCGATGCCGCAAATCCGCGAGTCAGCAACTCGCACGGCCACATCATCCGCTGGACTGAAACCGCCAACAGTGCCAAAGCCATCGCCTTTGTCTGGGAACTCTTCATCCAAGGTGGTGACCCTCGACTGACAGCAAGCAACCTCCAGGGCAACATCAAAGGGGATGCCTTCTCCAGCCCAGATGGCATCAACGTTGATCCAAAAGGACGCTTGTGGGTGCAAACCGACGCTTCAACCAGCTCGACCACGACCAACACTTTCGGCAATAACGCCATGTATTCGGTAGACCCTGTCACGAAAAAATCCACCCGCTTCCTGACCGGGCCGGACGGCTGCGAGATCACTGGTTTGACTTACACACCAGACCTTAAGACCTTTTTCGTCAACATTCAGCACCCCACCACTTGGCCTGGCACCGTGGCCGGCCAGGGTAAGTCTTCCACCATAGTGATCCAACGGACTGACGGCAAGGTCATCGGTTCATAAAAATAGCGCTGGTCGCTCCGCTTGAGCTAGGGGGTTAGGAGTCAGCGCGCGCATTGGATATACGCATAGTCGCCAAGCTCTGTGGCGTATGTAGCTGCAATGCTCGGAAAGGCGCCGCTCTTGATGTCGGCGCTAAGCTGAGCTAATCCGGTCTGAACTTCAGATTCACAAGAGAGTCGCGCAAAAGAACTGATGTTAGCCCGGACAGTCGGATCCAGGTAAAGGCTCGCGCGATGCTTCCCTGAATAAAAAAATAGATCCTGAAGCTCGTTGGTAACAAAAAACGGTTCGACAGTCACTGACTTGAAGCCCGCCTCCAGTAAAGCTTCAGTTATCTTCGTTTCTGTCGGCATGTTCGCGATGGACCGCGCCATCATCTCCGGAAAATAGTGGCGCAACCAGTAGTGCTGCATTTGTTCGGCAAGACCCGTAAAGAGGACGAACTTTCCGCCCCGCAGGGTTCTGTAGACCTCGGCGAAAGGCCTTCTCAGATCAGAGAAGTGGTGGATGGCAAGAGTGCAGATGGCACCGTCGAAGTACCCGTCGGGGAAAGGAAGAGCGTCCGCGCTGGATTGAATCCAGGACACGGAGTTGTCCTTATCTCTTGCTTGCGTGAGCATGACGGCCGATACATCAATCGCGCTCCACTGTCCGCCGAGACCGCTTAGGGCGACCGTGTAATTGCCGGTCCCGCATGCAAGGTCCAAGTAGGCGCGTGAAGGTAGGAGACCTAGACTCTGCGAGAGTGCCTGAACGATTGCAGGGTCAGCTTGACGCGACTTGGTGTACGTCGTGCCGATGGAGTCATAGAGTGCTTGCATCTGAAGCCTAAGGTTTGGGATAACCAGACCGTTTCGGCATAGGGCTAAAGGCCCAGAATGAAATAGAGGGCCTTCAGTCGCATGCCGCAATGGTTCCTGCTGGGCATATGGTTAGGTTGCACTCTAGACTGGCTGTAACGGGACGTGTATTTCCGGTGTCGAAATGATTTCAATTTTGCCCCCTGGAAACACGACGCCTGATTCGAGTGCAACGGCCATTACACCTGCTTTGCGAATCAATGCTCCATCGGCCGATCGGTCCAGCACTGCGGCCAACAAGCCGGGCATGAACCCTTCAATTTGGCTGCATGGATTGCGAAGACCCGTTATTTTCAGTACTGCGTCTGATCCAATGCGCAGCAGCGTTCAGGCTGACAGATTTAGAAGCGGCAGCCCTGTTGTCGTGATGTTTTCTCCCATCTGACCAGAACGGACAGGTAGCCCTCGAAGTTGAAGCTTATCAAGCAATTCCTGATGAATCAGGTGAACTTGGCGAAGGTTGGGTTGGGTCTTTGGCGACACGTGACCGGTGTTGAACTGTTACCCCGGAATGTGCGTCCCCTTCCACCCCTTGGCCTGCCACAATAGAAATGGAAGCAAGCGTGTCCTTCGAAAACGCATGTGTGTTTTTGGAGTGAACAGAGATGACGAGAGCAGCCATGTTGGTTGTGCAGCCTAACTAGTGTGAACCGCAAAGCTCACAAGATACATCCGAGCAAAGACGATCCTTGAAATCCACACGTTTGCTCAATCATGTGCGGGAGCGGTTTCGATATTTTCTAACGTCATCGATTGATCAGTACGTCACAACCGGACCTGAATGCCACGTTCGCGCATCCGCTCTTTGGCCTGCTGCACCGTGTATTCACCGTAATGAAAGATGCTCGCCGCCAGCACAGCATCAGCCCCGCCGATGCTCACGCCGTCGGCCAGATGGTCCAGATTACCCACGCCGCCAGACGCAATCACGGGCACGCTGACCGCGTCGCTGACGGCACGGGTCAGTTCTAAGTCAAAGCCGCTTTTGGTGCCGTCGCGGTCCATGCTGGTCAGCAAAATTTCGCCTGCGCCGTGCTCGGCCATCTGCTGGGCCCAGGCCACGGCGTCCAGACCCACGTTTTTGCGACCGCCGTGGCTGTACACGTCCCAGCCGGGGCCTAGGGCTAAACCGTGAGTGCCGATGCGCTGCTCGTCGTCAAGCGTGCGTCTCTTGGCGTCGATGGCCACCACGATGCACTGCGCGCCGTATTTGGCCGAGGCGTCGCGGATGACTTGCGGGTTGGCAATGGCCGCCGAGTTGAAGCTGGTTTTGTCGGCCCCAGCGTTGAGCAAGCGGCGCACGTCTTCGACGGTGCGCACGCCACCACCCACGGTGAGCGGAATAAAGACTTGGCTGGCCACGGCTTCGATGATGTGCAGGATCACGTCGCGGCCATCGCTGGTGGCGGTGATGTCCAAGAAGGTCAATTCGTCGGCGCCTTGCTCGTTGTAGCGCGCAGCAATTTCGACCGGGTCGCCGGCATCGCGCAGCTCGACAAAGTTGACGCCTTTGACGACGCGGCCGCCGGTCACGTCAAGGCAGGGAATGATGCGTTTGGCCAGCATGGGGGGCTCTTTTCAATTCAAGGGGTTGGCACGGTCAGCTGCTGCCAGCCTTCCCATCGCTCGCCCGCAGGCAAGGTGATGGGCTCATAGACCTGGGCAGCTTCGACGCAGATCATGTGTCGCCAGCCGTCTTCGGGCATGTCGGCCAAGCGTTGGCACAGGGCTTGTGCGGGGTTCCAGACAACGGTGTTGGCCCAGCTGTCGCTTTGTTGGATGTAAAGGTGTTCGTTCAGGCGCAGCGCTTGCTTGCTGGCCGCATACACGCGGTCAAACTCGGCCGCAAACTGCAGCGTTTCAGCGGCGCTGGCGTGGGTGTTGGCCACAGCATCCCATTCGGCTTGGCCGCCCAAGCCCTGCAGCGTGGCCTGCGTCACATCGGGCACGGCCAAATAGGTGTGCAAAGCACCCGAGAAAGCCAGCGGCTGGGTGTCGGCGTTGTGTACGTTCAGACTGATGCGCAGCGCGCCGGGGCGCAGGGTGATGTGCAGTTGCAATGCAAAAGCCTGTGGCCACCATTCGCGGCTGTGCGCGTTGTCTTGCAGATGCAGGCAAAGCTGGACGCAGTCGGCCGACAGCTCGGGTGCAGCGGCCTGCCAAGGCAGGTTGCGGGCAAAGCCGTGTTTGGGCAGGCGCTCGGCCATGGGGCCGCGTTGGTTGAACTGCGGAAAGCACACTGGCACACCGCCGCGAATAGCAGCCTGGCCGTCCATGGTGCTTTTGGGGCTGAGGTACAGGCGCTCTTGGCCGCCCGACACCCAAGACAGCACCTGCGCGCCGTGCAGCGTGACCCGCAGCGTGTCGCCCTGGGGCAAGGCCAGCTCGACGGCGGGCAGGCCCGCGAAGGTGGTCTCGCGGCCCGTGGCCTGCGCAGTCATGGGGTTCAACCGTTGAGTTCGTCGGCGCGTTGCTGCGCCAGCGCGAAGTCGAGGTCGCCAGAATAAACCGCACGGCCACAGATCACGCCTTCCACGCCTTCGCCCTCCACCGCGCACAGCTGCTCGATGTCGGCCATGTTGGACAGGCCGCCCGAGGCGATCACGGGGATGGTGAGGGCTTGGGCCAGCTTGACGGTGGCGTCGATGTTGATGCCGCTCAGCATGCCGTCGCGGCCGATGTCGGTGTAGATGATGGACTCGACGCCCCAGTCTTCGAACTTCTTGGCCAGATCGACCACTTCGTGGCCGGTCAGCTTGCTCCAGCCGTCGGTGGCCACTTTGCCGTCTTTGGCGTCCAGGCCCACGATGATGTGGCCGCCAAAGGCGGTGCAGGCGTCTTTCAAAAAGCCGGGGTTCTTGACGGCGGCGGTGCCGATGATGACGTAGCGCAGGCCGCTGTCGATGTATTTTTCAATCGTGTCCAGATCGCGGATGCCACCACCCAGCTGCACCGGGATGTCATCGCCCACGGCCTTGAGGATGGACTTGATCGCGCTGAAGTTTTGCGGCTTGCCCGCGAAGGCACCGTTCAGATCCACCAGGTGCAGACGGCGGGCGCCTTTTTCGAGCCAGGTGCGGGCCATGGCGGCGGGGTCTTCGCCAAAAGTCGTGGCTTGGTCCATATCGCCCTGCTTGAGGCGAACGCAGTGGCCGTCTTTGAGGTCAATGGCGGGGATCAGAATCATGGCGAATTAAAAAAAGACTGAGGGGCTGAAAAACGGCAGTGAAAACTTCTCAAGGCTGCCAGTGGAGGAAATTGCGGAACAAGGCCAAACCTTGGGCCGCGCTTTTTTCGGGGTGAAACTGGGTGGCAAATATGTTGTCACGGGCAATGGCGCAAGCGAAGCGGCCGCCGTAATCGGTCTGAGCCGCACTGTGTGCCGGGTTGGCGACTTGGGTATAGAAGCTGTGCACAAAATAATACCAGCTGCCGTCATCGACGCCTTGCCACAGGGCATGGGCCGGTTTGTCTTGCCAGACCTGGTTCCAGCCCATTTGCGGCACTTTGTAGCGGGTGCCGTCGGGCTGGATGCGCCCAGCCAAATCGAACTTGACCACGCGGCCGGGGATCAAGCCGAGACCCGGCGTGTCGCCCTCGTCGCTGTGGTCCAGCAGCATCTGCATGCCCACGCACACACCAAACAAGGGTTTGCTGGCTGCAGCTTCAAGCACGGCGTCCAGCAAACCCGACTCGCGCAGCTCACGCATGCAGTCGGGCATGGCGCCCTGCCCCGGCAAGACCACGCGGTGCGCGTCGCGCACGACTTGCGGATCAGACGTGACGGTGACTTCGGCATGGTCCACGCTGGAGGCAGCGTGCATCACCGCCTGGGCCACGCTGCGCAGGTTGCCCATGCCGTAGTCCACAACGGCGACGCGGTTGACGCTCATGCTCAGAGACTTCCCTTGGTCGAGGGGATCACGCCCGCCGAGCGCGGATCGAGTTCGAGAGCGGCGCGCACAGCGCGGGCGAAGGCCTTGAAGATGGTCTCGCACTGATGGTGAGCGTTCACGCCCTTGAGGTTGTCGATGTGCAAGGTGCACAGCGCGTGGTTCACAAAGCCTTGGAAAAATTCGTAAATCAACTGGGTGTCGAGCGAGCCCAGCGAGCCAGAGGTGAAGTTCACGTCCATGTGCAAACCGGGGCGACCCGAAAAGTCCACCACAACGCGGCTCAATGCTTCGTCCAGCGGCACATAGGCGTGGCCATAACGGCGGATGCCTTTTTTGTCGCCAATCGCTTGGGCAAACGCCTGGCCCAAAGTGATGCCGATGTCTTCCACCGTGTGGTGGCCATCGATGTGCAGGTCGCCTTCGCAAGCGATGTCCAGATCAATCAAGCCGTGGCGGGCGATCTGGTCGAGCATGTGGTCCAGAAAACCGATGCCGCTGGCCAACTTGGCCTGGCCTGTGCCGTCGAGGTTGATGGCGACACGGATGTTCGTCTCGGCGGTCTTGCGGGTGACGGCAGCGGTGCGGTTCATAAGGAGGCTTTCAGAGCAGCAAGGAGTTGGTCGTTTTCTGCGGCGGTGCCCACCGTCAGGCGCAAGCAGTTGGCCAGCAATGGGTGCATTTTAGAAATGTTCTTGATCAGCACACCGTGGGACTTCAGGCCGTCAAAGGTTTTGGCCGCATCGGGCACGCGGGCCAGGATCATGTTGGCTTCGCTGGGGAAAGGCTTCACGCCCGGCAAAGCCGTCAGTGCTTGCAGCAAGCGGGTGCGCTGCTCGCGCAGGTCTTTGGCTTGGGCTGCAAACACCTCGGTGTGCTCCAGCGCAAACAAAGCGCATTCGGTGTTGAGCACGCTGATGTTGTAGGGCGGGCGCACTTTGTCGATCTCGACCACCAAAGCCTTGGGGCCGATCATGTAGCCCAGACGCACACCGGCCAAGCCAAACTTGGACAGCGTGCGCATCAAGAGCACATGCGAGTGGCGGGTGATGCGGTCTGCGTAGCTGCGGCTGGCAAAGGGCTGGTAAGCCTCGTCCATGACGACCAAGCCGCCTTGTGCGCCTTGGGCGAGGACGATCTTTTCGATCGTGTCGTCGTTCCAGAGGTTGCCCGTGGGGTTGTTGGGGTAAGCCAGGTAGACGATGGACGGCTTGTACTGGGCAATGGCGGCCAGCATGGCGGCTTCGTCGAGTTCAAAGTCGGCGGTGAGCGGCACGCCGTGGAAGGCCAGACCTTGCAGTTGGGCGCTCATGGCGTACATCACAAAGCCCGGCAAGGGCGAGAGGATACTGGCACCGGGCACATCGCAAGCCATGGCCAGCAAAGAGATCAACTCGTCCGAGCCGTTGCCCAGCATGATGTCGAAGCCTTCGGGCATGCCTGCGTAACTTGCCAGCGCATGGCGCAGTTCGTTCACACGCTCACCGGGGTAGCGGTTGAGCGTCAAGGCACCCAAACGCTCGCCCAAAGCCTTTTGCAAATCAGCGGGCAGGCGGTGTGGGTTCTCCATCGCGTCGAGCTTCACCATGCCCGCAGAATCCTGGATGGCGTAGGCGTGCATGGACAGCACATCTTGGCGGATGCGTTGCATCAATTGGGGGCTGACATTGCTCATTTCGGGTCTCGCATCGGGGGCACAGGGTTCAAACGGAGTTCGGCGGCGCGGGCGTGGGCTTGCAGGCCTTCGCCGTAAGCCAGCTCGGCGGCGATGCGCCCCAATGTCTGGGCACCGGCCTCGCTCACTTCGATCAAGCTGCTGCGTTTTTGGAAGTCGTACACCCCCAGTGGCGACGAAAAACGCGCCGTGCCGCTGGTGGGCAGCACGTGGTTGGGGCCAGCGCAGTAGTCGCCCAGCGATTCGCTCGTGAACGCGCCCATAAAGATCGCGCCCGCATGGCGTAGCAGCGGCTCCCAGCGGTGCGGGTCGCGGCTGGAGACTTCGAGGTGTTCAGGCGCGATGCGGTTGCTGATGGCGCAGGCTTCTTCCATGTTGCGCGTGAGGATCAGCGCACCCCGGTCATTCAGGCTCTTGGCGATGATTTCGCGGCGGGGCATATCGGGCAGCAGGCGGTCAATGGCGGCTTGCACTTCGGCAATGTAGGCCGCATTGGGGCACAGCAAAATGCTTTGCGCCAGTTCGTCGTGCTCGGCCTGGCTGAACAAATCCATCGCCACCCATTCGGCGGGCGTGCTGCCATCTGCCAACACCAGAATTTCAGAGGGGCCCGCGATCATGTCGATGCCCACGGTGCCGAACACGCGCTTTTTGGCGCTGGCCACATAGGCGTTGCCCGGGCCGGTGATTTTGTCGACCTTGGGGATGGTGGCGGTGCCATAGGCCAGCGCGGCCACGGCCTGCGCGCCACCCACCGTGAATGCGCGGCTCACACCCGCCACACAGGCGGCGGCCAGCACCAGCGGGTTGCGAACACCTTGAGGCGTGGGCACCACCATGATGATCTCTTGCACCCCGGCCACATGGGCAGGAATGGCATTCATCAGGACCGACGAAGGGTAAGCCGCTTTGCCACCGGGCACATAAATGCCCACACGGTCGAGCGGCGTGACTTTCTGGCCGAGCAGCGTGCCGTCTTCGTCGCGGTAGCTCCAGCTTTCGCCAGACGCCTTCTTTTGAGCCTCGTGGTATTTGCGCACGCGGTCAGCGGCGGCTTGCAGGGCTTCGCGTTGTGCGGCGGGCAGACTGTCGAGTGCCGCTTTCAGTTCGGCCTGGGTGATCTCCAAAGCCTTCACATCGGGCGCTTGCAGGCCGTCAAAACGCTGGGTGTACTCCAGCACGGCCGCGTCGCCGCGTTTTTGCACGTCGGCCAGGATGTCGGCCACGCGCTGCTCGATGGCGGCGTCGGTGTCGGCAGACCAATGCAGGCGGGCCGCGAAGGCCGCTTCAAAACCGGCGTCTGCCGTGTTCAGTTGCAAGGGTTTGGCGTGCAGGCCCAACGAGTCCATGTTGTTCAATCTTTCTTCACCGCACCCGCAAAGGCGTCGATGATGGCGCGGATCGGTGCTTGCTTGAGTTTGAGCGCAGCCTGGTTCACGACCAGACGCGAGCTGATGTCCATGATGCGTTCGACCTCCACCAAGTGGTTGGCCTTGAGCGTGTTGCCCGTCGACACCAAGTCAACGATGGCGTCGGCCAGGCCCGTGAGCGGGGCCAGTTCCATGCTGCCGTAAAGTTTGATCAGGTCAACGTGCACACCCTTGGTCGCAAAAAAATCACGGGCGATGGCTGTGTATTTGGTGGCCACCTTCAGGCGTGCCCCGGTGCGAACCAGCGCGGCGTAGTCGTCATCGGCGCGCACGGCCACGCTCATGCGGCATTTGGCAATATTCAGGTCCAGCGGCTGGTACAGGCCCTGGCCGCCGTGCTCGATCAAGGTATCCAAACCCGTCACGCCCAGATCGGCACCACCGTATTCCACATAAGTGGGCACGTCGCTCGCGCGCACCAGCACAACACGCACGTTGGGCTGGTTGGTGGGCAGAATCAGCTTGCGGGATTTTTCGGGGTCTTCGAGCACCTCGATGCCTGCGGCTTTGAGCAGCGGCAGGGTTTCGTCAAAGATGCGTCCTTTGGACAGGGCCAGCGTGATCATTTCACTCTTTCGATGTCGGCACCAAGTGCGCGCAATTTGGCTTCCATGCGGTCGTAGCCTCGGTCCAGGTGGTAAATGCGCTCGACGGTGGTTTCACCTTCGGCCACCAAGCCAGCAATAACCAGGCTGGCCGAGGCGCGCAAGTCAGTGGCCATCACAGTCGCGCCAGACAATTTTGGCACGCCTTCGATCACGGAGACCTTGCCCTCGATCTGGATGTGCGCGCCAAGGCGCACCAGCTCGTTGACATGCATGAAGCGGTTTTCAAAAATCGTTTCAGTCACTTTGCTGGCCCCTTGCGAGATGCAGTTGAGCGCCATGAACTGCGCCTGCATGTCGGTCGGAAAACCCGGGTATTCGGTGGTGCGAAAGCTCTGGGCTTTCAAGCGGCCTTCGGATTTGACGCGGATGAAGCCCTCACCCACTTCGATGGTGGCACCGGCTTCACGGAGTTTTTCGATGACCACTTCCAGGTGGTCGGATCGGCCGTGGCGCAGCACCACGTCACCACCCGTGGCAGCGACCGCGCAAAGGAATGTGCCCGCCTCGATGCGGTCAGCCACCACTTGGTGCTGAGCGCCGTGCAAGCGGTCGACACCTTGAATGCGGATGCGGCGTGTGCCTTGGCCTTCGATCTTCGCGCCCATTTGGATCAGCATCTCAGCCAGGTCTGGAATTTCAGGCTCTTGGGCGGCGTTTTCCAGCACGGTCTCGCCTTCGGCCAAGGCCGCAGCCATCATGAAGTTTTCAGTTCCGGTGACGGTGACCATGTCGGTGGTGATGTGCGCACCCTTAAGGCGCGTGCGGCCTGCAGGCAGGCTGGCCAGCATGTAGCCGTGGTCCACCGTGATGACGGCACCCATGGCCTGCAGGCCTTTGATGTGTTGGTCCACTGGGCGCGAACCGATGGCGCAACCGCCAGGCAAGGACACCTTGGCGTGGCCAAAGCGGGCCAGCAAGGGCCCCAGTGCCAGCACCGAGGCGCGCATGGTTTTCACCAGTTCGTAAGGGGCTTCGGGGTTGTTCAGGGCGCCGGCATTGAGGGTGACGCGGCCGTCTTCGTGTTGCTCGGCCGTCACGCCCATGTTGCGTATCAGCTTGAGCATGGTCGACACGTCTTGCAGACGCGGCACATTGCTCAGAGTGACGGGCTCGGCACTCAGCAGGGCAGCGCACAGTTCAGGCAGGGCCGCGTTTTTGGCACCCGCCACATCGAGCGTGCCTTGCAGGCGTTTGCCGCCGCGAATGATCAGTTTGTCCATGGGTCAGGTCGGTGCGTTGCGGCCCGAAGGCCTTCGTTTCATTTGGCTTGCGCAGCCCATTCGGCGGGCGTGAATGTTTTCATCGACAAGGCGTGCACCTCATCGGTGTGCATTTTCTGGCCCAGCGTGGCGTACACCCGCTGGTGCCGCGCAATCGGGCGCATGCCGGCAAAGGCTTCGGACACCACCACGGCGCTCCAGTGGCGGCCATCGCCATCCACTGTCAGGTGGGTGCAGTCAAGACCTGCGGCAATGATGGCTTGAAGTTGGTCAGCGTTCATGGGGGGTCAGCTCCGGATTTTGTAGCCGATGCGCAAAAGGTGAAGGGTCAGGCCGCTGATGGCGGCCAGGGCAGTGCCCACCACCGCCAGACTGAGCCAGGGGGAGACGTCACTTTGGCCAAAAAAGCCGTAACGGAAACCGTCGATCATGTAGAAAAACGGGTTCAGGTGGCTGAGTTTTTGCCAAAACAGCGGCAGCGAATGGATGGAATAGAACACGCCCGACAGAAAGGTCATGGGCATGATGATGAAGTTCTGGAAGGCGGCCATCTGGTCGAACTTTTCAGCCCACAAACCGGCAATCACCCCCAAAGCGCCCATCATGGCAGCGCCCATGATGGCGAAAGCCAAAATCCACAGTGGGTTGACGAAAGTGATGTTGACCATCCAGCCGGTGATGACGAACACGCCCAAGCCCACGGCCAAGCCGCGCACAATGGACGATCCCACATAGGCCACAAACCAGCTGCGGTGCGACAGGGGTGTGAGCAGCAAAAACACCAAGCTGCCCATGATCTTGCTTTGCACCAAACTGGACGAGCTGTTGGCAAATGCGTTTTGCAGCACGCCCATCATCATCAGGCCCGGCAGCAAAAAGGAGGTGTAGGGCACGTTGTCATAAACCTTGACATGGTCTTCGAGCACATGGCCGAAGATGAGCATGTACAACACGGAGGTGAGCACGGGTGCGCCCACCGTCTGGAAAGCGACTTTCCAAAAACGCAGCACCTCTTTATAGAGCAGGGTTTGCCAGCCGGTCATGCCAGGGCTCCCGAGGCGGTTTGTTTGCGGTTCATGACTTCCAGAAAAACGTCTTCGAGGTCGGCTTGGCGGATTTCCACGTCTTCCACCACCAGACCCGCCGTGCGCAAGGTGGCCAAATAATTTTCGATCTCGGCCGCGTTGTGCACCGGCAACTGGACGATGCGCCCCGTCACCCTGGCGATGGCCGTGACAGCTGGCGGCAAGTCGCCATCGAGCTTGAAGCGCAGCACCTGGCTGGTAGCCGAGCGCAACAAATCAGACGTGCGCTCCAAGGCCAGCAACTGCCCGCGCTTGAGCATGGCGATGCGGCCGCACAAAGCTTCGGCCTCTTCCAGGTAATGGGTGGTGAGCAAGACGGTGTGGCCTTGCTTGTTGAGTTTGGCGATGAAGGCCCATAAGGTCTGGCGCAGCTCCACGTCGACCCCGGCGGTGGGTTCATCAAGCACGATTACGCGGGGCTTGTGCACCAAGGCTTGTGCCACCAGCACGCGGCGCTTCATGCCGCCAGACAGTTGGCGCATGTTGGCGCCCGCCTTGTCTGCCAGGCCCAGGCTGTCCAGCAGCTCGTCGATCCAGGCCTCGTTTTTCTTGACGCCAAAATACCCCGACTGAATGCGCAAAGCTTCGCGCACAGTGAAAAACGGATCGAACACCAGCTCTTGAGGCACCACGCCCAGCAGTCGGCGCGCGGCGGCGTAGTCACTTTGCACATCGTGGCCATGCACCAGCACACGGCCTTCGCTTGGGCGGCTCAAGCCTGCCAAAGTGCTGATGAGGGTGGTTTTGCCCGCGCCATTGGGGCCGAGCAGGCCAAAAAACTCGCCCTCCTCCACATCAAAGCTGACCTGGTCAAGGGCTTTGAACGCGGCTGCGCCCGCCTGTTTGGCCGGATAAATCTTGGAAACGGATTGGAATGAGAGCGCTGGCATGGAAGAGGTCTATTTTAAGTGCTGGCCCGCGGGCCCTGTAGGGCTGCCCTTGCAGTGGCCCCTAAAGACATAAAAACCACGCATTCAAGCGGGCTGGAGCAGATCCATCACCCCGTACAAACTGGCCAGTTCGCGCAAACGCGGCGTCATGCCCTCGACCTGCAGCGCACTGCCTTTTTGGGTCAATACCCGGCGCAAGCCCAGCAAAACGGCCAACGCAGAGGAGTCAAACTCTGCCAATCCGGAGGCGTCCAGCGCCACTGAAGGCGGCAAGGCAGCCGGCAATTGCGTCACCCATTGCGCAAGACATGCTTCGGCTTGGTCATGCAGCAAGCTGGCGGGCAACTTCAGGGGGTTCATTTTGGACCGGATCAAGAAGCTTTGGCGTTGGACTTGTTGCGTGAGGCCAAGCTGGCAATCAACGCATCAATGCCACCGGTATTGATCTCTTTGGTGAACTGGTTGCGGTAGTTCTCGATCAGCCACACGCCCAGCACGTTCAGGTCAAAAATCATCCAGCCCGAGCCTTGGCCCGGTGTTTTCTCAAGGCGATAGTCCAGTTGGATCGGGTCAGATTGGCCGCGCACTTCGGTGTTGACTACCAGGTTTTTGTCTTCTTGGCCCGCACGCAGGGGCTTGACCACCACCACCTGGTCGGTGATCTGGCTCAGGGCGCCCGAATAGGTGCGCACCAGCAAAATCTTGAACTCGTCTTGCAAACGTTTTTGCTGCTCGGGAGTGGCTTTGCGCCAAGCCGGGCCAGTAGCCAGCGCGGTCATGCGGCGAAAGTTCACATGCGGCATCAGCTGTGTGTCGACCAGCTGCATGATCTTGTTGATGTCGCCGCTGCGCAGGGCCCTGTCGGCCTTGATGGCGTTCAGTGTTTCGTTGGTGATGCGTTGGATCAACGCTTCTGGCGCTTCGTCGGCAGCCAAGGCCAGGCCTGAAGCCCCCAGAAGGGTTACGGTACATGCGGCCACGAGCACATGGCGGCGGTTCAGGAAAAGAGCGGTATCGGATTTAGTCATGAAATAACTATAGGGCCTGCGGCCACAATGCGTGTGAACAACTGTAACGGGCTTATTTAGGGACGGACTCACCATCCCCGTAGTCAAAACTAGAGGGCGGGTTGCCGTCGTGAATGTCGTTGAGTCGTTTTTGCAAAAAGCCGTCACGCACAAACGTATAAGGGTCCAGCGAAGCGTCCTTGACCACATCCACCGTTTTCAACAGTCCGGCGCGGATGTCCAAGATGCGTGTCGCGGTCAAGGCATTGCGGGTGGCCTCATCTGAAAATTGACTCAAGGCATTGCCCTGCGTGTCCAAGGGCAAGGCCAGCGTGTCACGCAGCGTGGACGGCCCGAGCAAAGGCAGCACCACATAGGGGCCAGGCTTGACACCCCAGTAACCCAAGGTCTGCCCGAAATCTTCCTTGCGCCTTTCCAAGCGCATTTCGGTGGCCACATCCAGTAAGCCGCCAAAGCCCAAAAAAGTGTTCACGTTGATGCGCATGAAAGTTTCAACCGTGGCCTGCCCCTTGAGCTGCAGGGCACTATTGGCCATGGACCAGACATCCCCCAAGTTGCCCAAAAAGTTGCCCACTCCCGTGCGCACAAAACTGGGCAGCACTTTCACATACAGCTGCGCTGTGGGTTTGATGGCCACGTTGTCCACCACCTCGTTGAATTGGTAGACGCTGCGGTTCATCGACTCCCAAGGGTCACGCGCATCGGCGGTTTTTACAGTGGCGCAGCCTTGCAAGGCCAGCACAGCGGCCAGCAGCGCCAGCGAGGCACTGCGTTTCATCCAGGAGATCATGGTTTTTGACTTTCGGGGGCGGATTTTTCGGCCTGGCTGAACAAGAACTGGCTGATCAGGTTTTCCAGGATGACGGCCGACTGGGTGGAGCCGATGCGGTCTCCGGCGGCCAGGTTTTTCTCGTCAGCGCCAGGCGCGACATCGAGGTACTGCTCACCCAGCAAACCGCTGGTCAGGATTTTAAGGGAGCTGTCTTGCGGAAAGGCGTGCTGGGTCTGCATGCCCAGCGTGACCTTGGCCTGGAAGGACTCGCCGTCAAATTCGATTTTCTTCACGCGCCCAACCACCACACCGGCGCTCTTGACAGCAGCGCCGGGCTTGAGCCCGCCAATGTTGTCAAACTTGGCCGTGACCTCGTAGTCCTTGTTGAAACTCCAGGTCAGCAAGTTGGCCGCCTTGAGCGCCAGAAACAGCACGGCGACAGCGCCGAGCAACACAAACAAACCGACCCACACATCATTTTTTGAACGTTGCATGCCGTCCTCCTCAAATGCTGAACATCATCGCGGTCAGGATGAAATCCAGACCCAACACCGACAAAGAAGAAACCACCACGCTGCGCGTGGTGGCGCTGGCCACACCCTCAGGGGTGGGCTTGGCCACATAACCCTGGAGCAAGGCAATGAACGTTACGGCCACACCGAACACCACGCTCTTGATGATGCCGTTGCCCACGTCCTTGAACACATCCACGCCGCCTTGCATCTGGCTCCAGAACGAACCGGCATCTACGCCGATGAGCAACACGCCCACCACATAGCCACCCAAAATGCCCACCGCACTGAACACGGCCGCGAGCAAGGGCAAAGCGATGATGCCGCCCCAAAAACGTGGTGCCAAAATGCGTTGCACCGGGTCCACGGCCATCATCTCCAGCGCAGTGAGCTGCTCACCCGCACGCATGAGACCGATCTCGGCCGTGAGGGATGCCCCGGCGCGCCCTGCAAACAACAAAGCTGCAACGACCGGGCCCAACTCACGCACCAGGCTGAGCGCCACCAGCAGGCCAAGCGCCTCGGCCGAGCCGTAACGCTGCAGCGTGTAGTACCCCTGCAAGCCCAGCACAAAGCCCACAAACAAGCCCGACACGGTGATGATGGCCAGCGAGTAATTGCCCAAAAAATGCACCTGGTCCTGCACCAGGCCAAAGCGCTTGAGCGCCGCGCCCGACATGCCCAGCAACTTGAAAAACAGCCGAGCGGCAAAACCCCAATTGGCCAGCATCTGCCGGGTGGACGTACCCAAAGCGCCCAGCATGTCGGTGATCATGCCGACCTCCCGTTGTAGTCTTGCGCGGCCGAAGGGGCAGGGTAGTGGAAGGGCACAGGCCCATCGCTCAAGGCATGCACAAACTGGTAAATCAACGGGTCGGTGCTAGCCCGCAGCTCGGCAGGCGTGCCCTGCGCGGCCACACCGCCGTGAGCCAGAATGACCACATGGTCGGCGATCTCAAAAGTCTCCGTCACGTCGTGCGACACCACGATGCTGGTGATGCCCAGGCTGTCGTTCAGGCGGCGAATCAATCGGGCTGCCGTGCCCAGCGAAATCGGGTCGAGGCCGGCAAAGGGCTCGTCGTACATGATCAGGTCCGGGTCCAGCGCAATGGCACGGGCCAGGGCCACGCGGCGGCTCATGCCGCCAGATATCTCGGAAGGCTTCAGGTCTCGCGCGCCGCGCAAACCCACCGCATCCAGCTTCATGAGCACGATGTCGCGGATCAGGTCTTCCGACAAACGGGTGTGTTCGCGCAAGGGAAAAGCAACGTTGTCGAACACGCTCATGTCGGTGAACAAAGCCCCAAATTGAAACAACATGCCCATGCGACGACGGGCCGCATACAGCTCGGCTTGACGCATAGGGGTGACGTCTTGGCCATCAAACAAGAGCTGCCCTTGGCTCGAACGGATCTGGCCGCCAATAAGCCGCAGCACCGTGGTCTTGCCACCGCCAGACACACCCATCAGGGCCGTGACTTGGTCACGCGGCACATTGAAGCTGAGATTCTTCAAAATGACACGGTTGCCGTACCCGAAAGTCAGGTCGCGCAGCTCAACAAGTGGCGGTGGTGCTGATGGGGTGTTCATGAAAAAAAGCCGGAGGGGTCCGGCTCTTGTGATGTTAACGAACCAAGGTATACGCTTTGTAAACCTTAGCGGTATAGGGATTTTACCTATAAGCTGGTAGCCTTAGCGTGGCAGGTCGCTCTGACCCATTAGGAACTCGTCCACAGCACGCGCGGCTTGGCGGCCTTCGCGGATGGCCCACACCACCAGCGACTGGCCCCGGCGCATGTCGCCTGCAGCAAACACCTTGTTCACGTTGGTGGCGTAGCCGCCTGTGAAGTCGGTGCTGGCCTTGGCGTTGCCACGGGCATCCTTGTCGATGCCAAAGGCGTCGAGCACGGTGGCGACCGGGTTGGTGAAACCCATGGCCAGCAAAACCATGTCGGCTTTGTATTCCTTCTCGGTGCCGGGCACTTCAACCATCTTGCCGTCTTTGAACTCGACATGCACCGTGGTCAATCCGGTGACTTTGCCTTTTTCGCCGATGAACGCTTTGGTCGAGATGGCGAACTCGCGCTTGAGCAGGCCTTTTTCGGCGCTCTCGTCGTGGCTGGAGCTGGTGCGCAGCTTCATGGGCCAATAGGGCCAAATCATGGCCTTGTCTTCTTTTTCGGGCGGCTCGGGCATCACCTCGAACTGGGTGACGCTCACGGCACCGTGGCGTGTGCTGGTGCCCACGCAGTCGCTGCCGGTGTCGCCGCCGCCGATCACGATGACGTTTTTGCCGTCAGCGCGCAATTGGCCTTTGAGCTTGTCGCCCGCGTTGACCTTGTTTTGCTGGGGCAGGAATTCCATGGCGAAATGGATGCCATCGAAGTCACGGCCGGGCACGGGCAGGTCACGCGACTGCTCGGAGCCACCTGTGAGCAGCACAGCGTCAAAGTCTTTCTTCAGCTGTTCAGCACTGATGGTTTCTTTGGCCCAGTTGGTGACCTTGGAATCCTTGGGCCACTCGCCCACCAGCACGCTGGTGCGGATCTTCACGCCTTCGGCTTCGAGCTGCTGGACGCGGCGGTCGATGTGCGTCTTTTCCATCTTGAAGTCAGGGATGCCGTAACGGAGCAAACCACCCACGCGGTCGTTCTTCTCGAACAAGGTCACATCGTGGCCAGCGCGTGCAAGCTGCTGTGCGGCGGCCAGGCCAGCGGGGCCTGCGCCGATGATGGCCACGGTTTTGCCGGTCTTG
>Ga0247837_1005151_pt1 | contig 20020 bp, 25 predicted proteins | sample LaCtaG_2_FD_187115 | JGI IMG/M metagenome (GOLD analysis project Ga0247837, IMG submission 187115) | Freshwater microbial communities from meromictic Lake La Cruz, Castile-La Mancha, Spain - LaCruzMarch2015_14.5m | ecosystem: Environmental > Aquatic > Freshwater > Lake | place: Spain: Castile-La...
GCTGTGCTTACTGTCTAAAACAAGGCCAGCACGTCTTGCGATTGGCTTCTAACCATTCCTTTTTCATAAGAGCCTTGAAATCAACATAGTCCTTATCTGAATCAGGCTCATATTGCTGCGTCTTTCCATCCGCATCTATGTAATCAAAATAATCATAATGACTGGTATTGTCATGTTTATACATATAGCACTGAATTGTAATACATGTATCTTTATTGGAGTCTAAATTGTGAAGTTGGTGAACTTGATTCAACGAGGGACTAATCCATGTAACGTCTCCTTGTTTGAAATCAGCCTTGGCAAAGGGCTCTAGTTCATCCCCACTGAGGAACGGAAACAAACTCACATTGATAGAACCATGAAGAACACGAATGACAGCCGATGCCCCTGCGTGGTTGTGAATGGGTGAATAATGACCTACAGGCCATATTTCCATCACATACGGAATTCCAGGAGATTCCCCATTGTTTTCTCCCAAGGTAATGCGCAAATAGGTTTCGTTTTCATTCGGCTTGTCCTTGTCAAATTCAGTGGCCTTTTGCTTCAGACGATCGTAGCACCATCTTCCAGGTGTCTTGATACTGTGTTCAATGGCTTGGGAAAACTCAGGGAAATCGGGTGAATCCAAGACAAACTTCTTCCCTGAGATACAATCATAGAGCTTCTGCGCTATAATAGAGAGATTCGCTTTGGGCAAATGTTTTCCGGACGCAATTAAGTCCATCGTGAGGTGTTCTGTATCTTTGACCAGAAGAGGAACTGATCGTGTAATGGGATCTCGGAGCAAAGCGCTTACAGTGGCTTTCTCTAGAGTGACAGAGACCAAACGCTCTAAGAAAAGTTTTATGGACTTTCGGGTCTCATCCTGAGGAAACTGGTAGGAATAGATGACAGTTTCTTTGCGAGCTTCTCCAATACCTGCGGAAAGACGCTGGTTCTGGGAATCTAGACTGAGCCAATAATAGGCACCCGTTTGCTTCACAAGTCCTTTCTTGTTTTCGGGGTCCACCAAGGGCTCATTGCTCGGCAGTAAAGTCGCAAGAACCTTTGTCTCTGTAAATTGAACCTTGAGGAGTTCGGTTCCACTCAGATCAGTAAAAATCAAAGAGCAAGGCTCAGACGCTTCAAAGACAACAACTCCTTGGCCATGTACACTTAACTTCACCTTGTCTAGAGACGTATCAATCTTTAGACAACGAGGGGCTTGACTTCTCTTACTTGTGTAGGTCATCTACGATAGCATAGAGTTAATACTTTAAGACCTTTCCGTAATAGGTCCATAAGACAACTCCAAAGAGAGCCTTGGATGTTATATCCAGAAGATTATAACAAATGTTTTTCGTTTCAACATCCTCTATATAATACGCGACACCATAGAGTGTCCAGAGAGTGGCAAAAATGATGAAGACAATCGGTGGTGAGGATTTGGGAACGCAGCAAGTGTAGAACAAGGCTAACATCAAACCAAAGAAGATGAATCCAACCATGCCTCCTGTCATTTTGTTTATGAATCCTGTCTCACCCAAATATCCTGAATACAACATTCCAGCATTCAGTCCAGCAATTGCCAAAAAGGTCTTGTAATCAACAGAGCCTCCCCCATTATAAAAGAGAAGCATGGATAACAAAATCAACGGTGTTGTGATAGACCAATCAAGGTAGCGAATATGTGTGATTTTATTCAAATCCGCACCTGGCTTTCTTACTTCATCATTTAAATATCCGTAGACCAACCCTGCCACCAATGAAATCGCTGTTTCAATGTTCATGATATGGCGCACAAGAACAGAAGGTGTGCGAATCGCTTCAATTAAGGTAATAATTGTGTAGCCAAAGAGAATTAAATAGGCACTAAAAAAAGTATTTTTGGTTGTTTCCGATAATACTTTTATATCTTTGGGTTTCTCCATCTAGTTAGATCTCACTTTTCGTGTAGCCATTGAACTTGCTCCGTCAGCCTTGGGGCGACTGGAGCACTCCATTCGTCCAACAATAGCGCAGCCTATACGAGCTCCACTGTGTCCTGTTGTTTTACTGTCTTCAAATGAGCCTTTTCCGTAGTCATCTTCATCCTCATGAATAATGATAGACCGGCCATAGAGCTCCTCTAGAACAACATGTTTCAAAAACAGGATTTTCTTACAAACGCCTTGGCCATCCATGCTGAGGTTGCCTAAGTCTCCTGTGTGTCTCGGACCTTTATGACTCGGAGGACCCCCATGCGTTGTTGGTTTGCCTTTGTGCCAATGGTCACAGGCTAGGGCACATCCTTCTCCTCTGAGGTCGCCTGCTCTGTGAATGTGAAATCCATGAAGTCCAGGAGGAAGGCGCGTGAATTCGCACCGAAGTTCAACACCTCCTTTTTTCTGATAAAAACAGACTTCACCCTGTAGTTTCGGTGTGTCCAGAACTGCGACTGCCATCTGTAGTAACACTATATTTTGCTTGTCTCAACGACGTTAATTCATCGGGTTTTGAACACATCAGGAATGTTTTAGCTTCAATGACGTGAAACAAGTCTCGCTTCGTATCAGCATCATCAATTAAAATATCCACTTCATACCATTTCACACATAACTTTCTCCATGACTCAATGCGCTTTTCTTTCGCAGCATGATTCACAGCCCATTTATACAGATTCATATGGAAAAGCGCATTGTGGAACGCATGTTGTATTTTAATAAAATCATAGAGTGTATCAATGCTGTCCCAACTAGATACATTTGCCATCGTTGCGCGCAAAGCGTTTAGACGTAGAGGTTTGGAATGAATCGTTGAAAAACTTGTTAAGTTATACCGACAGGATATAAATGATTCAATCGCCCACGATGTATAGGAATATTTTCTTGCTTGGTCAATCAGACTCATTAACTGAGAGAGACTAAATGCTTCATTTGTAAAGGGATTCTTCGGGAACAAAGGGTCAGGAATGTGAGCATCATTGTGCGTTAATTTGTTATGGAGATATTTCACAAAGGGGTTTGCTTCAAAACTATAGGTTTTTCGTTGCGCAAACGAAGGAAACTGAATGGGTTGTGTAATTCGTTCCAAGGTAATAGGATCTACATCATTTAACGAGGGAAATCTCTGAAGTCGCAGCTTTGTAAAAAATTTCTTGAAGATCCACCGAAGCTTCTGATTTTGATATAAAAAAGACATCACGTGCTGTGCTTTTACCAGATATTCATCCCGAAATTTATCTTGAATAGGACTCGTTGGCGTTTTCGCTTTTTCAATGTCGTCAAGCAAACTCTTTCGTTTTGTCAAAAACGTATCTCCTTTCAACATCGCAATCCAAAATTCAAACCCATTTGCTAGATGGTGTGGTAGAAGAAACCAAGAAGGCTTTGCGTATCGAACACTCGCTTTCTCTCCTGTTGGTTTCCTTCGTTTGCGAAGACGCTTTTCTCTTTGGTGTTTGCTTTCTTGGATACGACGGCCTATGGCAAAGGAGGGGGGCTCCATTTTAGTAGAATGAATTGGAGATTGTTTAAGCATTGCCTCTTGCTTTTCTATATAACCAACGAGCACCGCGAGCCAATAAAACACCAGTGCTAGAGAAAAGAACTCCAATGACAACAAGAACTCCTCGTGGGCCAAGCGCAACGGTTTCCCCGTGTAAGCTTGTAAATAATTCTTTATTTGTTCGTGAATCCCGTTGGCCAGGTTGTGTAACCCCATACTCAATTACTGTAGTCATTCTACAAAAAATACAACCTACAGTTTAGGTCTTTGCTTTACGCATATTCTTCCTCTTCCTCTACTTCAAAGAGGACCAACTCACCTTCTACCATCATACCCACTCGTTCAAAGTCTCCAGTGTAGACATTCATCAAATTATCTACAAAGTAGACTTCTGCTGTTCCTGTATCAATGCGCTTCACTTCAGGTTTGTTCTGAACAGCAGGCATCTTCCAGCTGATATGCTCAGGACATACCTTTCTGCCAAGGAGAACAGGCTTCCGACACCGATGTGCTACGGCATGCTGACAGAGTAATGCTTCACATTCAAACTTGTTGCCTGTGGGATCCTCTATTTCTTGAAGATAGAAGGACGGTTTGTTTGCCTTGAACGCTTCTAAAAGAGGGTGGGCTGGTTGATTCAGAGTTTTCGCAACATCTTTAATTAGTTCTTTTGCTTTCACTGTCAGAACATTTTCAAGAGCGTCCCACAAAGGTCTCGGTATTGGATACGCATCCATTGGTTTGCTTCCCTTTGCGCCCAGTTCGCCTTCAATTTTTGAAGGGTTTTGTGTAGAATGTCTTCCAAACCTTGGGGGCCACCGTTATGGAAAATGCTTCATGGAATCGCAGAAACATTAGGAAATCAGGCAGTTCCTATGTTGGCAACCGATGAGGCACATGAGATAGTTTTCTTATTGCGTGATGTGGAAAAAATCATGCCCTGCCAACTGTGTAGAAACCACTTTCGCGAGTGGAGAAAAGACCATCCCTTGGAAGACATCAATAAGCTAAGAGGCTACATGCTAAAGACAGGTGTAAGACAATGGTTGTATGATTTACACGAGGCTGTCAATAAGGGGAGAGGAATTGAATCAGGGGTTGAATTGGATCAGATAGAAGACATGTATAAGAATACTGATTTGAAAGAGGCTTGGGCAGAGTTTTTTACGAAAGTCAAACTCACGACAGAGGTTGGTTCAGTCAGTCAAAGTGTTCTCCAGAATTTCCATCGCAGATTTGGAATGCTACGCAAATTGGTAGGCAAGTATTAAAAATTGAACACAGTGTGTTTCTAGAACTATCACAAGCAACCATGACTTATTCTGAAGCAATCAAACACGTTCGTAAAGTTCTTGCCAAAGTGAATGATGTCATTTTGGCAAGGGAAGATTGGTTTGACTTTACCACAGACTCATCAGATGGCAGACGAAATTCCATGACAAGTGAGCCCGAAGTAGCCAACTATCTGCTCCACCATCCAGCCTTCGTTGGGCTTCTTAATAAGAAAGAGGAGATGAAGAAAAATAAAAAGAAAACGGATGATGATACAAGTTGTGTCGATGAAAACAACCGCGCATTCGGGGATATTGGGATTGACATCAGCCGATTTGGGTTTGCGGAGCCTTTTCCCTGCAATATCAAGATTATTTCAGAATCCAACAAAGCTGGGAATAACTCTTGTGGTCTCATTCATCTCATTGGCTACACCTTTCAAACGCCGTGTAACAATCACGATAAGGTAATGGAAATTCTTGTCGATGTTGACAAGAGCGGCTATACTGATACAGTTCCTCTTCTCTATGGGATCATCATGGTGATGAAAGAAAAAAAGAAATGCTGGACAGGGACATTTGACGAAGTTCCTGCCAAATGTATTGGAACAAATCCTTCTAACCCCCTACAAATTCCATTCTTAACAGAGAGAGTAAGCCGCACAAGTCAAGAATATATCACCTTACTTATCAATAAGATTGTAGAGTATCATATGAAAAAGAGCAAGCCTTTGGCAATTTGGAATACATATCAAGCCTCTAAGAAAGCATAACATTCGACACCTGTTTGTGACCAATCTTGAATCGCCCTGAATAGAGATAATCCTTTTGAAAGTCACTTGAGTTCAGCTGTTTAACAATAGACTCCAATTCCTGAGATGTCATAGACGTCTTTGGAATCAGACACAACAAAGTCCCTCCAAAGTATTGAACCTTGTCTAAGAAGGCCACTTCTTTGTTTCGCGTCATGTTTCTTACATAGATACAAGGCTGGCCCATGCTTGCCTCCATACTCTTTTTATTTCGGGGGGCACCCCATTCAAACCAATTTGATTCACTGAATTTTTTGATTTTTCGCTCAAGAAGCTTTGGTTTATTTGCCCGAAGGTGGTCATCTATCTCTTTCGTCCCTGTAGGGAACGTCTTGGCAAAGACATACGTATCCACTTTTCCTTTATCATTCAGGACAGACAAGTTTCCAAAGGGAACCTTATAGATTTCATCACGACCTGAGACAAGACCTACATAGACATTAAATTTGTCTTCCAAGGGACTGCCAACTTTCTGTGAATCACTAAAGGTTATAATGCCATTACTTACGTTGTAGTGACATTCTTTATCATTTACGAAACATGTATTGCTATGAAGGCCTTTTTCATACCGAAAGACAAGCACATCAATACTGGCACCCTCAAACAGACGCTCATCATGAGGAAAGAGGAAATGAGTAAAGGAGCCTTCTTTTGTCATTGTTTCAATTAGTGTTGATGCGCTTGTCAATTTAATGAAATCAGAAGGAACAATAAACAGAAGCTCACCCCCTGTATCAAGAAGGTTGAAACAAAGCTCAATAAATTTTATATAGAGGTTTCCTGTGCTCTGTTTAACATAAGGGGGGTTCCCAACTATTGTTTTGAATTTTCTTGTAAAGACCTGCTTTGTAAAATCACCATAGACGACCGTTTGTTCGCCTGTAAAATCAACCACAGGTTTAATCGTGTTATCTAATTCATAACAGAACATAGGATAGTTTGGATTGAAGGCCATAAATTTTTTTAGCAGATGTCCTGCTCCAAACGATGGCTCCATTAGCAAAGACCCTTTGTGCTTGACTTTATCAAAGACATATGCTTGTAACGCATCAGATATGGTGAAATATTGGCCCATTTTTTTCTTATACTCTGGATTGTTCTGTTGTATAGCATTTGACACTTTCTCTTCAATGATACTATTCAATTTGCTTTCTTGGATACAAGGGGTTGTCTTGTTTATGTGTCGAGTATAATGTCCTTTCTGTTGAAAGTCGCGTCCGCATTTTTCACATGTATACTTAACCATTCTAAGTTAAAGTGGGTTAAAAAACTAAAAACCGGGAAAGTTCCACTCAATTTTTAGGGCCTCCGTTCTAGCATCCAACGTGACACTGCCTAAAATTGATTGAGCAAACGGTAAACAATTTAGTAAAGAAATGCCACCCAAATTCATATTCATACGTCATGCTGAAGCTGAGCACAACGTTGCCTTTCATGTAGTAGGTGAATCTGCCTTTAAAAACGAACAGTTTAGAGATGCACCTCTCACGAAGAAAGGTATTGAGCAGGCACAACTAGCTGCAAAGCAGCTAGAGTCCTATAAAATTATGGATCTATGGTGCTCTCCCTTACAACGTTGCCGACAGACAGCCTTAGAGCTCTTTGAAGAGCTTACGATAAATCATATGTATCTTCATGATTGTCTTCTAGAAAGACAAGGAGATGGATATGTTTGCAATATACGAAAAGCAAAGAAAGAGTTACAAGAAGACGAAGACGCTGTTATATTTGACGTGGGATTCCTAGCGGAGAAACCAGCAGAATGGAGCCAGCGAGAATCTAGTTCTAGCCTTGTTCAGCGAATGAAAATGTTAATTCTTCAACTTGCGGATATGTATTCATCCTACGATGAATCGTATCATATTCTGATTGTGGGTCATGGCGATGCTCTAGGATTTCTCTTAGAGAGATCCTTTAAGAATGCTGAGTTTGTCATTATGAGTGTGGATGAGATACCAAGATGTCTCACTGTAGGAACTGTAAGTTAGGGTAGCCTTAAGCAATTCAACCTCTAGTCACTAGACTATGGACGACTCCTTTCCTCTAGCACTTATTGCGTTTGGTCTTCAATTTTGTATTGTAATCGGTTCCCTTGGAGTTCTCAAGTGTAGAGTTGAACGGATTGAAAAGGCAAAATGTAGATGCTATAGTCAAGCACACCCTTTGTTAGACCCTGTAAATATTTAAGGTTTTTTGTGTTTATTTAGTGTAAACACACGTCCTTTTTAGCGGCACGCTAAAAAGGTGTCACCTGCGTCTATTTAGTATAGACGCAGGTCATCGGGGGAGGATCTGACGCTTCAGGAGGTAGAATTCCCTGCACAATTCCAAAAATATCGCTATCACGCGCAGAGCATTCACGGGCTAATTTATACCATCCATTGCCAATCCACCAGAACACCAACGCACTAAGGATAACTCCAGGGATTGTCTCACATCCCATAAAGAAACGCGCACCAACAAATAACACCAAGAAGACCCAACTCATGATTAGAACAAGTTGAGCTTGAGACTTTCTCCGCTCCACTTTGTCTGCGGGCGCATTGGGTGCTTCGGGCATGTTGAGCACACTGTTCGCATTTGTGGTTAAGAATCCAAAGAAGAAAACAACCTGAGCTAACCAATACGATGGAATCGCAAAGTCTCTTCCTGTTGAATCCACAAACCCTCTAGGAAGGAGACCACATGTGGCACTGGCAGGAACTGTGAAATTCTCAAGGCCCCAGTCTCCAAAGAAACTTCCTATCGTATGAAGAATCCAAGTCGCAAGGGGCACAACAGTGACTTGTCCCATGGCTAAGACCAAAAGGCCAATATTTCCTGTCGTAGCTCCAACGAATAGAGACCATCCAAACAGTAAAATAGGCATTGCTACAAACGAGCGTGTAAGCACACCTCTTAAATTTTGGACAAATGTGGCCATCTCCTAATCTATGCCACACCCTTTTGTGTACAAACATAGAGTGGTTTTCCGTCTTTTGTTCTCTCGATTAACAACGGAACTCCCGCAAAGTTCACGGAATCACGTCCCAACAAATAGACATTCTGATAGGTCAGCAACCCTCCTAGAGTTAATCCAAACAACAGTGTCACAATTAAAATACCCACACCATCACAACCATAGGCCAAACGATAGGTCATTGTCGCAAAGAGTAAGAGAACAGAGACAAAAATCGAAATGTAGAAGCGGGCGGCATATTCAGGTCCCAATGCTTCTAATTCAGTTCGGATAGACCACATTGCGCCGACAATATAGGCGGAAGCCGTAGACATGAAGAAAATAGGGAATGATGGGAATGCCGAAGACAATGTGTCACGATTGAGAGTCATAAGTGTCTCCAGTGAAGGAGCAAAGGTGCTCGGATAACATTTTGTCATATCCTCGGGAATGCTTGGAAGTGTGCGAGCCAAGTCCAAGTAGGTCATGAGTTTTTGAAGACTTGATGCGACAAGTGATGCTTCCAGCATCGTGACAACAAAAATAGCCATTGGATACGATTGACTCAAAAGTGCGAAAAACGCAGAGCCAAATAAAACACCATCGGGCATCAGACGAAAGACTTCAGAAATAAGAGGTTTAAATATACTCGACGCTTTATCCCACTGCGTTAGGAATGCGTCGGCAAGTCCACCTCCTCTCATAATCAAAGGTGAATGCTTTCGTTTGTTAAACATCCTGGGTCGCCCTCTGCCTTAAGAGCCGAAACGAATTAAGGTAGAAGGTCCATCAGGCCATGGGAATTCCATCGTATTACAAAAAACTCGCCGACCATACAAAAGGTCTTGTTTCCAAGCAGTATCAAGGAAAACCTAGCACTTTGTATTTTGATTTTAATTGTATGATTTATCATTGTGCTCGAAGACCAAATTCAACTTTACCACCGTATCCGGGACCTGAAGGAAATGAAGAATGGGAACGCCTGCTTTTGGATGACATCGTGAAATACGTAGTCAAGGTATGGCAAACTGTGGGACAACCCAAGGAAGTCTTCTTGGCAGTGGATGGTGTTGTTCCGATGGCAAAAATCAAGCAACAGCGTATGCGTCGCTTCAAATCCATTTGGCTCGCAGAAGAAGAGAAAAAGGAAGGAACACGCGAAAACAAGCCTTCATGGGACACGAATTGTATCACACCAGGCACTCATTTTATGAAGCGCCTTTCTATACGGCTTCAAGAGCTTTGTTCGAAGCGCCCTCATTGGAGCATTAGTGGTGCTGAAGAACCGGGAGAAGGAGAGCATAAGGTCATGGCAAAGCTGCGACAAAGAGAAGCAAGCCAAGACCCTGTTTTTGTCTATGGGTTGGATGCGGATTTGATTCTGCTAACGATGTTAAACGCAAAAAGCCCTGCGTATCTTGTTCGCGAAGATTCAGAAATGGGCCTTGTTCAACTCAATTCGTTTGGGGAAGAAGACTATTCCTTTTTTTCGTTGGAGACCCTCAAGCGCACACTACCTCCTACTGTCAACATCCCTACATATGTGGCTGCGATGTCTTTGCTAGGAAATGATTTCCTACCTCACAGCCTTACATTAAAAATTAGAGAAAATGGGCATGAAACGTTGGTCAAAAGCTTGAAAGCCCTTTTAGAAGCAAATATTCAATTGGTAAAGGAAGAGGATTCAATCCTCAAACTAAATCATGAGGCCTTGCTTACTCTCTTCGTAGTATGGTCACAAGAGGAGGAGTCACGGATGCTTCATGCCTTGAAGAAGAAACTTCAAATGCGAGGACGGTCTCAAGAGTGTTTGGAGAATAGGCCGTTGGAGTGGATGGTAGAATCAGGTCTTGTTTGGAAAGATAAGGAGACTTGGATTCTTCATTCTCAATGGAAAGAGGTTTATACCAAACAATGGTTGAAGTGCGAACGTGACTGTGATGTAGATTCCGTCTGTCAAGAATATATGTTTGGACTCCAATGGGTTCTTGATTACTATACGGGGCAACAGCCCGTCAATATGCTTTGGTCGTTTTCACGTCTAGTTCCTCCACTTTGGACTCACTTAGAATCGTATTGTCTAAAAGGTTTGTATAAAGAGCCACAGTTTGTAAAAGCAGACACAATCAAGCCTTCTGAGCAATTAGCCATGGTGCTCCCTCTTGAGAGTTGGCATCTTCTACAGGAGCCTTCTCTCCGGTCTCTTCCCTCACGCCTTCCGCAATTCTGGCCCACATCATTTGAGTTTTTTTCTGCTGGGAGAACGCGCATGTGGGAGTGTGAGCCTCTGATTCCTGCTCTCCCTGTTCAGCGTATCCGGTGTGCGGTGAAACCAAAAGGGGAATGCGTGATTCCCAAGTAGATGGGAAACACAAGTTCTTTCCCCGAGGCCCATATTCGTATTTACAAAAATCTACTCGGGATTCAAAATGCCCGAGTCAGAGGGGAAATGATTCAAACCTTGCTCCAAGGTCCCGAATATGTTCAAACCTTTCGTCAAGCAGGTATTTATGCGCAGATGTTAAATTATGTCGCAAAAGTGAATCAGGGAATGAATCCTGGACCTTTGCCAGGAGAGCACCAACAGCAGATGCCACAACAACAACCACAGCAACATCGGCCGCCTCAAATCACGACACTGGCGACTCGTGGTGATAGCACAGCAATCGTAAATCCGTATCACAGACTGACAAAGAACAATAGCAATGAAAAGGCCTTGACTTATTTTCAGATGTGCTTACAAGTGTTAAATCTTGAGGAAGAAGTTGCGCTGACAGATGAAGAGCTGAAAAAGGCCTATAAGAAAGCGGCAATGAAAGCTCACCCAGACAAAGGAGGGTCTGAGCAACATTTTGAGGCCGTCACACGAGCCTATGCCTATCTCACTGAAATCTTAAAACGTATCCAAGGGGGTCGCACGTCTCTCAAGAAGGTAGACGCACCGAATTTGTTGAAAACAGAACGTGTAACAGAAGCAGACGCTTGGAAACAAGCCGAACCTGTTCGCTTGAATCCTGACAAGTTGGATATGGATGCGTTTAACAAAATGTTTGAAGCAACACGTATCCCTGACCCTGATGGCGATGGATATGGAGACTGGTTGAAAACAGAAGGACAAGGAGCACAGACTCCTAATTTCAGTGGAAAGTTCAATCGCGATGTATTTAACTCTATGTTTGAGCAAGAAGCAGCAAAGACCCGTGACGCAAGACAACAAAATGCTTTAACGATTGCGGCTCCACAGGCACTTTTGTTTAATCCGAGTTATGGCGTGGAACTCGGTCGCGAGAAAGGGGACTTTACAACCGCAGCCAATGCTGATATGGGTCTTCAATATACAGACTTGAAAGCAGCTTATACAACGGAAAGCACTTTCTCAGGTCAGGTTGCGGATGTCCGTGTTGAGAATCGTTCCTTTGACCAATACCAACAATCACGCAAAAAGGCCCCCGACCCTTTGCGAAATGAGGAGCTAGCCGCCATTCAACAAATGGAGAAAGAAGCGAATGACCGTGAAAAGAGACGTCAGCTCCGTGCAGCGGAGGAATCACTTCAGGCCGATGATTTCCATCAGAGAATGAAACGTCTTGTTATCACGGATGGTGTGCCCATAGAAAGACAGAAGCGGAGATAAGAAGCAAGATTTATTGTAAGCGCATATCAGAAGATGGATCTAAGATCTCAGCAAATTCTGATTCCCCTCGTCTTGGTGGGGGTCACAGCATTTATGATGGGCGTATACGGATTTGGAAAAGAAACCAGTATAAGTCCTTTCAAGGAAAAGAATCTTTTACAAAAAGGCCTGAATGCGCCAACTCTGTGGTTGTATTACGACTCCAGTGATGTCAATTCACGCTGGTGGGCAGATTTTGGTGCCAGAAGCAGTCGTGTGTTAAACCTTCCTTTTTTGAATTTGTGCTATGAGCGCATCTGTAAATTAAACTCCGATACCTACAAGATTGAAGTGATTTCTGGGCTAACGGACTTGGCCTCTCGCTTAGGAGGGTGGCAGGAGTTGCCTGTAGGTCTTCAAAATCCGTTGGCAACCGTGGGAGAGGCCGAGCTGAATTGGATTCGCGCGGAGATTCTGTGTCGCTTTGGTGGTCTGTGGGTTCATCCTGCCACAGTCTGCTTGAAACCCTTCCCGGAAATTCCTCAAGGCAAAGTCATCTTTTTTGGAACTGATGGTGATGCGACCTATGCGGGCCCCGGTGGAACTGCTTTGCCCAGCTTGTATGTCATTGGAGCGGGACGTAAGCATCATCCTATCTTTGAAGGGTGGGCACAAGCCGCGTTTGAACGCTTAGACAAACGCATGGGAGGACAACAGATTCGCGGTGACCCCAAATGGGACTATACAGCCTTTGCGGCAAAACATGCTGACACAATCAACTATCCGAATTTGGAATTAAGTCGCAGACCTGATGGAAAGCGTATCCAATTAGAAGATTTATTGGCCGCTGGACAAGAAGGAGATTTGCGTTTCCGCATGACCGATGAAACGGTCTATTGCCCTATTCCTTGGCCTGAGTTGAGAGAGCGCCGTCTCTTTGGTTGGTTTTTACGCATGAATGAAGACCAGATTCTCAGCAGTGATTTGGCCATTAGTGATTTATTTCGTGCGTTGTAGAAACATAGGGTTTAAACTATTCATGGGTATCTGAAAGTCAAAGTCAAAGGGAAATCGTTCCATTGGACTATGACTCTAAACTAGATAGGAGTTCCGGTAGGTATTTTTGAAAGTCTACAATAGAAAGATGGCTACATTGTTTCAAGGCTTGAAAAACATGTTTACACGGAAAAATGGGAAGAATGGTGTACATCTTGCAAATGCGTATTCTGCCTTGACTACAAATGCCAACATTGCTGCGGCAAAAACACGTATCTGTGGACTGTTGGACCAAAAAATACAACAAGGAAAGAAATTAGATATCACAGAAGCGCGCTATGCTGTGCAGCATTGTAATAAAACAAGAAATCAAGTGAAAGCTAATACTCAGAATCAATATATAGTAACTCCTGGGAGCCCTTATAGCAATTCTCCTGCCGCACGATTCCTGAATAAGGCCATGAATTCTCCCATTTCTCCTTTGAGATATCCAAATGAAGCTGATACCAAAATGCTAGGTGGAAAAAGACGCAAGACATACAAGCGCAGACATACGCGTAAACACTAATCAAAACAAACAACTGGATCAACATAATCATAAAACACTTGGTAAAGAGTCGTTTTATGACCATTTACCATGCGTTCCTGAACTTTTAGTTCAATATTATTCGATTTCAACAAGTGACGCAGGATTGTAACAACCCTTGAGTGTGTCATTTCTCGTTGTAAATACCGCTCGGCCTTACAAGGTAAATAGTAGGGTTCTAAAAGTGGCAACCAGTCGTCCAATGCTTCTATAGAAATCTCCTCTTTGGAAAACCATCGTTTATCTGTCAGTGTTCCTAATTTTAAAGACCGGAGCACCTGTTCTATAATTTCAAGTGGTGGACACTTGCGAAACATCTTCCTACTAGTCTTCCCATAAGGAACGGCACAAAGCTAACACATCCAGTAAATGTGTACGTCCATGTGTATAGTAAACCCAACCCTGAATCATTAATTCATGAAGTTTCTGGTCTTGTTTGGGCGGAAGGAATCCCATGGTTTTTGAGCAGCGAAAGAGTTCTGTTAAAAAATCTTCATACGAAATTCCTGAATTCCAAATTTCAAACAATAAATTTAGAGCTTGGGTTTGATCATGTTTCAACATTGAAACAATAAAATTTCGGATTCTATCATCGGAAGCACCTGAAAATAACAGACGGAATTCATCTTCTTGAAAATCATCTCCTAACGCGACAATACATTTCATATACTGAAGGAGATGTCTTGGAGATAAACTCACAATTAACAAAAAATTTCTTGTTTTGTCGCTAATAGGCTTTGGGAGTTGTAAGCGCCTTTTAAAGATATCAAAGAGTTCATGAAGAGATACAGTTTCAATCTCTATGTGGAGGCAACGAGACCGCAAAGGCGCAATTAAATCACTCACATGGCGACTGCAAAAGAGAAATCGTGTGGTATGCGCATGGGTTTCCATGGGTCTTCTGAGTGCTTGTTGAGAGACAATAGGGAGTGTATCCGAATCATCACATAAAATCCAACGATAGATACCAGGCTTGGAAGAGCTATGGCGAACAAACTCCGCAACGCCTTCACGAACACGATGGATACCTCTATCGGAATCAGAAGACAAACTCAAGACCCATTCAGGGTCTGTAGAATCTATTCCAAATTGTTGGAAATAGGCTTTGAGAAAGGCGAGTGCTAAAGAGGTCTTTCCATATCCAAAGGATCCTGTTAAAAATAAATGAGGAGGGTCTTTTAAGATTGAGTCCAGTGTTGTGTAGATGGAATCTTGTCCAATGAGGTCCCGTTCCATTCTTCCTGGTTGTTTGTTTTCATGCTTTAGGGCGGCATGAATCTAAACACTTACTTCACGCATTGTGTAGAATGGAACTCTATGAGCGTTTGGGTGTTAGAAAAGACGCAGATACCAGTGAAATCAAAAAGGCCTTTAAAAAACTAGCCATGACACATCATCCAGACAAGGGAGGGGACCTTGAAGAATTTAAGAAAATTCAACATGCGCACGAGGTTCTTACAGATGAGAACAAACGTAAAATGTATGATATGACAGGCTCAGAAACAGGAGAACCTCCTCAGGGAATGCCTTTCCCTGGAAGTGGAGGAATGCCCTTTGATATGAATGATTTGTTTGGAGGCTTCTTTGGTGGCATGGGTCCCATGGGTCCTATGGGTCCTATGGGTCCTATGGGTGGTATGGGGAGACCAGGTGTTCGTGTAAAGAGACCTCAGGGGCCACCCAAAACGATTGAAATTCCACTGACACTCAGAGACTTTTACCATGGAAAGACACTCCAGGTGAAGTTTGAACGGAACAAGTTTTGCGAAGCCTGTAAGGGTGAGGGTGCTACGAGTTTTCAGAGCTGTGGAACCTGTAAGGGTCAGGGAATTGTCCGTCAGATGATAATGATGGGACCGGTTCATATGGTGAATGAAGGTCCTTGCCGAGATTGTATGGGTGTAGGAAAGAAGGCTTCAGGAAACTGTTATGTCTGTAGTGGTAAGAAAACGAGATCCCAAGAAAAAACAATTGATGTCAAGATTGAACCTGGTATGAGACCTTCTGATGTGCTTATCTTTCCAAAGGAATGCTCGGATGACCCGAATTATGAGGAGCCAGGAGATGTTCATTTTTTGCTTCAAGATGCCGCAGGGGATGAAGGTTGGGTCCGAAAGGGAGATGATTTGGAGACCTATGTTCACAGTTCCTTGAGTGAAAGCTTATTGGGATGCTCCAAGAAACTACAAGGACATCCAGGATATCCTGATGGATTGGAGATTCAAGTGCCTGTAGGGGCTCTCCATGGCGAGTTTGTTGTCTTTCCAAACAAGGGTATGCCGAAGAAAGGCACAAAAGACTTTGGAGTTCTTCGCTGTCGTGTTAGTATAACAGTCAGTGAAAAGGATAAAGAAATTCTTCAGCGCAATGCTGTCTTGCTACAGGCTATGTTTCAATCATAATATTTCTGATACTTCAGTTTTGCTTCCCAATGATATCCCCACCGTCCAAGAGGAGCGAACTCAGGACTCATCTTTAAAATGCGCATAAGAAATTGATACATGATATGTGCTTCATATCACGTAACGATTCAATTCAATTTTTACATTTAATACCGCTTGGCGACACCTGGAGCAAATGACGCAGGGTCCTCGGCCAACTTCCACTCCGCGTTCATGCCAGATAAGGCCTTGGTCATCTGGCTAGAGTCCAAAAGCATGCTGGGGCCACCGAAGGGAGCAGGGTTGCTATCATAGGCAGCACCACCGCGCATCTTGCGTGTTCTGCGCATCTTCCGGGAAGCCTTGCGGCCCTTCTTAGAAGCCTTGCGGCCTTTGCGTCTGCGAGCACCACCCGCCTGACCCGGGTCCTTCATGTTCGCAATGGCAGTGAGAGCAGAGTTCAAGGGGGCAACGCGAGCCGCGTTCATGAGGTTGGCAGGGATGAGAGCCTGCTCGGTAACAGCACCAGGGAAAGGACCCGCATCCAACGCAGCACCACCGTGCTGCTTGGCGTGCATAGAGGCAAACTGCTGGCCCTGAGCCAAGCTCTGGGCAAGCATCGCCGCCATGGGGTTACCAGCTGTAGACGCAGGAGTAGAATCACCTCCGCGCATCTTATGGTGCCTACGCTTGTGTGTGCGCTGCTTCTTCGAGTGACGACGAGACATCTTCTTAGCCATTTGTTTCTACTTGGAGACGCGAAAAAAAAGGTCTCTCTCGGTAGAAATGGAACCACAGTGGACGAAGGCTATTTCAAACGAGACTGTTTGTAATTTCTTTTATGTTTTCTATGTTCTCTATGCCATTCTTGCCATTATTAGCGTGTTCGGTTTGGTAGGAGGTTTCTATATGAACTTGCCGAAGAATGTATTAATTGCGACATCCATTCAGGGTCTTTTAATGGCAGGACTTGCTGGGACAACCGCGCTTTTCCACTATTTAGTCTGCTCTCGTGCTTTGTTACCAAGTGTCGGAGGAGGACGCAGAGACTATTAACCCTCTACAACGATTTCAATGAGCTCTACTGGATTCGGCTCGACGATGAACACTTGTTTTCCTTTCTTGGCATGACGAATGGCGACTCCTTCATTACTCCGTGACTTGATTCCCACAAAGGTTACCAGATGCGAGCATTCTTTGAGAATCCGCGCATCTCGTAAAATCCCTGCTTTTCTCTGAAACTTTCGCCAATCTGCTTCCACACATTGGGTATCTATATGATTTCGCTCAGCCCAGATAGAAATAAGAGCGGAACTTGTTCCTTCACTTGGTAGAATGATTTTATCGGGCATGCGCCCCAAGACACTCATGAGAGGATGAAGGACCTTCTCATGAATTTCTTCTTTGGTGATTTGATTGTGAATTCCTAGAACTCCCAAGTAAATCGGTTTCCCAACAATACGTATGTCTGATTCAAAGTCCATGGTTGCTTTTTCTATTCAAGACGAATGAGTCAAATTTTAGTGCTTGCATGTATGTTTATTAGCTCCTGATGTTACTGATGCTGCTATCATTTACTTAGAGCGTCTCAAAAAATGCTCTAGAGCTGCTCATAATCTACAGAACGCATCTGTGTAGCATTGATGCGGCGCTTCTGGATCTTACCAGACACAATATAAATGGAGTTCTCCGTGAGGATTAAAAAATCATCCTGAACCTTGTAGATTTTACCAACCAATGAGGTGAACTCCTCATTTGACTTGACAAGCATCTTCTCCTTGGTATCGGGGTCCTCACCAATGAATGCCTTGCTAGTAGCAGACTCTACATAGTAGTCAAGCTGGATAGGCTTGTCCTGCTGAATCGCAAGACGGGAGGCATGGAGAAGTGTCGTAGCACCAGGAAGAATTTCCTGTTGCGCAGCAGAGGTGGGGGGAGCAGCATTCGTTGTGGCCGGAACTGAGGAGCTAGACATCGTGAATTCTGTGAGTAGAACTGAAAGTCGGAGAGCTGATTTTCCGCATTCACTGCGGAAGAGGTCGGAGAATCTCTTTGGAATGTCTCTTCAGAATCTGATTCATATAATGATAGGCTTCCTCTAACTGTTCATATTTGCGAGCACCTGTTACAATGATATCCCCTGTTTGAAACGCAAGGATTGTGATTTTCTTACACTGACCAGGCGCATCGCCTTCACCTTGTCCCTGGCAAGCCTTCTCGCAATTACAAATACCAGGGCGTCCAATTTGGCGTGATGTATTGTAGTAGTATTTGATATTGACTCCCTGGTGGATAAGTTTCTCCAAAGAGGAGAACAAACTATACTGGGGCCCACTGACAATTTGGTGAAGGTTATCACGGTGAATGCTCGCATTTACATGATAATCAGAGTTAATCAGCTGAATCTTTAGTAGTTTGACAAAGACGGGCTCCTTGCTGATAGGTGTAGGGAGTGCTTTCAAAATAGGGAGGAGCCATTCAAGAGTAATAGTAGCAAATTCAAGTCCAGTAATTCCTGTCATCTGGATTCCACCATTCGCAAAGAGTTTGATGTTGACCTCCTTGAATTGTGTAGGGTCTTCCATACGTCGCTTCCGCACAACAAGTGTGCTTTGGTTAAAGAATGACTTTTTCGCGGCCTTCTTTTTTGTGAGAAGGTCGCGAGCCGACGCACCGACAACGCGGTCCTTATGTTCCATTTTCAGAATCCCTTCTTCAGGATAGCCAAAGGGAATCAAGATAGAAGAGAGTTGCTCAAACAGTTTGTCCAAATACAGTAAAGACCCAATGTTTCCTGTCGCAACATTTGTTGAAATTCTCAGAGGGGTGAATGTAACGTCCTTTGAATCCATTTCTTGCCTGCCTAAGGAAATGGAAATTTACAATTCAAATTTGCCGCGCAGCATAAGGATCCATTCAGACAAGTCCTTTACAGTTTCATGAAGCAGTCTTACTTGTAAGACATCCGCATCCGCAAAATGAAGTAATGAGATAATTTCTTCTGGACCCACACACCCTAACGTTTGAAATATAAACAAGGCTTGATTAATGACTTCTCCAATATATTGTGATTGCGCATATTTTTCTACGAGTGCTTGAATTTCATGGCGCGCTGTATGAAGCAAGAGCCATCCAAATATATTGCATTCTCTAGACTTGTTGTATTGGAGGAGGAAAAAACGAATATCTCCTCGCCTATAATAAATATCGGATGGCGCAATAGTTTTTGTAATTTCTTGTAGCTTTTGTTCATTGCTCACATTGTGGGTGAGTTCAAAAATAGGTTCAAATCGGCTTCTGAATTGGTCAGCAGAAGGAGTCTCAAAATAGATACGAAGAAATCTGTGAAGAATTGAGGAATGAATCCGTGAAATCGAATTGCATAAGAAAATAATCAAAAGGTCGCTGGCTGGCTTGTCTAACAACGGACGCAGGGCAGATTGCGCTTGCTCTGTTAATGTTTCCGCTTCATCAAAGATAATAATTTTGGGAGCCCTTCGTTGGAAAAAATCAGAACCAAACAAGACATGGATCTGTGATCTGGCAAATGGGTAGACTTTGGAGCGAACAGCCTCTAGGCTTCGCTCATCGCTGGAATTGAGGAACAATGCTTTCCCTGTAAATGTTTTTCTGTTGTTGTAAAAAGCTTTGACGAGAGAATGTGCTGTTGTTGTTTTTCCAGAACCAGGTGGCCCTACGAACAGCAAATGGGATAAGCACTCGGGCTTTTCCACAAATTTTGTCAATAAGTTCCCTATTGAAGGGTCTATACCTTCAAACATAGTAAGTTGTCTTTGATTCTCTCTAGGCTCTTTTTACCGAAAAGCCTAAACAAGCGACTGAGGAGGCCTTTTAGGAAGATGCCACCCAAAGGACGTGCAAAAAAGACAAAAGAAGAACCCGTTGTAGTAGAGCCTGTCCCTGTCGCTGTCGCTGTCGCTGCCGCTGTACCTGCCGC
>Ga0247837_1005153_pt1 | contig 20008 bp, 26 predicted proteins | sample LaCtaG_2_FD_187115 | JGI IMG/M metagenome (GOLD analysis project Ga0247837, IMG submission 187115) | Freshwater microbial communities from meromictic Lake La Cruz, Castile-La Mancha, Spain - LaCruzMarch2015_14.5m | ecosystem: Environmental > Aquatic > Freshwater > Lake | place: Spain: Castile-La...
ATCCAGCCGCGCCACCAGGTGTTCATCAACAACATAATGGACGACCCGCGCGTGCGGTGGATTCTGAGAGGCGTGCACCAAGGCGTGGAGACGCTTGTGAACCGGAGGACGGACCTCACGCGCTTCACGTTCCACGTCGACGACCGCAAGGTGTACCTGTTCGTGCGCGTGTGCCCTCCGCACTTTGTGGAGCTCGGGACGTCGTCGACCACGGGCGAGCTCTCGGTCCGGATCCGGCAGAGCACGGACGTGTTCGGGGACCTAGCGGAGCTGTGCCTCGCGGCGGGCGAGGAGGACCACCACTGAAACGTTCGCGTCCATTGTGCAGCGAGTATTAAAGACAATATGAACATACCGGTGCCTATGTCTATGCGCGTGAAATTTAACGCGAAGCTAACCACGTTCAGTTCCCAGGGCGAGTTCCCGTCCGACACCGTTGACACCGTGATTCTATCGAACTGCGACGGCTGCTCGCACCAAACCGTGAAGGTTGAGAAGAACGGGCTGCTGAAGGTTGACTTTGAGATGAAACCGCTGACGTGCGAGACAAAAATGACCGACCGACTGAAAATGTTTTTCTACTACCGCGACAACTGCGACGGCCTGCCGAAGCCCATAAGCGCGGGGCACATTCGGCTCGACAAGCTGGCGGACCGCGCGCGCCACGGGGGCGAGGAGCCGTTCCAGTCGAACTTCTGCAGCAACACGGTCGCGGTAAAGTTCGTGCCCGACCCGCAAAACACCATGCACATCGACCTGCAAGCGCTGCGCAACAACGACTCCCTCCGCGCGTCCGTGCTGTCCGACATCAACGTGGACCCGCCGGAGAAGCCCAAGCTGAACGAGTGCGTGGAGCTGATGAAGCTGCTGGACCACAGCGTGAAGAAGGGCCTGCAGTCCAACCTCGAAATCTCCAAGGAGAACGGTGGCGACATGTTCAAGTCCATGTTCACGGCGCACATCATGGGCGGGGAGGCGGCGCTGTATAATCTGTATCACCTGGATTTCGACGGCGCCCACAACTATCCGCCCTGGCTGGCAACATATCTCCTGGCAGAGACCCTGCACACCAACTCGCTCACGTGCGACCAGGTCAAGGCGCTGTCGCCCGATCTGCTGACCAAGTTCGTCGCGTCCTACGCGCAGGCGCCGATGCGGTCCGCCAGTGCCACGCCCTACACGCCGGACCTGACGCTGTGCGAGTCGCCCGAGCTGGCGAAAACGCGCAAGTGCTCGATGCTCTCCGAGGTGTTCAAGGGTCCGTTCCGGGAGCCGGTGCACTACCTCGAGGGCAAGCGCAGGTCGCTGATTGATGACGATTGCGAGGGGCTGGCCGCGCTCATTCGCGACGGGGTTAACCATCTTGGGTTCCTTTACGCTAAGCACAACGACCTCTTTAACAACTCCAGTAACATGCTCGCGTACAACACCATGATGAAATCTTACTTTCCGCAGGACCTCTTCGGGCAGTTCGCCAAGAAGGACCAGATCAAGCTCATGGACCTGGCCATGCACATTGGCGAACGCGTGCACAGGAACGAGCTCGAGTGCAAAATCACCCTCGTGTCGGCCAACGGCGCGTCGTACGGATCCGAGGGCGACATGCACGGGCCGAAGCACGTCCAGGCCCACGCGTGCGCGTCGCTCGTCTGCAACCACCCCACGTACCCGCTGACCTGCATGCTCGAAGGCACCGCGTGCATCGCGGACGAGGTCACCACCAAAAAGGTCGACATCGCCGATGAGTCGGTCTCCATGAGCGATCTCGTCAACTCCCTGACCGTGCAGCCGCCCTTTAACAACCTCTTCAAATTTCCCGACATCCCCAAAGAAGACACCCGCCTGGCCATGCACGTCACCCACTCCAAGGGCTCGTTCTACCGCTCCGCCTTCACCCAGAGCAACACGCTCCTCGGCGCGCAGATTGGCGACGGCCCGATGTCCTACGGCGTGGACATGGAATTCCTATCCGACCACAAGATCAAGGTGCACATGCCGGTGCAGGGCAAGATCCTCGGCGCGGAAAACTTTGACAAACTGCAAAAGTATGTGACGGCCCGGGCGTGCGAGATCCACCCGCCGATGGCCAGCCACGAGGACCTGCGCACGGAGCTGAAGTGGGCCCCGATGTCTCTGTTCAAGGGCTGCGACGGCGTCGACTCCAACCGCCCCGTGACCACGGCCATGCTGCACGTCACCACCACGCCCAAATACCACGACACCATCATGCAGCAGTTCAAACAGGAATCGGACGAGTTCAACTCTAAGAAAGTGCACACGGACCTGGGGTTCTGCCGCACCTTTGCGTCGATGGACGGCGTGACCAAAGTGCTGCACATGTACACTGACAACCTCCACCCACTGCAAGCACAGCTCATGCGCAAACCCGACGCGGCCAAGACGGAGTAATGACGCAGTACCTTGGACGGGTAGGAGTTAACCACGCGCAGATCCTGCTTCCCGTCGGGGCCCTGCAGCACGAGTTCCTCGCAGTTGGAGCGCACCACCTTGTACGGATGCACGTCCATGCCCACAAAGACCAGGTCCAGGAACTTCTTCACGTTCCGCAGCAGCTTCTGGGAGATGCGCTTGCACGTGGAGTAGATGCTGCACTCGACCCCCGGCGCACTAAACAGGAGCGCGGCGGCAAATAAACTGACGGATCTGCTTTTTTTTGTACACCATCAGAATAAATGTACACACAAAAATGGATATGCCGCACACTCACATTGTTTTCCCGAAGCTTTCGGCGGCCAGTGTCCAGAAATTAAAAAAAAACACAGGTCAGTAAACGTGGCACCGTATGGAATCGCGCCGACGACGTGTCAGATACCAGATGTCTATAAAAGCCAGACGAAACACGCGCAAGCAACTGTTGCCATGTCAACGCCCACTGAAAACGACCAACCCACAAAAAAACGCAAGGTGCTGCGCCGCAAAGAAGGAGAGGTCGCGCCAACGGACGAGTGGGGGTCAGAGTCCACAAGCGACGATACATGGACCCCGCCATCGTCTGAGGAGGAGGAGGAAGGCGACAGCATGGTTGCCACCGTCGCACCATCCACCCGACAGCTGCGCTCCAGAGGGCCGGTGCCACGCCTTGTCGCGGACGAAGTGAACCCGATTATGGACAAGGCGGACGAAGAGGTCAACAACGAGTCTGATTTCTCCACCACCACGGACGAAGACGAGGAAGAGGAGGACGAAGAAGAGGAAGACGATGACGACGACGACGAGGAGGACGACGACGAGAGCGACACCGAAGAAGACGGCTACTCGGACGACGACTCGTTTGTGACCTCTGACGAGGAGGAGGACGACGACGCCGACGACGAGGAGGAAGTGCCCGTGCCCGACCCCAACGCGCCGTCTCTGGACCCGATCACCACCGACGAGCTTCTCGCCAACTTCGGACCGCCCGAGGAGCCCAGCGGGCCTGCGTGATACATACGCCTGTTTTTCGTATTAAATCAGCAAGCGCCATCCGGATGACTATAATGTCGCTGTTCCCGTGCGCGGCGCTGAGCGATATCAACTGCGATCCGTTGGCGTGCATCGCGCGGGTCATACCGTCGTGGAGTCGACACGAGGATTTCCTGTCCACCGCGCGCATATCAGCATCGTTTGTGACCCTCCATTCGGAGCCGTCAGTTTGCAATTCAATAGCAGCGGTACCTGGCTCAGATGCGTCCACCCGTTCAGCTGCAAAATCCGCTGGTGGTCGCGCTGGAACTGCCCGGCCTTCTCCGTCTTCCAAAAAATCCTACTGCACGCCTTTAGAAACACTTCATGAAACTGACGCTGATGATAGCTGCGATCCCACCCCTGACGGTCCAGCGCCTCCAACGCGCGGCGGCACGCCTTCATCCGCTCAAACCCAGTCGCCACCCCGTCGTTGACCCGCCGTCGCTTCGAAAACAGCTGCATGGCCGTTAGCATGGGCTCGGGCTCGGGCGGGATGTGCGCGGTCGCGTAGGCGTCGTAGAGCGACTGAAACGAAAGCATATGATGCACGACAGAGACGAAAAGGGATATATATAAAGTGCGTCCCCACATTACAAATGGATCCAGCATCGCCAACCCACGCCGCCATAGCCTCGCTAGTGGATAACTACACCCACTTTGAGAGCCTCCACAAGCAGCACCCAGACCTGGCCTTGCACGTGTTCAAAGAGGTTGAGAACCTGCGCGCGGCGCTGGACAACTTTCGCATCACCGTGGACTTCCGCACCGCGAAGCAGCAGCAGTACGAAAACATCACCTCGGTCGAGACTGACGCGTCGCCGTACGAGCCGTCCGTGGAGCCGCTCGGGACTGCTGCGGATGAGCCCGACCAAAATCCAAAAGAAGAGACCGCGACTACGGACGACAGTGACCAAAATCCAAAAGAAGTAGAACCTCTTCCTTCGGACCTTGAGGCTCATCTGGCGTTGGAGATAGGTCGCACAGAAAGCTAGGCCCGATATTCCGATCCATCAGCATAGTAAAGATCGCCGGGTGCCCGCACACACGCCTGAAGGCTCTGTCCAGCGTCCGCGCCGCCGAGCGTCTTATGGTTGGCGACTCCTTTCGCACCAGCGTCGTTATTTCGTCAACGAGCACGATCTTTGGAATAATATCCCAGTCGATAATCGACAGCACTTTCGTTTCGAGCGCGTTGGCGACCTGCCACGAGAAGTACTCGCTGTCTATTATTGAAATGAAATCCATCACATACGCGAACACGGCGTTTGCCACTCGCGATGGCATAGAAGCTGTATTTAACGCTTGATCGAACTTTAATACCGCGCGATGGATGACGAGCTCGTGCCTATTCTCAACCAGTACTTCACCACCGAAGACGGCACCATCATCGTTCAGGAATCGGGGTTTTACCGCAACACGCTGCTGGACAGCATAGTGCTCCACAACGTCTCGCAGGCGGAGCTCATGGTGCAGGCGTACATCGGGCGATTCATGTACCGCAGCGGCGAACGGCTGATCGTCTCGCTCGCAAACCACAAAATGCGCCGCCGCGAGATCTACAAGGAAGTGAGACACACTTTATTAGAAATGATGCTGGTCGTGGCGCTGACTACGCTGGCGTTTGTACTTCTGAAGAAACAGTAGCGCCCTTGTCGTCGATCGCCTCAGTCTTTGCCGCCGCCCTCACGTCGAACACCTCATTCGCCAACGTCCCGACGAAGGCCACCACGTCCTTGGAGTGCGGCACGCGGCACATGACGCGCTGGATCACCACGTTCGCTAGCAGTCGCAGGCAGTCTCTGTGCTTCTTGCTTTCGGACACGCACTCCAGCACCATCCGCCACACAAGGCGCTGGTCCAGGCCTCGGCCGCTATAGTCCGTCAGCACCACGCACCCGTTGACAAAGCGGTACCGCTGCGGGCTTGGGATGTCGCACGCGATCGCGGAGGCAATCTGGTAGAGGTACTGCCGCTGCGGCCTGGCCAGGTAGAAATACGGGTAAATAATGCCGTCCTCAAAAAACGCAATGCCGCTGACCCCAAACGATATGTGCAGCCGGCCGTGCAGAAACTGGCACGCCACGTTTGAAATCGGGTCCTCCAAAGCAGTGCACTGCTGGCACATGTAAGTAAACATTTTCTTCAAATGCGCCGGGGAACAAAGAAACAGCTCATCCATCTTCCTATGCTGCGCCGTGCAAACCAGCGGTAAGACCACAGACCGATGCGTTTATTTTACACATTCGAATTATGCATCTCTGAATGAATGCTCTTCTTCACCTCATCCCGAATCGTTTGCTTCAACACCCTCAGCGGAATCCGAACGCTCGCGCACGTCTCCGGGACGACACAGGGCGGCGGGGGAATATTGGATGTCTGCCACGCCAGATAGCTCGCCCCGTCCATCGCCTGGAACAGCCACACCCAGAAGGCCACGATGGCGATAATAACAATGATCTCAAACATCAGCATTCCCGCGCCGTACCCGCCACCGTGGTCGTCGTGATCGTCGCTACCCCACCCGTGTGACCCATCCACTTTTTCGCACAACATGAACAAACACAGCAGGCCATACATCACCCATTTACTCACCATATGATGTGTAGGCGCCGGTGCACCCCAATATTTATATAAAGATACATCCAACCGAAAACTACAAACGAGACACATTCAAGCATGTGCTGGCTTTGCAAATTCAACTCGGACAGGGACGCAATCGACATGAACCAATTCATTCAGGAAAACATCGCGTCCATGCCGGTGGAGACGCTGGCGCGGGAGGTGGCCGCGGAGCTGCAGGACCGCAAGCCGAATCTCACCGACGCCGATCTCGACGTGGTCACCATCCAGCACCACATCCAATCGCACACGCTCAACCCCACAGTTCGCATCGGCATCACACTGAGGCACATGCTGGATCTCAGCGACAAGGTTCGCGGACACCTGGACAAGGTTGACAAGGACGGGCAGAACCTCGGCCTCGATCCCAAAATGCTCGACTCGTACATCCGCCTCCAGAGCCAGATCCTCAACATCTACAAGTCCGAAACCAACCGCATGCTCTTCAACACCACGACAGGCAACAACTCCAATTAGATGGCTTCCGTAACGCATTCGAGCATCACCTTCGACGCAGTCTGCGCGTGCACGGTCCGGCACACCAGCATCACCCGCCGCACCTTTTTCGCCGCGAGCACGAAGTCAGACGACGGAATAAACCGGGCCGTTCTTGGCACCCGATCGGAGACCATGAGCTCAGTAAACACCCGGCGCGCCTCCGCGGTGTCGTCCACGTCGTGAATCAGATAGCGCGTGTCCTGCAGCCGAGCCAGATCCATATGCAGAATCTCCGGGAGCGCCGACTCCGACAGCTGTCTGTTGTCCCACACCAAATCGCAGAACGCCTTGCCCAGGAAGCTCAACATCATGTACGGGTCCCCAGAGCGAATGCGAACGATCTCGCTGCCGTGCACACGCGCCAAGGTATGCAGAAACCAGGACTTGGTGTTGGTAAGCACAGTGGGCAGCCGTCGGCGCAAGAGCTCCCGTCGCTGGACCCAGTTCACCGCCCTCATCATGGTGATGCCGACGTTCTCCTCGTGCACACGCATCTCGCGAACAGCGCCAAACGCAAACAGCATTGCCCGGGTCGCGTCACCCTTTCCGCTGAGGCCCAGGTCATCCCACTGAAGCCGCAGCGCCACCGTCCGTTGGGGATTCCGCGTCAAGGGAAACACGTGCGCGACCAGAATGGTGTCGATGTACGATTCGAAGTCATCATGCTCCAGGAACGAGGGATCCAATCGGACCTTGTCGAGGTCAAACGCACCCACAACGCCCCACGCCTCCTCGGGAGTCCGGCAGCAACGAATAGCGGCGGCCTGAAAGTTGGCGATCATATCCAAAAACTCGTTGTCCCCCACCGACCGCGGGGGGTTGCGAACGTAATTGTCCTCCAACTCCCGGTAGCACTCAGCGGGCTTGAGCAAAAAATCCGGATCCATCAGGAGCTCGTGCATCGTCTGATCCCGTGTCAGGGAGTCGTTCCAAAACTTGTGGTTCTGAGAACTTTTCAGCATTCGCATCTGCGGAGAGTGGGTGCAAAACGCCTCGGCCTCGTCGACGCCAGCCATGATGATGTACTGCAGCCGAACCATCTCAATCGTCACGGCGTGAATCGTCGATCCCATGGCGAGCAGGTAGGACCGGTTGTAAATCAGGTGCTGCAGCCGAAGCAAGATTGTGTCCTTGTTCGAATCCCACCAGTCGTAGTACACGTCCGCGAACGACTCCAACGCCCGCAGCATGGCCCTCGAGTGGGTGGTCTCTCCCAGCAGTCCGGCCCCGAGCAACGGCATCAGCGCAATGGCGGACTGGGCCAGCTGGGCATTCACAAACCCAACCATCATCACGAGCTCCGCCAGATGCGTGTGCACCAACAGAGCGGTTCGTGCAACGTGGAACGACATTGTGTCTTGGTCGAACTCAAAGACCTCGTCGTCGCCGTCCGTCCGCCGCTGGTTCGCCGCAAAGACCATCCGATGGATCCACATGCCGTACTTCCGCGCCACTTCCTCACTGCTCGCCACCTGGAAGCACAGCCGGATCGGGGAGTCGCGGAAGGCCTCCATCGAGAAGCGACGAGCGGTGAAAAAAACACCCAGCCGCTTCAGCGTGTTCCACCGCGCGTGCGAGTACCAGAAGCGCCGCTGAATCACCCGGGCCATGCCGTCCCCGCTCCGCGTCTGGTGGTGGTTGCTCCACAGCGACAGGAACATGTCCATCGCGCACCGAACCCCGTCCACGTCGGGAGCAGCCCCCCACCTCGACAGCCGCGCCACCACGTCCTTCGCCACATCGCCCAGCGTATCCCGAAGCATCCCAGGGCCCACGGCGTCGTCGAAGTGATACACCACCAGCACCGCCTTGAGCGCAGTCACCGCCACGGTCGGCGTTATCTCTCGCACGTGGGCGCAGTACCAGGCCCGGAACTCCTCGACGACGTCGTGCTCGGCCAGCATTCGCCTCAGGACGTCGTACGACACGAGCTTGAGCGAGGGGTCAAGGATCATGAGTGGCATGCGTGTGTTGCTGTCCGCAAACGGGACCAAACGATTTAAAGGCTGTTTTTTTTAACGCGAACTAAAAAAATCTATATTGGTGGGCATTTACACCTGAATAATTTAATTTAATAAAATGCCATGCGCAAGCAGCATGCAGTTCACGACACCGCGCAGAACAATGCACGATTGGCAGCCCTCGCCAAAATTCCAATATATAAGACACGCACGCCGCCAAAGCAAGAACCATGGACTCGTCGTCGATGCCCACGAACTCAAAGGATCTGACGTCCCTCCTCTCGCAGGTCGAAGCGCTCCAGAAGCAGCTCGCGTCCCAGTCGCAGGAGCTGAACATGAGCAAGGAGAAGGAGGATCAGATGCGCAACCAGCTCAAGGGGCTCGAGGACCTCAACAGCAAGCTGACCGAGTCCAAGCGGGAGGCGATGAAGGTCGAGTTCCAGGATCGCATCAAGGGGTGGATCAAGGACCTCGACGAGAAGCAGGTGCCCGAAAATCTGAAGACCGAGTTTTTGCAGGGCGTGGAGAACTTCGCGAACAAGGGCAACGAGACCGGCGTGTGGAAGGTGGTGTGCTGCGCGTCGGCGGTCCACCAGAACCAGGTCAACACGATCAACCAGCTCACGGAGCAGTACAACACGCTGAAGAGCAAGGTCGAGGGCGGCGAATTCCGGTCGGAGGAGTCGCGCAAGCGCAAGGACCCCGAGCCGTGCACGGACGTGTGGTCGCAGCTGGAGGGGATGTGCAAGAACTATTAACGCGCGTGCGGTGTATAAATGAATAAAAAATACGCACCAAACCACATTTATGTCGGTGCACATCGTGTTTGAGAAGTCCGCGGACGACAGCATCAAACGGATCATACAGGCACTCACCGGCACACACATCCACACCGAACTCGTAGTCACAGCGACCAATGCAGAGCCACCGTACATCTCACGGACGGCGTACTCGGCATACATGTACGAAGACTTCAGCAGCACGCCGGAGACCGAGTTTCGCTACTCTGACAACACGCACGACTTTCTGCAGGTGTACGCGTCCGCCGATGAGATCGAACGAATCAAAAAGACGTGCGACTCCCGCGTGCAGGTCAAAACCCCCTACAACCTCAAAGACATGGTGCTGAGCATAATCCCGCTCCGCAACCCGATGGAGAAAGACATCTTCCAGGTGAAAACGCTGTACTGCTCGCAGGCCGTGGTCCTCATCCTCCGCAGCTGCCTGGACCCCACGCACCCGGTCCTCCACACGCTGAAATCATTCAACAGCCGCACCATTAATCCGGAACAGCTATTTGCGGCGCTGAAGCCAGTGTGCCAGCCGGCCCAGGCGGAGAACGTGCTAAAAAGAAAGAGTGTACAAAATTACCAGATTAGGAAATTATAAAACCACCCCAAGAAACTAAGTTCCACAGCAGCCCTTCACTGACATGCTCGCCGTTGCCGCCCCCAAGTCCGCCGCAAGCGCGTCGCCGCAGTGCCCGTTCTGCCAGACCAGCCTCGAATCCCAGGCGAACCGCTGTCCGTTCGGCCACTCCTACTGCGACGGATGCGCGATCGTGATACCCATCAACCCGGACGAGATGCTTCCAAATGAGTTTGATAACTTCTGCCCCTCGTGCCTCGCCAACAGCATCGCCAACGACGAAAAGGAGGAGCCCAAGCCGCCCAACGCCTTCTTCTGCCCCATCGACCACACCCTCATGCGCGACCCCGTGGTCATCGAGGATGGCATGTCGTACGAGCGCACCGCCATCCAGGGCTGGTTCACCACCCACAAGACGTCCCCGCTCACCAACGCCGTGGTCAACACCGCCGTGATCCTGCCCAACACCAACCTCCGCAACATCATCGACCTCTGGCTCGAGGGCCACAAGAAGACCCACGACGACTTCAACTAGCCGACACGCCGTTGAGCTCCTTCATGAGCTGGATCTTGCGCTCGAGGAGCTTGGTCGCCTCGTTGGCGGGGTTGCGCCGGCCGATGTCGATCTGGAGCTGCAGCGCGTCTGCGTAATGAATGAGGCCTTGGAGATGGTTGGTGCCCTCGAACGAGTCGGACCCCATTTTGACAAAGAAGGGCCGCCTGTCGTTAAGCCGCGCCTCCGCCTGCTCCATCGAGGCCTGAATGCTCTGTTTCGTGTGGTTGCCGCGTAGCAGCGCGAACAGCTTGGTCAGGCGGGCCTCAATCTCGCGGAGCTCCTCCTCGCGCGGGTCGACGGTCTCTGCGGCTGGTTTTTTCGAGGGCATTACTCGCCGAGGGAAAGGGACGTCGCGCGTAAGGGCACGGGAGTATATATAACACGATAAAAACAGGGCGCCAATGCCGAATGAGTTGCTGGAGGAGCTGGCGGCAAGGGTGCATTATCTGGCGATGATGATAGCGCCTCAAATGGCTGTACAGGGGGTAGCGTACCAACCCACTGCACCAGCACCAACTGACATCTGGGACATTATTGATCCATCAAAAAAGATTACTACACGAGAACAGCTCACAGCCCCACCATATACAGAATTTACAAACCAGCTCCAAATTATTAATATTGTGCTGCTATTCGTCAATGCAGTTATCGCTGACATCTTCAAACCACCCCCTTCACCAGGACAAAGGTTAAGCGGAGCAACTGACAAGTCTGTTTTCTCGGTGAATTACATTAAAACAAAAAGCGCGACTTATATCGATACATTGGTCAGCAAAGTCAATGCAGACATCCAAGCAAAAACTCCAATTGCATTGTCACAGATGGATGAGAGCATAAAAGACAGCATCAAAGCAGTGTATGAGTCCAACATTCAGCAGTATACAGATTATACAAAAGCAGTCCTAGACACAGTCATTGACAGAAGCAAGAATAACATAACATCAGCAGTGATTACTTCGGATCAATGCACCAAAAGGAGACGAGCTATTATGAAATTAGGAAGTTCATATAGCCCGACATTCAAGCTGAAAAAGTGCACTATCATGCTTGAACAACAAAGTAGCACCCCTACATTCATAGTACAATCAAACATAGAGGACGATAATACCATTCGTGGTGAATCTACTGCCACAACAGCAAGCATACAGATTAATCCAATGCAGCCTGTAAATCCGACTTATTACCCACCAGGAGTCACGCCAGCATACCCACAGCAGCAGGTTCAGCAACCCCAATACCAACAAGGCTATACACAGCAGCCACAGTTTACTCCACAACCAGGCTATGCACAGCCACCACAGCCTGTTCAGCAGTACCCACAACCAGGCTATGCACAGCCGCCACAGCCTGTTCTGCCGTACCCACAACCGCAAGGCTATGCACAGCCACCACTGGCACCACCGCTCCAACCAAGCTACGCTCCCTCAGCTCCGCCAATGATGCCATCATCCAGCACCCCTCAACAAATAACACCAGAGCAAGGTCACGCAGTCGTAAACCAAGCTGCCCAGGCGGCACGCGATACGCTAGGACATATACCTGGCGCCAAAGGCATCATCGACAAAATACAGCAGCAAGCACACGGTGCAATTGACACGCAACCCCCTCAAGACAACGCGCCTGCAAAAAACCCAACAAAGGCGGCACGACGCAGGGCAGCGAAAGAAGCGGCAGAATTAAATGGGGTCCAAAACGCTAAAAAGACTGTCGCAGAGGCACACGAACACATCACGCCAAAGCCCACTCATACGGCGCAAGCAGAAGCACTCGCTACAGAACACAAGAAAGAGGAAGAAACCAAGCGAGCTGAACTAAAAGCAAACAAAAAGACCCAACAGGAAGAGCATGACAAGGCAAAGGAAGAGCTCAACAAAAAACACGCTGCGGAGCTCGAAAAGGCCAGCACTGAACAGGAAAAGAAGACGATCGAAGAACAGCAAAAAGCAGCCAGGAAACAACTAAAAACAGAGCAGAAAAAGGCAACAGACGACGCCGCCGCCGCGCGCGAGCACGCCAAGCTGGAACTCGCCAAGAAGCAGGCCGATGAACGGAAAGCATCGAAAGCGGCCCAGAAGGAAAATATGTCAGAAGAAGAAAAGGCCAAGCGCGCAGAGCTTAAAGAACAAAAGAAGAAGTTACAAGATGATCACGCAAAGGAAAAGGCTGCGCTGGCTGAACAGCATAAGAAAGAGGATGAGGCCAAGCGAGCTGAACTCAAACAGAAGAAACACGAGGAAAAGGCAGCACACGAGCGAGAAAAGGAAGAGCTCAAGATAAAACACGCAGCCGATCTCGCCAAAGCCACAGGCGAAAAGGAAAAGGAAAAACTCAAGAAAGAACACGAAGCCGCGGAGAAGAAACAAAAAGAAGAACACGACAAAGCCGCAAAAGCCGCCAAGGACGCGCGCGCTAAAGCAAAGAAAGAGATCGAGGAAAAGCAGAAAGCAGAGCGAAAAGCACAGAAAGCAGCACAAGATAAGGCTGCAAAGGATGCCAAGGCCGCGCGCAAAGCTCAGAAGGCTGCAGTGCCCAAGAAAATCGCCACCAAGCCCAGAACGTCCAGAAAGACCAAGAAGTAATTTATTATCATCAACCGCACGCAACCGCCGCGACCATATTCAGCCGGCAGCAGCAGTTCTTCTTGAGCATCGGGCCCAGCTTGACGCCGCACGCGCAGAACGAAGTGCCCGCCCTCGGATCGTCGCACACGCAGCAGTCCGTCCAGCGCTTGTTGTGCTCGCAGCGCTTCTGGGCCAAGATGTCCGCGTGCACGCGGCAGTGGTTGCGCAGAAAGGCGTTGGGCTTGCAGCAGATCAGGGCCTCGGGCGACAGATCCGCCTCCATAATGCAGAACGGACACCAGTAGGCCCGGAACTCAGCTGTAACCCTTTTCACGACCGCTTCCTTGGGCACCTTGCTGCAGACCAGCTGGAAGACCCGGTCCATCACGCAGTATGCGCACGTATGTCGCTGGCGGAACGAGGACTGGCGGCTCTTGCTCCTGACGGCGTTGTGGATTAGGCTCGTGCACAGCGGATTCTGAAAGGCGGGGCGCTTTCTGCCCAGTACCGGCTTCGGCTCAGCCTCGGCAGTGTAGTGGTTGATCAGCAGGTCGATGTCCATGTGATTTTGTCATTTGATGCGGGTTTGGACCAGTTTAAATAGACAGCTTTTTTTTAATTAAAACAATTTAATATCCGAGTTGTGTCACATTTGCTCTAATTTGGACACACCGCAGATTGCTCCTGTCGTGTCCGTTGGAGCAGTTAAACATTCCGCACCCGCCCGCGCCCCACCGATACGTCCCCACCCGGCCCGGCGGCACGCACGACACGCACTTGGCATCTCGGGCCCAGCGGCCGCCGTCGCACTGCTCGCGGAACATGCCGTTGCGGCAGGTGGCGTTGCTGCACCTCACACACGTGTAGCCGCTGCGGTAGAAGCCGTTGGCGCACGTAAAGTTGCACAGCGCGTCGGTCCAGTTCGCCATGTTTTTCACCGGCGCACACCTGGCGCAGTACGCATCAGCCCCCACGGCGCACGGCACGTAGTACTGACTGCGGTTGCAAACAATGCCCTGGGTGCATGCCACGCAGCGGATGGTGCCATTCTTCCAGAAGCCCTCGTTGCACCCGAACCGCTTGCAGTTGTCGGCGTCGCTCCAGAAACCGTTGGGCACGTCCAGACACCGCCGACACTCCGAGGCCACGCTGCTCGACACGGAGTAGGTGTAGCTCCACGGGATGTTGGCCCCAACACCGAACGGCCCCGTGCGCGCCCCGGTCTTGGCATCGAACACATCGAGGGACACCCCGCCCTCGTACACGTGTCTGGCCAGCAGCTGCACCACGCCCGTGTCCGACAGATACCGCACGTGCTCCGTCCCGTAAAAGGAGCTGCCGAACATGGTGGCAATCTGCGTCAGAGGCCCGCTCAGCGCGTTCATGCGATACAGCTTCGGCATCACCCACAAATACAGCGTCAGCCGGTCGGGCGCAATGTCCATCGACGACATCATTCCGGAAAACGAATACCGCGGAATCACCGCCCCCGACGTCACGTTGATCAGCACGAGTTGCGACCAGGCGCCCACCACCACCAACTCGGCGTCGTCGGTCTGAAACATGCCCACGACATTCCCAAACCCGTTGCCACAGACCATTGCCGCCGGCAGCCCGCCCCCCACCAACCAGGCCCCGGCGCCACCGACGACCAGCAGCCGACTGCCGTTGCCCCAGAACATAGCCGCCTGGACCTCAATCTCCGCGCCAGCGTCGGTTAGCAGCTGTCCGATCAACTGCACCGGCTTGGTATTCTCCCGCGTCCGCATATCAATGGCCCACGCGTGCGACACCCAGACACCGCCCCACGTCAGCTGCCGAGTGAACGCAACGAGACTGGTGCGATCGAAGGACACCAGCAGCGGGCTAGCATACCGACAGTTGCGCGGATCAATGCACTGGCGCGTCCCGTCTGCATACAGGCTCCGGCTCAGCGCGTACGTCACCGCAGACCCGTCCGTCAGGCTCACGGCATACAGCGTCTGGTACGTGAACCCGGACCCGGGGGAGTTAAAGCTGTTAAACATCACGTAGCCAACCCCGCGGCGCACGTCCACCGAACCAGGCGGGCACAGCCAGCTCGTATTCGTCTTGCACACCGAGCTGCCGTCCGTCCCACACCGCACCGGATCGGCCGTACCCTGCGGACACATGTCTCCGGGGACGCACGCCTCGTATCGGTTGCCAGCGCACACGAACCCGGCCGAGCACAGCTGCGGAACCGCGGATCCTGCAGGGCATCGGGTGCCGTCAGCGCAGGCAGGGCCCACCGCCACGCTTTTGGCAGGGCATACGTAGCCGGACGGGCACTGCACCGGCGCCGTCGAGGGCGTCAGGCAAAAATAGCCGCCCGGGCAATCGAGCTCCGCCCCCGCGCCGGCCAAGCACGTGCTGCCAGGGGAGCAAGGTTTCGGTTCCACGCTTCCCCGAGGGCACGAGCTACCGGCAGGGCACCGCACCATGGAGCCAGGGTCGGCGCAGTAGTACCCAGCCGCACACGATGTCTCGGCCGAGGCGCCCCCGCCGCAGTAGGAACCGAGCGCGCACGCGTACTGGCTGTAATCCGCCACGCCCGCAGGACAGAAATATTTCCTAGGGCACGGCGACTGGGTCGTGGCATCGGGGCAAAAGTTTCCAAGCACGCACGGCGCGGGCGCGGCCGACCCCTGAACACAAACGCTCCCCCGTGTACACGGGAACATGGTGAAGTCGTACGTCCGCGACGGGCAGTAAAACCCAGCAGCGCACGGCTGAGCGTCGGTGGAATCGACACAGTAAGAGCCTGCAGGACAGGATCGCGTCGCGGACGAGCCAGCGGGGCAATAATCGCCGAGCCGGTCACACGCAGCATACGAGCCGCCTGTACACGAAAAGCCGGCCGGGCACACCGTCATAGCAGGCGGGCGTGTGCACAAGTAGCCGGACGGGCACACGAAGCAAACGGTGTCGGCTTTCGACGAGCAGGCCTTGATCAACGACACGCCACCGCCCACCACGCACGGAGAGCACGCAGCGACCGGCGCGGCGCCGCCCAGGCAGTAAAAGGCCCCAGCAGAGCACGGAGCGCACACAGTATCCGCGGTCGCGTTGCAGGGCCTCTTGGCGTAGTATCCGGCGGCACATTGCGTGCACGACACACACACCGCGTCCCGCGTGAGCGAGCAGGCCCGCGTTTGGTAATTGACACCGCCGCCACAACGCGAGCACGACGCCTGCGCGCCACCAGCGCAAAACGAGCCGGCGGAGCACGGCAGACAGCCGCCGTCCGAAGAGTAGAGACCGGCAGGACACTGAGAGGAAACTGGCTTCAGCAGCAGCAGCAAGAAAACGCCCCTCCACATCCACACGGGTCATCGGCTGTTTATATAAAAGCGGGCCACGGGGCCAGGGGACAATGCACAGGCTGATAAAGGTTCCGAATAATATGTTGGGTGCTGATGTTTCTCCAGAAACTAAAGAAGGAGGGGAACAAGCCACACCTGCCGCAGCACAAGGCGAGGCACTACCATCAGTAAAGAACCCCCCTCAGAGCTGGACATCATACATTATTGGTTGCTGTGGCCTCGCCAGTTTGGTTACTTCACCATGCTACGGACAAAAAAAATAAACCACATATCCAGAAACCTTTATTTTTTTTAACAACCCAGCCAAAAAATAGCCACCCACGCCACCAATGCCACACACCCCCGCCAACCCGACCCTCGAATGGCGCCGCCGGTACCTGCACTCCGTGTGGCGTCTTCGGAGACAGCAGCGACTGCACGCGTTTACGACCAAGAAGATGACCAAAACCCAGCTCAAACTACAGCGCGACATCAGCCAGCTCAAGAACGATCTTCGCCGCGCCACCAAAGGGCTTCGCGCCCAGGAACTGACCATCTCGGCGCAGCAAAACGTCCTGGGCCAATACAAGTTGCCATCATATTCCTCGTTCCGCCTCTGCACAGCACGCCACGACGAGGTATGCCCGCTTTCCCTGGGAACCATCGAGACGTCATCGCTGCCCTTCGCCCCCGACGCAGTGTACAACCCCAGCCAGCCGCAGCATACGTGCGCCGAACTAGCATGCGGCCACAGGTTCTCGTCAATGTGGCTGATCTACCACTTCGTCAAGAACTCGACGTTCCGGTGCCCGGTGTGCATGACCGGAGCAAAGCACTTCAGTTTCCGCATGGCAGACTTCCCCGAGCACCTCCGTCCAATCTTCCAGCATGCGTAGGAATAAAAGCAACCCTCAGCGCACGGCCACCACCATGTCCACCACCATCGCGTCCAAGTACTGCAACGCGTCCATCATCATCCTGCCCATCCTCTTCGGGGCGATGTACACGGCGTCCTACGACCTCAACACATCCAAGCACAACATCCCCGCCAGCGACCGCGCCGTCTACATGCAAACCATGCTTTTTGTCTACTCGCAATTCCTCATGGGGTATGCTTCAGGGATGGTGATGCTCGCGATAAAGTTCAAGATCCTCGAGATGGAGAATCTGCCGTATGAAGAAATGAAGGACCCTCCCCTCCTCGTGTCCGCGTAATTAACCGCCAATAAAAACCACATATATAAGCAAGGCCATACGTACGCATACACACAGGCGTCTAAAGTTAAACTGCACCAAACGCTCAATGCAATTCACAGGCAGTAGCACAGATATGTGTCCCATCTCGTTTGCACAGGCTGTAGAACTTCAAAATCCTGTTGGGTTCAACTCCAAACACGCATTTGACTGTGACATGCTGGTAAACTGGTTGACACGCCATCACCCCACAAACCCAATCACGGCCGCGGATGTACAAGGGAAGATATCAGATATCCTGACCCCCCTGATAGTAAACGGCAATGACATGCACGTGACACTGACACAAAGCAAGCTGGACAAGGCCGGGTATGCACTGGACCAGCTGCATGTGTATTCACATGACATGGTTTTTGACAAATTGGGACTGATTGCTCAAGCAATACTACTGGTCGTTATGCTGATGGGCTTTATTTTTGTTCCGCACCCGCCAGGTGCTAGTATATAAATTCTCAAAGTTTTCAACACATATAGTCTGAGTAAAACAGTGCACACAACCAAAGCAGCCCCACACATGTCCACCGTCGCGACACAGGCCGTCCTCGCCGAGTTCTGCACCCAGCACGGACTGACCGTCGCCCTCGGCTTCATCGGCGCCATCCTGACCCACGAGCAGATCCAGTCCTTCCTCGGCTTCCTGCGACTCATCCCCACCGTCCCCGCCGACCGTCTCGATGAGCTCGAGCGCAACCTCCAACTCCGCGTCCGCGACATGCAGATTGCCGACCTCACGGCCGAGAACGAGCGTCTCCGAGAGGCCAACCGCGCCCTCGAGGTCAGGATCACCGCGCTGCAGGCCCGCCCGGCCGCCCCGCCTGCTTCCCGCCCGATGCCCGCTCCCCGTGTCCGCGGCACCATTCGACCGCCCGACCGCCGCCCGTCGATGCTGCCTTTGCGACTGAGCCCCGAGAGCGAGAAAGCCACGCCCGCTCCCAAGCGAGGAAGGGCCGCGGCGGGTGGAGCAATGCCCCCCATGCGCAAGCGAATAAGAGCGGCACCAAAACCAGCGCCCCTGCCAGCACCCGCGACACCTTCCGACGCTGGCTCCGCGACAGAGGAAAGGAAAAAGGACGACGACCCTCCCTGTGACAAAAGCGCCGGCGGCCTCGTCTCCACGAGCGCGGATCTGCTCTAAGCAATAAAATGCACAATAGCTGTTTATTATCTCAACACAATCACATCCGCGCGCGCTTCATCGCGACACCGAGCAGGTCGACACACCCGGCAGCGCGCTTGTTCGACGGACGCGGCGAAGGCAGGTCCAGCGCCTGCACCGTTTGCGACACGGCAGGCAGGCACAGACGCCTTCTGGCGGGAGGATCCACGAGCCCATCGTCCAGCACCGGGCGCTTCGGCAACCGCACCAGCGGACGGACAGGCACCGCCGGCGACGTGAACACGACCGTGCGCGGCCGCTGCAGCTCCGAGCAGATGTCGGGGTCGTCCAGCGGCCAGCGCTTGCGGCCAACAGGAACCATGTCCCAGCACCCGCCGCAGCAGACCGCGGAAAGCAGGACATCGCGCGACTGTTCGCTCCGCCGCCGCCAGCACTCGTGGTGCACTAGGCATCCTCGGGGGCATACGGTCCGAGCGTCGCCGGCGAGGGCGATGGCACCACGGCACTCAGAGCAGGTTTGGGCGCGGCTGGGGTTGAGCATGCTGGATCGATTTGCAAAAACAAAGAGGTTGAGTCAGCGGTTGATGAAAGAGCACGTTTGCTATTGGCTACAGTAAGTGTGTGCAGAATGCTGGCGCCAGTCGCGTGAATATATACTACAGGCGTGAGTTCAAGGATTTTTTTTGCGAGCGTCTCGTTCGTCTCGCGCAGCGTCTGCATATCGGCGTTGCGCTGAAGGTACAGATCCATGAACCGGAGGTGCTCGCGGCTGCTGACGGCCAGCAACTTGTCCTTGAGCGAGATCAGCTCGGAGGCGCGGTCAAGCTTGCGCTGCAGCAGCTGCGCGTCAATCTCGTGGTTTCGGCTCTCAAGGCGGAGGGACGCGACGCTCAGCTCGAGCTCGAGAACCTGGAACTTAAGGCGCTTGATGAGGTCGGCCGAGCGGATGGGGGTGGACGGGCAGGACGACATATGCAGGGGGGTTTACCGATGGTTTCCTGTTGGTGATCTTTTTATAAAATAATAATAAAAACAATGGTCGATGCCTTTTACAAATTTAAACACATTCCCACAGTTGATCATATGGTAATTGCATTCACATGCCCAGACGGTTCAGCAGTAATATACCCAAAAAGCGGACTGATATCGTTTCAAGGCAGGCTATTTAGACTTAGAGAAGGGCACTGCACCAAAATGCTCCTCCTCAGCTTCCAAATACACCACCCACCAGCAGTTACCATCAAGCTAGGAGACTACGGACGGAACGACAAAAACCCAAAATACAA
>Ga0247837_1005159_pt1 | contig 19980 bp, 13 predicted proteins | sample LaCtaG_2_FD_187115 | JGI IMG/M metagenome (GOLD analysis project Ga0247837, IMG submission 187115) | Freshwater microbial communities from meromictic Lake La Cruz, Castile-La Mancha, Spain - LaCruzMarch2015_14.5m | ecosystem: Environmental > Aquatic > Freshwater > Lake | place: Spain: Castile-La...
TCATGCAAACGATCGCCGTAGGTTGACTCAACCACCAAATAGTTAGATTCGGGTGGATTTTGTGGAGGATTCATCACCGGATCAACAAAGCGGCCTAAATCACCAGAGAAAAGTACAGATACACCTGCATGTTCTAATCGAATGGATGATGCGCCCAAAATATGACCCGCATAATGAAAGCTTGTAGAAAAACCCTCATGAATATCGAACGGCGTATCAAATGCAACCGTTTTAAAGTGTTTAAGCGACATCTCCGCTTCTGCTCGGGTATAGAGCGGCTCAGCAGGATGGTGTTTCGAGTAGCCTTTACGATTGGCGTAGAGAGCTTCCTCCTCCTGCAAATGGCCACTGTCTGGTAATAGTATTCGACACAAGTCCCTCGTGGCTTCTGTACAAATGATTTTTCCACGAAATCCATTTTTAACAAATAAGGGGATATAACCACTATGATCAATGTGCGCATGTGTTAAAAAGATATAATCAACCGTTGCAGGATTGATAGGCAATGAAGACCAGTTTCGTAGCCGAAGCTCCTTATAGCCTTGAAAAAGACCACAATCAACCAAGACACGCACCTGCCCTGTTTGTATAAGGTATTTTGACCCAGTAACAGTCTCTGTTGCGCCTAAAAACTGAATATCCATGATTAATATCCCTATTATCTAACAATAGTCAGTATACGTTGGAAATCATACCGAAGCAGCCCTAACCTTTTATGTGCGGACGTTGTAATGTATCCTTTTTAATGAAGGAATCACATCAGGATGATTATTTTTGGATAACACATCAAATAGCTTGAAATTAGTCAGATTAGGTATCGATACGCAACAGGAGTTGATTGTATATGTTCCTGCAAATTGCTTTATTTATAAATCAGAAGGGTTTGAGGCGTCGACACAAATTGTAGTATCGCTAAACGATCATTCCATAGTGGCTACACTCAATATTGTTATGTCAGATATCTTAAAAGGTTGTGAGGCGAGCTTATCCGAAAGTGCTTGGGAGCGACTCGGTGCTGTAGAAGGTGATTACATTCAGTTATCGCATTTCCTACCGCTAACCTCATTGAGCTATGTGCGCTCAAAAGTTCATGGCAACAAGCTCTCTGCCGAGGAATTTAGCGCCATTATTAGTGATATTGTGGCAGGGAAATATTCAAACATTCATTTAGCGAGCTTCATCACAGCATGTGGTCACGACAATCTCTCTGTTCAAGAAATTATTTATTTAACCCAAGCGATGACAAATATAGGCCAAAAGCTGCAGTGGGATAATCCTGTGATTGTTGATAAGCACAGTGTCGGCGGGATCCCAGGCAATAGAACAACACCGATTGTTGTCGCCATTGTTGCCGCAGCAGGCCTTATTATTCCCAAAACATCATCACGCGCTATTACATCGCCCGCAGGTACTGCAGATACCATTGAAACCATGACAAAAGTGACGCTAAGTGCATCTGAAGCGCAAGCCGTTGTTGCACGTGAAGGTGGGTGTATGGTTTGGGGAGGAACGCTTGGGTTAAGCCCCGCTGATGATATCCTTATTAGGGTGGAGCGCGTATTGGACCTTGACCCTGTGGGGCAAATGATAGCCTCTGTTCTCTCAAAAAAAGCCGCCATTGGTGCAACGCACGTGGTCATTGATATACCCGTTGGCCCTACCGCAAAAATTCGTTCAAGCCATGATTTTCTGAAACTTAAAGATTATTTCACGCTGGTGGGTAAGGCACTTGGGCTGCATGTCTATACATTAAAATCAGATGGACATCAGCCCTTAGGTATAGGCATTGGTCCCTCCTTGGAAGCAAAAGATATTTTAGCGGTGCTTCGTAATGATAAAAATGCACCGGTGGATTTAAAAGAAAAAGCCGTAGGTTTGGCATCCACGCTTATGGAGTTTAGTGGAGCCATACCGATTGGCAAAGGTCTTAAGCTTTCAAATGAGCTATTAGACAATGGTAGTGCTTTAAAAAAGTTCATGGCGATATGCGAGGCCCAAGGGGGATTTAAAGAACCAACAACAGCCCCTCTTACACATGATATTTGTGCAACATTAAATGGGGTCGTTACTGAAATTGATAATAGAAACCTTGCAAAGGTCGCAAAGCTCGCTGGCGCACCACATGATGCTACAGCGGGGATTGAGTTCTTTTCCAAAATAGGAACTTGTGTAAAACCTGGGCAAGTATTGTATCGTATTCATTCGGAATCAAAGGGTGCATTGGAATATTCACGTGCTTATGCGTTGTCCATGCCAACTATTGTTAAAATAGAGCGTGATAAATAACATGAGCAAACCCGTTATTTTTTCATTCCCTGGAAATACGCTGTTAACTCACGCGTTAAGGGATAGGCTTGACCTTGAACTGGGTACTGCAGAAATACATGATTTTCCAGATGGCGAATCGCTTGTGCAAATTAAGACGGAGGTTAAATATAAAACGGCTATTTTAATATGCTCACTTCATCACCCCAACTCTAAAATATTACCGTTGATGTTTTTGGGAGAAACGCTCAAAGAACTTGGCGCGAACAAAATTATTCTGGTCTCCCCGTATTTGCCCTATATGCGACAAGATAAGCGCTTTCATTCAGGAGAGGCTGTCTCATCGGTTCTTTTTGCTAAATACCTGTCAAGCTCAATTGACGCTCTTATTACGATTGATCCACACCTGCATCGCATTAAACATCTCTCTGAAATTTATACAATATCAAACATCTCAACCCTGCATGCCACAAAAAACATCGCTGACTGGATTCGTCATCATGTTGACTCACCATTGCTTGTGGGCCCCGATGAAGAAAGCCGGCAATGGGTCGAAAGCATCGCAACAGAGGCTAATCTGCCCTTTATTATTGGCCAAAAAAATCGCCTCGGCGACAGAGAAGTCATTACCTCCATTCCAGACAGTAAAAAAACGTCTAGTGTTCCGGTACTGGTAGATGACATCATATCTAGCGGCGCAAGCATGGCAGCAGCTATCACTTTATTGTTAGAACATGGGTTTAAAAACCCCATTTGTATTGGTGTACATGCGTTATTTGATAAAGAAGCTGAGCAGACATTAATACAAGCAGGCGCCTCACGTATCGTAACGTGTAATACCATCCCTCATTCAACAAATACAATAGACATCACGGATATCATTGCGCAAAGTCTTGCCACATTATATTGAGCGAATGGTGGTGACTTTACAGACTAAAATTGAACTTTATGTGCATATTAAAGTATATTTTCAACATATCTCTCTTAAAAAATGTAAAATAACCTTTACTTTAAAGTAAGTTAAATATTAATCTCCCTGCACGTAAAAAACCATTACCCTGCGTTTTAATGATTTGTAAAAATAGAGTCTGCTAGTGGATAAACTACTAAATATTAATTATGAAGATATTGATTCACCACAATAAGCAAGCTCTTACCAATTATTAAGAATTCAGACGCACTAAATTGCATTGAAAGTGAACACTAACTTATTGGTGTTGTCGTATTATCTATGCACCACCTTAGAAGAAATTGAACATGTTATTATTATCAATACGAAAATACATTAATCTTTTCATTAATCTTTTCATTAATTTTTTCAAATTATATTTTCCAGAAAAAAAACACCTATATAAAATTGAAGAAATAAATGAATACTTGAATCAGGTTGTTATATCATGCCGCCGAAAAAATGCCATTTTAGTTTCAACTATCGAAGATATTGGACACGATCAATATATAATCAATTATCTTCCCCCGCATCAAGCTTGCTGGATTGGATATTATTTTGGTAAAAATTGGTTTTTAAATAAAATGGCGCAGCAAAAAACAAATTCTTCTGAGTCACAATACCCTAACCACCAAGATTCGAATTATAAAATAATTTACCAAAATCGACGAGGAGAACTCATTTATCAAAACTCATATGATGGATTTGTATATACAATGGATCCCATAGAGTTGGCCAAAAGCAAAACTATTACCCTATTTAATGCATCACAAGCTTTTTACATTGGTTTTCTTGCTGGTCTAAAAAGCACTAAAGATGTAAATAAAAAACTTAACATTAACAAACCAATTTTAAAATTGGTTAAATGAAATTACTATGCTAGCAAAATTATCACAAATTAATGACTCTGACACATACAGCATAAGCGCATACAAATACATTACGTTTCTTTCTATGCTTTATTTAGCTTGTGAACTTGCTTCACTAGTTTTATCTTATAAGATAATAAAATTACCTTTGTTTTTCGGTGCGGCAGCTTCTTTAATTTTTCCAATAACGTATACCTGGAATGATATAATCACTGAAGTATATGGTTTTAAAACCACAAAAAAAATTATTTGGTTTGTATTTGTATGTGATTACCTCTTCGTATTTTTGATATTTTTTGCCATTCAAGCTCCATCCCCTTTATTTCATCAAGAAGAATCATATAATCTTGTGCTGGGTTCATTATGGAGATCATTATCAAGTGAAATGATTGGCGTACTAGTAGGGGCTTTCATTAACTCAGCAATTATTTCAAAATGGAAAATTATTACACATGGAAGGTTTTTTTGGTTCAGAAGTATTTGTTCATCCGCAATTGGCGAATTGATTATGTTACTTATTTCAGTTCCATTAGCTTTATATGGGACTTTAAATACTAAAGAAATAATTACCCTAATTTTATATGCCTACTCCTACAAAATTATATTTGCAATTATTATTTCAGGCCCTGCAAATTACCTTGCACACAAATTAAAATCTAAAGAAGAAATTGACATTTATGATTACAACGTAAGTTACAATCCTTTTAAAATTAATTAAATTGATCTCCACCACAAGTAGGACAATTTTCTAATTTTTCCCATGTTTCTTTAACAGTTATGTCAGAATTTTTAAAATTAAAAACACATAATTTTCCAAGAGCATTAGGTTCCGAAATTTTAGTTACTATTTTTAAAAATTCGGTAGATATAAGCCCTGATACGATTGATATCGTCGGCATAATAGCAACATTTGACAAGGTGGCCGAAAAAAAATGCTCTGTATTAGGGGGTGTTGACAATCATATTGACTCTTTAATTCATCAACAATTGAACGCAAGACAATATCGTTTTCTATCCCCCCATTGCCCATGATGAAATGCCTCAGTTAACTAAATGCATTAATCCCTGTGATATGACGCCCTAAGACCAACGTATGAACATTGTCCGTTCCCTCGTATGTAAACACAGATTCTAAGTTCAGCATGTGGCGAATCACATGGTACTCAAGGCTAATCCCATTTGCGCCCAATAAATTTCTACACGTGCGTGCAATCTTAAGCGCTTCTCGACAAGCATTCCCCTTTGCGAGTGACACCATGCTTGGCGTTTCACGTTGTTTATCTTTTAAATGCCCCAACTGCAAATTCAAACATTGTGCCTTTATGATTTCGGTGTACATGTTTGCTAAATCTTTTTGTATCAATTGAAAGCTCGCCAATGGCCTTTCAAATTGCTTACGCTCCATCAAATAATCACGAGTGATGTCAAAGCATGCCATAGCAGCACCCATCACCCCCCAGGCAATACCATACCTTGCTTGGTTTAAACAACTTAAGGCCGCACCCAATCCCCGTTGACTACCGGGAAGTAAGTTATCCTCCGGAACAAACACGTCATCAAACACGAGCTCTCCCGTAATCGATGCGCGCAAAGACATTTTTAATGTAATTTCTGGACGGGAAAACCCTTCAAATTCTTTTTCAACAATAAACCCACGAATGCCATCATCGGTTTTAGCCCAAACGATTGCAATATCGGCAATGCTTGCATTGGTTACCCACATTTTTGCGCCATTTAATTGCCAACCGCCTTTCACTTTTTTAGCATAAGTGCTCATACTGGCGGGGTCAGAGCCTGAATTAGGCTCCGTTAAACCAAAACAACCGATGACGTCACCCGCTGCCATTTTTAGTAGAAAACGCTTTTTTTGTGCCTCGCTTCCAAACTTAAAAATGGGATACATGCACAACGAACTCTGCACGGACACAAAGCTTCGTAAACCGCTATCCCCTCGTTCCAATTCTTGGCAGACCAGTCCGTACGCCACATAAGACGCCTCTGAACCACCATACTCTGCGGGCAACGTTAATCCTAATAGACCCAAATCAGCCGATTTTTTTATCAATTCACGTGGGAATACAGCATTCTCAAATGAGGCCGCCATAAGAGGAACCACATCATGCTGAACAAATCGTGCTACGCTATCACGAATCATCCGCTCGTCATTATTTAATTGCTCATCAAGAAACAGTAAGTCGTCCATGCTCTCTCGCTTTGTTCATTGCTTTAACCATTGCGACTATTTTATCGCGGCTCGGTAACACATATTGCCACGCATGACCAAGAGGAATAAAGCAGTCCTCACCCGTCAGGCGTTTTACCATTAATGTAGGCGAAGCTCGCTCCATCAAGAGTGTCATCAAGGCTTCACTCACGGACCCACTTCGACGCCCCTCATCAACAATCAATACCCGCTTTGCAGAACGTACCTCACGTAATATGGCGTCGTCTGGAAGCGGTTTTAACCAATGCAAATCAACGACCTTGACTCCAATATGGTGTTTTTCAGCTAATATTTTTGCAGCTTGTCGTGATAAATAATAACCATTTGCATAGGACAGAATAACCGTATCGCCATTCCCATAAACACCCACGTCTCCAAGTGCTATCGTGGCCGTTAAGGAAGGGTACTCAAAGAGCCAGCCATTATCACCTTCCGCGTGTAAATCTTTCATCATGTATAATGCGATAGGCTCTAAAAAAACCACCACGCGCCCTTCATTTTGGGCCAGGCTCATGCAGGTTCGTAACATTTTGACGGCATCAGGACCGTTAGAGGGGCATGCAACCACCACACCCGGTATATCTCGAAGTACAGTAATGGAATTATCATTATGGAAATGGCCACCAAAGCCTTTTTGATAAGCAAGCCCTGCAATACGCAACACCACGGGGTTTTGATATTGTCCATTTGAAAAAAACGATAACGTGGATGCCTCGCCTCGCAATTGATCTTCAGCATTGTGCAAATACGCGAGAAATTGAATTTCAGGAACCGGCAAAAACCCATTATGAGCCATGCCTATTGCTGTTCCTAGAATCGTGGTTTCATCAAGAATCGTGTCAAATACACGCCGTTTACCAAAACGTGCTTGTAAATCAGCAGTAACGCGATAAACCCCACCTTTTTTTCCTACATCCTCACCAAATACCAGCATGTTGGGGTACTGCATCATGAGATCCGTTAATGCAAAATTGATATGCTGGGCAAGGTTTCGCTTCATATGAAGCTGAGGATAACGCTCCCCAAACACCTCTATGCGACGGGCTTCAGACGCCGGCGGGTAAGTAGTGTTATTACGAGATTTAGGAAGTAACGCAGACATCACCTCTTCTCTACTGCGTAAAGGGGGGGAATTCAGTACTTCAATGGCTTTTGCTTGAATCAAGGCACGATTATCTTCGTAGAGAGAAATAATCGCTTCAAGGCTCATCCATCCTTCACGGTAAAGCAGACCTGCCGTGTACAAGAGCGGATCCATTGCCTCCGTCTGCTCTATATCTGCTATGCTTCGGTACTGCGACTCAATATCAGATCCCGCATGTCCCAGCAGGCGGACACACCGCATGTGTAAAAAAACCGCTTGTTTTTTAACGCGTGCAATGTGCAAAGCCTCTTGTGCTGTTTTGTAACACTCTGCAATATTTAATCCATCACACGTTAGATAATGCAAATGGGGTCGACCTTTTACAGAATCTTCTATCCATCGCGAGGGGGTCGGCACCGATATGCCCAATCCATTGTCTTCACAAATCAACACCAAGGGTAAAGGATAATTTTGCGCGCCAACCCAGGAGCATGCATTAAGTGTTGTTTGAGCGGAGGCATGATTAATAGAGGCATCCCCAAAGGAGCATAAAATGACGGCATCGGGAGGTAATTTGCTGGCAATGTTTAACTCTTTAGCACGGATTATCGACAATGCCGCGCCTAAGGCTTTGGGTAGATGTGATGCTATGGTTGATGTTTGGGGTGGGATGGTTAAGGGCACACTACCAAATACTTTATGCCGTCCTCCGGCAATGGGATCATCGGCCGCGGCCACAAGAGATAACAAAATATCCCGAACACCATCACAACCTGGAACTTGTTTAGCGCGTTGCAGGTAAAATGCTGCACTCCGATAATGCAAAAAAGCCATGTCACTGTGTTTAAAGGCTTGACCAAAAATAGCATTGCCCTCATGACCACTGCTACCAATGGTGTAATAAGATAATCCTTTATCTTTTAATTGGCGGGCAATCAAATCTAATAAGCGCGATTTTATCTGAGAATCAAAGACATCAATGGCCGTTTTTTTATCTAATCCGGCCGCTTTAAGGGTCAAACTCTTGATGGGTGGAAAATCAGCGGCTTCTACTCGGCGTAAAAATTGTTCATCAACCACACGGGCTCTATCTAACATGGCTTCACAAATCCATTTCACCTTTTTACAATGAACTTCAGTATAGTGAAATGGCTTTACAAAACACAAGCCGTGTTCAAAAATAGGTTTTAAAGGGGTTTAAACTTTGGTGATACATGAAATGGATAACGCTATTACCCACATTGTGCCTTTTAGGTTGTCAATGTGTCGGCACAGAGGTTTTAGAGTCGCCTCAAGTAACCGCGCCACCTGCGCCTAAGCAATATCGACTCTCACTCGTTGAAGATAAAACCACTATTGATGTTACAAACACGCGCATTAAGTATTATTGACGTCTAATAATGATGATTTTTTCTAATAGAGCCTTCTCATTTATTTTATAGCCGCACGTTGCCTTGTTGTTAAATAATTTAAGCACAAAAGAATCAACCATTAGAGAGCACCTATACCCTCTATTGGTCATAAATTATGGTTTCTAGTTGATATCGGTATTTGAAATAAAATCTGTATAATTCGCTCACTGCGTATCTTTTGGAGCCCATCGTGGAAATAATAGTTGAAGATAAGATTATCGAAATCCGACAGCTTCAAGTGATTATTGATAGCGATGTGGCTGCATTATATGGTGTTGAAACCAAGCGCATTAATGAGGCAGTAAAAAATAACCCCGATAAATTCCCTAAAAACTATTTGCTTGAGTTAACTCAAGAAGAGTGGGGAGGATTGAAGTCGAAATTTTCGTCTTCAATCAAAGGGGGTAAGGTCAAATTGCCCACAGCATTTACGGAACGTGGTTTGTACATGCTGGCTACGATTCTAAAAAGCCCTAAAGCGACAGAAACAACGCTGGCAATTATCGATACCTTTGCCAAGGTTAGAGAAATCTCCCGCACTATCAAAGCGTTACCACATACACCGCAGAACACCCCCAAATATCAAGAGTTGATGCAAAAAACTGGCGATTTGATTTCGGAGTTGGTTGTTCCTGAAGACTTAGATACAGCGGAAACAGAAGCCAGCATCGAGGTCAATCTTGCATTGGTTAAGTTCAAATACACCGTTAAGAAAAAGAATAAAAAATAACCGCTAATTTGTGTTAATACTTTTCTAATATATCGAGTTTCGTTATATTTCACTATAACTAACACAAGACCCTATGACGTGATCGAGCATTAGTACTAGATAATAAGGTGGTCTTAACAAAAAATACTCATGTCTTTAAATTTCTTTTTGGTATTTTGTTACATGCTCAAAATAATATGCGGAACCATCGCCATATTTTAAGGAACATTATCTTTACGCACCGGCGAATCATCTTCGCGTAATATAACGTCTAACAACCAATGCAGACTATTTTCAACAGCCCAATGACTGAGAATACCCCCAGCAATTTGTTTAGTATTGGCAGCCAAGCTAATGATAATAGGTCGAGCAACTAGTAAAAAAAGAGTTTAAAGGGAAATGATAACCAACGCACTACTATAAAACGTGCTACTTTGCAGGAGATTCCTCGCTACGCTCGGAATGACGTCACCATTTTTCATGAGACAGCCCTGTGACGTCAGTCATTTAAACTTTAATCGGCTATACCTCGTATCGTTGTCACTCGCCTACTCCCTACTGAGCAACATAAACTGCATTTTATAAGAAGAAAAATAGGTGATGATTTTATTTAGCAGCATCTCATTGGTGGGGTCATCAATGGCGACGGTTAAAATGTTATTCATAGAATCGACCTCTACCGCATTTATCTGATGCTTTTTCAACCATTTGCGGGTTTTGTTCGGTAATTTTAATGCACATTGCTGTTTTGCTGCTTGAAGGTGTTGATAAGGAAATAAGGGAAGGTTGTATTGTGTGGACAATAAGTACAGCAGCTGCGTGGTATTAATGAAATTTAACTTACACAATACATTCCCTAAACGCTCACCCGTTTTTTGCTGCAGTACAATGGCCTCGGTTAATTGTGCGGGGTTGATAAGACCATTCTCCAGTAGTAAATCACCCAATTTTTTTCGATACGGCATAAGAAGGTGGGCGCCAGGAAAAAAGTGGTCTGTTTTATCCCACAGCGGCTGATGGTTAATGGCTTTATTTTTAGATTCCGTAAAGTAAATCCGATAAGCCCTGATCAACGCATGCAAATTTAAAATATTGCCATAGAATGCTCGTGGGATAACCAAAAAAGCAGCTTTAAAACCATAAATACGGGACGTTGCAATGGTTCGCTGTATAAGACGTTCACACATTAAACAAGACGCAACAACTATCAGCCACCATACCCAAGGCTTTTTATCAAAGCACTCTTGCAAAACAGGGTACTCGGGCGATGCGTAGGTAAAGATTGAATACAAAAACCAAAACATAAAAACCACGTATCCAAATCCATTGATAAAATGCGTAATAAATGATTTTTTATCGTGCACTAAAGTGTAGCGAACACTCCAATCCTTTGGCCATAAACCATTTCGCCATTCCTGAAATACAATGCCTATAATCCAACGTGCTTTTTGACGAACAGCCTTTTTATAATCCAACGGAAACAAAGCCCTCACGGCGATGCGCTCCCTCACCCGCTTTTGTATATACCCTCTAGAAAACCAGCGCTTTTTCCATTGAGTACGTAAAATAGATTGTGTCACAAACACTTGTTTTAATTGGTGCGCTCGTAATGCCAAAGAGGTTCGATAATCTTCTGTTAACGAGTCTGTTGAAAAAGGTGCGCCGGTGGTTGGGTGTTCAAGTATTTCCAATGCGCGTCGGTAAAAAGCCGTCCCTACACCTGCCGAAGGCACATGTGCCCTTATAGATTCACGCACAATAATATTTTTTGTATGATTTTCCGCGAATTCATCAGCATAAAGCCAATGCGTAAAATTCCAAGGATTAACATTCAGAGGGAAAATAGGAACTTGAATCATGTCCTTACGCGGGATTAAATAATTGTACAATTTAAACGACAACGGGTGGATAACATCCTCTGAATCATGCAAAACAAAAATAGTAAAAGAGTCGTCAATAGAGGCTTCAAACGTTTTAATGGCACTGTAAATACCATTTAAATTAGAGGCTTTATTGGTGGGGCCGTCTTGTTCACCCATCACACATTGCACTCGCTGATTTAATTGTGCAATGCCTTGAACCTCAAGAATGGTTTCAGGATCATTCGGATAGACCCCAATAAACACATAGTAGTTACTATAATCAATAGCATTGCAGTTGTGCCTTAACATCGCACCAATCACGCCGGCTTCCCGCCAACAAGGAATCATTACCGCTATCAATTGCTCTTTTTGAGCTGCCAACTTTTCATAAGTAAGGGGCTCATAATGACGTGTTTTCCATACCCGCCATAAATGCCGAAGCCAATAATAACCATCAAAAAATAAATCATCTATCCCTGAAACAATGTAAAGACACGATAGCGCAATAAGCGCATACCACATGAGAAGATAAAGAACGATAATGATTTCACTGGGCATAAAGGCCTCAAAGCTTAATGTAAAATAGAAGTTGTACGAGATTGTTAGAGTAGTATTTATTGTAAGGATTAACCGATGCCCCCGCAGGTAGATAAACACCATTTACTTGCTCAAACCGCAACTGAACGTTAAATCGGTTTGAGGGAACAAATGAAATACCAGGCCCTATTTCAGCAATATTGTTATAAAACTCACGCCGCGTATCGGTAATCACCCGGCCGGTCATGTACAAATTCAACATGCTACTTTGATACTGCAGCAATCGAATCCCCTGGTGAGTTCTAACCAGCCCTATCACATTATTGTTGTATCTCGAAAAATACGTTCCATCGGCGTACCAATCACTGTAATAATCATGACTGATTTTTAACCTATCAAAATAAGCTGGTGGCGTTCCAAAATCTTGGTAGTACATTAGTCCTGCACGTAAATCTGCACGCCACCGGGCACGCTCTTGATAGATTAAATCATGAGCGGCACCGGTTTCTATAAAACCAATCAATGGGATTTTTTTTAGAGGCGAAACCTGGACGCCTACCCCAGTGATTTGCACGTTATCTTCATAAATTTGTGAAATTTCACCTAGATTTTGAGAGCGACTATCTTGTGTACGGCGCAAGAAAACATACTCTTTAGTGCGCAACCAATTCTCTTGCTCTAATCCCAAGCGCCCAATAAACGGTAACACGGTTAACCCAAAACGACTTTGAGAAAACGGGTTGAAATATATTTCAGAGAAAAAAGGCCGAGGTAACACTTTGATTTGTTGACCTGCCAAATGGGTTAATGAATTTTCAGCACACAATGATAGTGTTTTATCTGAACTGTACGTCGCTGCTCTAAAATATTGATACGCCATGGGCTTGTTATTAAGCTGCTCATACAAATATGCCAACTGCATCGCCACTTCTGGTTTAGGCGTGTGTTCATATACACGTTTGAACAATGCAATCGCATCTTGTGGATGCCCTTTTGCAATCGCTAAATAACCCGCCTCTTTCAGCGGTTGGATAGAATCGGGTTGTAAAAGAAATGCCTTCTTCGGTGCTACCGGAGCCCATTGTTGGACTGGTTTTTCATTCCATAAAGGCGCCACAGCAAAACGCTCATTCATTGAATAATGCGTATACAAAGGTAAATAAGACGCCATGGCTTGTAATGCAGCGTTGATTTTATCTTTTAAAACCCCAGTCTCCCCTTGTAATATGATGAGAAGCACATGCGCCTTATCCCATTCGCCTAAGGCGTAATACGCATAAGCCAACTGAAAAGCATAATTGTTATCTTTGGGTAAATTTTTATGCAATCGCTCTAAAAGGGGCAATGCTGTTTGGATACTATTCTCAGCTAACATCCATTGACTGTATTCTTGAAGGGCCGGTATATAATTTGGGTCTTGTTGTAAAATAATGAGCAGGGCATTTTTAGCCGCCAAGGGATTCGAGGTTTTAAAGTGGTAATACTGGTTCATTAACACCACAGGGTCACGATGTAATTTTCTGGCTTGCTTTACAACCACAAACAACACCATGCTAAGGGCAAGAAGAACGCACGCTGTAATAAAAATCCTTTTTTTCAGCATATAGAAAAGGAAACACCACTTTGAGTAACGCAACAATGGGAGACCATTCTTTCAAAACGCACAGAAATAGTCTACAAGAAACGTATAAAAATGAAGGCTTGCTATTAACGTGCTGTGTTGTCGACAAGAAGGAATAGATAACGTATTATCTTTTTAGATCAGGTAATCAGCTTACTACTTCGGAGTAAAATTCATGCCAGCCGAGCCTTATTCGGCCGCTCTTATAAGCCGACTTGCAATACCCGGCAACAACCGGATCCCTAATGGTTATTTCCGTTCGAAGCTTTTTATTAATTCTTCAACCACTAATCCGCTGGTGGCAGCAGCGAGCCCATTATTATCGTTACTCGAACGCCTGTGCGTAAGTCCTACGCTTCCAGCCATCGACCATATCCGTGAAAACATTGAACATGAGTTATATGCCTTCCGTAGTCGGCTAATCGGCCAAGAATATGCCGATGAGTTTGTCGTCATTGCTTGCTACTTACTAAGCGCTACCATCGATGAATTATTAGGAAAAAATTACCTTCGACTGTATGGAAAACCCGCTGAATTTAAAGCATTTACACCCTTGTCACAGGATGATGTAGGCCCACAGCGTCGATTTTTTGACATTGTGAGACACATCAAGGAACGAACAAATCAATACTTAGACTTATTAGAGTTAACTTATTATTGCCTGATTGCAGGCTTTGAAGGCGAGCAACATTTACAAACCGATGGCCGACAAACACTTGATAATTTAATTGAAGAGTTATACCAACTCATTCTAGAAAATCGCGCTAACAAGCCCTATCGACTTTTTAAAGAACGTACCAACATGCTTCCTGAGCCCACCAACCATAAACCTGTCATCACTGCAATACTCATTGCCTTTAGCATCATGGTATGTACCTATTTTATTAGCCATACCTTACTGGAATCAAAAGCTAAAAGCGTTTTACAGGGACACATGGTACTTGCCAAAATGGACAATCAACGTCATGGATAAATCGTTATTAGCATTGTGTGACCATTTAAAAAAAATACTCTGGCAATTAAAGCCGCACAACAACCCCCTTTCCTTCATACTCCTCATTGGTAAAGTCAACCAAGGTAAAACCACACTGTTGCGCCAAAGCCAGTTTGAGCAGGTGATTATCGATACCGAAAGGCGAGCTGACATATACCATAATTCACAAGGTGTCATTGTAGAATTAAGCGAACTATGGCTCACGCATAGTAAACACCTATTGCAATACACGCTTAAGCAATTAAACCGTTGCCATCGCTCATTAAAGATCAGTGGAATCATACTCTGTGTGGATATCAATGAACTTTTAATGTCTGAACCGCTGCAATTTGTTGAGCACAGCAAAGCACACACGCAACTGCTTGCACGCTTTGGACTGAGCTTAAATTACCGCATTGATGTCGCAATCATGTTCACAAAATTAGATGCGTTGGCGGGTTTTTGTGAGTTTTTCCAAAATGACCATGCTAGCGACTTGCAAAAACCGCTCGGTTTTTCATTGGATTGGAGCACGCGTCAAAATAAATATTTTAATAACTATAAAGTTCAATTCGAACATTTCATTGAAGTACTCGGTCAACAAGTCATACGTAAAATTCATCCTGCTCGCTCCAGCATTAAACGAACGTTAATTCGTGAATTTCCACTTCAATTGGCGAGCCTTGGTCCTGCCATTCAAGCATTTATCCAAACCATTTCGCCTAAACTATTTCGTGTTCAAGCCCTCTATTTTACAAGTGCGGAACAAGGGGGCATGAGTTTAGACAAGCTGAATAGAAAAATTCAGCACGAATATGCCTTAACAGTCCAAGATAAATTCCCACAATCTATAAACCACCGCGCATACTTTATTCAAGACGCATTGCGCACGTTTCAAACCCATACAATGCGACACGCCCCACGGTTGAGTGTATCGCACCGGTGGATAGCCGCGGGCCTTGTGGGCATTGTCACTCTCTCGACCTTATGGCTTAGCTCGAAGCACATCGATTCAGCACGCTCTATCGACATTGCTGGTAAAGAACTTCTTGCTTACGATGCTTTAAATGGCCATGCGGGAAATGACGCTTTTGCACTTTATCATCTTACCAAGGCCTCAAGCACCTTAGACAAACTTGCATCAAACAGTATGTATTTGCCTACCTTGCAACAATTAAAATCCCACCTGCATGTTCAAGCCAAACAAACTCTTCAAGGAAATTTTTTACCCTCATTGTTAGCAGAAATTGAACAAACCATTATAGACACGCGACAATCTCAAGCCGCCCGATATACTGCTTTAAAAATTTACTTGATGCTAGGTGAACCCTCTCGTTTTTCACAGTCGGACGTTCTGATATGGTTTAGAGATCATTGGAAGAAAGAGTTGTCTTCCAATCAATTACAAAAAAAATTAGCCCTCTTAAAACAAACCTTACAACAACCACTGCGTCCTATCACCATCAATGCGCAGATCGTGACGGATGTGAGAAACTATTTAAATGCCCTGCCTGCAAGCTATTTATACTACACATTGGCTAAAATAAACCTTCCAAAGGCAAAACAAGCCATTGTTATTGATGGTTTTGATTTAGCAGATAAAGAAATTCCATTTTATTTTACTAAATCAGGTTTTCAGCAAGTCATTAAAAAACTGCCGGCCATTGGTGCTGAATTGCAAGCTGAAAACTGGGTATTAGCACGTCAAAATTTAACTGACTTGCCCGCTCTTCTTCAACAAGCCTATTGCTACGAGTACGTGGTTTGGTGGCAAAATTTTATGCGCAAATCAATGCCTCGCCATTTTCAAGATTACCAACAAGCAAGGCATTTAACACAAGCGATACATCAGTCCACCGCCTTTAATAAGCTCGTAGATCTCATTCAGCTTCAAACCAGTCCTGAATTAGGTGAAAATTCAGAATTATTTAACCAAGAAATTGCGAGCAAATTTACCGAGCTGAGTTTGGTAAGCCATTCGGCTGTACGTGACGTAACATTAAATATTAAAGAATTAGAAAAATTTCTTTCGACGTTATCCGTCGTCAATGATCAAGGTCGTACAGCATTTGGATTGGTTAAAACCCGCTTTGAGGGCGACACATTGTCTAACCCCTTAAGTGCATTGTATGCTGATGTCCGTCAACTACCAGAACCCGTCTCTACCTGGGCAAAGCAAGTTGCAGATGATACCTGGTATATCCTTATCAATGATGCTCGAAACTACATCAATCAACAATGGCAACAAACGGTTATTCACGATTATCAATACACCATTGCTAGACGGTATCCTTTTGACGTGACGCAAACACAAGAAGTGGCCATTGCTGACTTTGAACGTTTTTTTGCAACGCATGGTGTATTAAATTCTTTTATTGAACAATATTTAAAACCCTTTATTGATACATCACAGGCCCAATGGCAGCTGAAAGAATTAAACAATTATGTGCTGCCCATATCAGCAGACATGATCAACGAATTAATTCGTGCCAATATTATTAGTAATATGTTTTTTCCTGACCGCAATGAAACCAGTAAGATTGAATTTAGCCTTCAAAAAGTAAATTTAGACCCTATTGTTGCAAACTTACAATTGGTGATTGGCAATAAAAAGCTTAGCGATACACAAGACAGTGATGCCCTCATCCGCTTTAATTGGCCCCAAACCAACGCACGATTAACCATTAACTCTATAGACGGAAATCATTATGAAATTGATGAATTTGGCCCATGGGCATTTTTTAAAATGCTACAGAAAGTAAATGTGCTCGTGGATGAACAAGATAGCTCAAATTTACAAATTCTATTTGAAGTGAATGGAAACTCTGGACGTTATGTCTTAAAGACACAAAACCAAGTCAATCCTTTTATTCCAGGGATATTGAATGGGTTTGTCTTAAACGACTCGATAGCGTAGCTTCTTTTTCGCAAAGACAACTAGGTAACGTCCCTAAAGTTACTTACCATGAGGATTAACAGGCTCTGCGCTATCGGGGGTCTCTCTATCAGCATCAGGCGTACCAAAAAAGGTATTTTTGTATCCATGAAATAGCCCTTTTTCTGGTTTTTTTTCTGAGGGCATTGCCGTTTCTAATCCTTCTTTGAGAACATCGCTTTCTTTTGCTAAAGCACGTTGACGTGCTAAGAGAATATTATCAGCAACCTTTAACAACGCACGAAACGTTGGTGTAGGAGATAAGCGATTGCTCTTCGCACAAGCGAGCTGTTCTTCGTAAATGGTTACCAGAGTTGTTGCGTGTGCATTTGGTAGCCCTTTGGTGTGTAAAATCGTTATCATTTCTTTTTGCGAATAAGGAGGTAATTCCATGGTAATGACGCGCCTTGCAAAAGCATCGCTACATTTACGGCGTCCCCCTAAGGATTCTGCTGGGTTTTGGGTGCCAATCACCATAAACCCCGGACGCTTGGGCCGCCCGTCATCGTTACCGTCAGTGAGCTTATGCGGTGGCTTTTTTCCCATTAATAAATCATTCAGTAAACGCTCCATCATGGGTGAACTATTGATTTCATCGATAATGACGACAGCACCCTCATCATAGGCCCGGAGCAACAAGGCTTCTTTTTCCTCTAGAGACCAACTAACAGGCATGTGATAAAAACGATTGAGATTTTCATCGTCTGTTTGATTAAATCCATTAGAGAGAAGGGCATGGATAACCAATTCACTTTTACCAATACCAGGCTCGCCTTCTAAAATGGTGCCGCCTAGCCCACCATACTGTTGCGCATCATTGCGATGTGTGTTTTGACGCCTAAAGGTACGTAAAGCAAGGAGATCATTGAGTTGTTGCCACACCTCTCTTCGAGAATCAGTCATCTGGTAATTTTTGCTGGAGTTTTCTACTGAGGGCCCGAGGGACTGCATCGGTTGAAATCGTGTGTTAAAGTGAGCAGAACTACCTTTGGGCACAAGATGTTTAGAGACCTGATAGGCGTAGAATTTGGCTATGTCGATGGGGTTTTCACGTGGATGATTGTGATAATGCGATAATGTCAGTAAAGCCATCATTTGCAGTTCACGCGGTGAAATCACGACGCTATCCGAGGCGCACTCGCATACAAATTGATAGCTATCGAAAAAAACCTGATTAATCTCTACGGCTTGAGGAGCAAGTGCTGTGTTATCAAACACCGGCTTTAAAATTTCCTCATGAATAAAAGCAAGGGGGAGAACCTCAAGTACTAAGGCATTGCCGTGGCGCTCAAAAAAAGGAGCCAATTCTCTTTCATCCCCATAATTCAATGGGTTTCCTGCGAAGACCACCTTATGATTTTTCGTTAATTCATAATATTTACCATTGATTAAGATACCGGGAGGTGTATTAAAAAGACCCTCAAACTCACTCCATTGACGTTTACTTAAATTGGCCTCATCAATAAAAAGAATTTTTTGCCCCAGAGAGTCATCAAGCGCCCATTTAAGCATAGCGTCTTCACTGCGAAAGAGCGTTCGTCCACTCCCTACAGGGCAGAGGTTTTTTTCTACGGTGGTGGATTTACCAACCGCGGTCAGTCCTGCTAAAAAGACATAGGGGCTACGGCCTAAAATTTTGAGGATGTCATCGATACGCTTTTTAAGAAAAGTGGCTGATTGTGCAGCACTTTGATCTTTATCAAAGGGAGACAGCTTGATTTTAGCCGGCAAGCCCTCGATGCCTTGCCATGCGCCATCGGTAGAGAGCGTGGGATACTCTCTGTGGTATATCAATCGTGCCTTTAGACGGCTTAAGGATTCATTTTCAAGCTGTTCTTTGGAAAGGCTTTGAATCTCTTCTTTTTCAAACTGTTTTTCTAAACAGGCGATTTTGATCTCAGCATTTACCGTATGGGTAGACAAAGAACAGAAAGAAAATAAAGGTATGTCAGTGATGACTGCTAGCATGCCTGCTAGGCTTGGGTCTGTTTGTCTTTTCAATAAGAGAGAGGCTAAACCATCTGCCAATAAGGGTGAGACGATACCTTTGAGAATAACGCGTTTTTTTTCACCCAATGCATGAAGCAGCGCTTGCTCTTTTTGTACAAACTCAAACCGTAGCGTTTCTTTGTTGAGTTCGCAATGAACATGTATTAATACATCAGCAGGGGTACATTCTGAAGCATCAATGATTTCCCATCCAGAGTATTCGTCGACCAGCATGGATACGGTGGTATCTATATCAGTACTAATGATTACTTGCGTTTTATCAAGGCGTTTTACATCCCACGGTGAGATAGCCTTAAACTTTACAGTTGGGCATTTCGCTTGCAAAGCGCTAGGTAATGGGATGGGGGATTCACAATGAACCACCAAATGCACCTTATGCGTTGCAGCTTCAGCTAATACCATCGCCCATTCGTCATCGGTAAGGGGGCGAGTGAGGTTAATATGAAACGTTTGTCCAGTTTGTTCTGCGATAAGTCCAGGTAGGTTTGTGAGCGTCTTTGTTTTATTGTCACAGGCGTATTGATTAAAAA
>Ga0247837_1005160_pt1 | contig 19979 bp, 17 predicted proteins | sample LaCtaG_2_FD_187115 | JGI IMG/M metagenome (GOLD analysis project Ga0247837, IMG submission 187115) | Freshwater microbial communities from meromictic Lake La Cruz, Castile-La Mancha, Spain - LaCruzMarch2015_14.5m | ecosystem: Environmental > Aquatic > Freshwater > Lake | place: Spain: Castile-La...
TTCAAGGCTTCCTCCGCTGAAAGGCGCTTGCTGGGGTCCACCACCAACAGTTTCTGCAGCAAATTAATGGCCTGCTGGCTTATACTTCCCCATACTTCCGATTGCGTCGAAAAGTCTCCAGATAGAACTCGCGCAAACACTGCGTTGACGGATTTGGCTGCAAACGGCAGTTGCCCACTGAGCATCACGTACATGATGACTCCTATACTCCACATGTCACACTTGTGCCCATAGCGTCCCTGCAACACCTCGGGAGCCACATAGTCCGGTGTGCCTACGAAGCTGCCCATATCTGCATGTCCTGACTTGTTGAAAAACTTGTGCGCCAGACCGAAGTCGATGAGCTTCAGTTCTGCAGTGGCGGTGGTATCTTCGAACATGAAGTTGTCCGGTTTCAAGTCCCTGTGGCAGATGTTGTTTAAGTGGAGATTGTTGACTGCGAGTAGGATTTTATGTAGGAAGTGGGCTGCTTGGTGTTCGGAATATCTGCCCATCGCCACTAGGTGGTCCAATAACTCGCCTCCCGAACAATACTCCGTGACCAAGTGGACATATTTGGAGTCTTCAAAGACCTCGTGCAAGCGGATGATATTAGGGTGGTCCAGAGCGAATAGGATGCGGATCTCTCGATTCAGTATATCTTCAGTGGTTGTGGCTTTCTTCTTCATCATAGTTTTCACCGCTACCAATGCATCGGGTCGAGACTTGAGAGAGGCCAGACGCACTGTGCCGTAGTGACCCCGGCCGATCACTTTCAAGAAGTTGTACTTAAAGCGGATCTCACTGTGGACTTGGAGAGCGGCGGGCAGGGAGGCTGCAGGCGCTTCCTTGCTTTTAGGCTGCAGACAGCCCATGATGGAACAATTATATAAGGGTGAGGGATGCATTGGACGTTACATGGCGACTTTGTCTGTCTACGCAAAGCGAGTTAATAACGTCAGTCCAAGCTTTCATCACTTACTGCAATCAAAGCGCATCCTACTAATCCTCTCTGAGTGTTCCCGGCTATATAAGACAGTTCGTGCACTTTAACTACGACTACTGTCAATTCTACCCTGCAAAACCACCTGCTTAAACTCGGCATAGTTGACTCCCAGTTCATCCGCGTCCACTTCACTCATCATGTCGTGCACTTCCCCCTGCGACACGCTCCTTGCCACTCTCTGCAAAGCCTCTTGCACGTTTATTTCGCTGATCACGCCTGTGTTGTCTACATCAAAGAAGACGAACGCGCACCACAGCATGTTGTCGTCAAGTAAAGCCCGCGGAATCATGATTGAAGCCAGGAAGTCGGAGTAACTGATGCGTCCGTCTTGCTTGAAGTTCACGTTTCGCAGGATTTCCTCGATTTCGCTGGCTGCGGGAGTGTGTCCGGCTTCCCGCAGTCCGTCTCTCACCTCGTCACTGCTCAAATACCCGCTATTGTCCTTGTTCAGGGACAGAAAAGTGCTCTTTACATCTCTGTTATGCACGAGATTCACGAATTTTGCGATAACTTTGTGCGTCTCCGCCTGAAATCGGCTCTTAGGGTGGTAATTGCGAATGGCGTCTAGCAGGTGGAGGCTGATAGGCAGTCGTAGTGGCGCATGGGAAAGCCACTCATGCTTTAGAGCTGTGGCTGCGGTCAAACGGCCCCGAGGGTCCACCACTAGCAGTTTCCCTATTAAATCCTTGGCTTGCGGACTGGTTCTTTGCCAGGTTTCTGAGGAGACACTGTAGGTCCCAGTCCTCGCTCGCTCAAGTGTGTCAGCGGGAGTTTCAGCAGTGAAGGGCAACTGTCCACTCAGCATAGCATACATAATCACTCCCACACTCCACAAATCACACATAGGTCCGCGTCCGCCCTGCGCAGTCTCTGGCGCCATGCAGTCCGGAGTCCCTACTATCGTTTTTTGCTCTAAGTGGTCGATTCTGGCGAATAGTTTGTTGGAAAGGCCGAAATCGACAAGTTTGAGGTCTGCTGTGGGAGAGGTGTCTTCGAACATGAAGTTTTCAGGCTTCAAGTCCCTGTGAACTACATTGAGGTGGTGCAAGTGGTTCACTGCGAGCAGGATTTTGTATATTAAACCGCATGCTTCTTGCTCAGGAAACTTCCCCTTCGCCACGATTGCTTCAAACAGTCCTCCGCCGGAACAATGTTCTGTGACCAGGTGGACACTTTCAGAGTCTAGACTTATCGACTCTAGCCTGCTTCTGAGTTTGAACAGAGCCTGTATTTCTCTATCTAGCGTGTCTTGGGCCACTTTGACCCTTTTCTTAAGTATGGTCTTGACCACCACTTGCTCGGAGGGCATGGTCTTCAGGGCTGCGAGGCTGGCTTTGCTATAGCGTCCACTGCTAATGGTCCTCAGGAGGCGGTATTTGAAGCGGATATCAATGTGGAGTGGAGCGAAGGCAGCAGGCAGCAAGGACTTGCTGGCTTCTTCTCTGTCTTTGGAATTGACGCAGCCACCCATTACAATCAACCATAGTACTCATATAACCTATAAGTCTAATCAGCGGGGCTATTCAACTGATGTTATTGACTAATTGAGGACTGACTCTGCTCAGATGTTTAGTGTGAAATTTTAGACTTGATGTTCCTATTGAAAAATATGTGAATGCAGGTGAACTAGTTAGCATTCTGATCATTTGGACACAATTGGCCATACCAAATTGGACAGTTGGCTTCTTGCTGGCCTCGTTAGTCGTAAAATGTCGTCTACTTCCTGTATTTCCAGTTGACTTCATAGCTACCCATCTCTATCAATGCTCCCACTATTAGGCAGGAGTCGGTATACGAGGCAGGAGTTTTCCGTATCCACCGCTATCAGTGAGCTCACAGCCTTTGGTATTCTAGCGTTCTTCGCTTCCTGCAGATGGGTGAACATCACATCTGTCCCGGAACCAAACAGACCTCATCGCTCTACAAACTTAGCAGGATGAGCGCAGGCTTGCACACCCTACTGCAAGTCTTTCCGCCTATGCAGCACACCTTCGTCTACAGCTCTCCAGATACACTCACCAATTCGACATAATATTTCTCCCTCACCTCCCACCAATCTCCAGCACTACTCCGCTAAGGCCTAAGCCTTGGAGGTTGAAGCCATTGCCAAGTCCGTCTCTGTTGCCCCAGACTTCCACTACTATCCCTACGTCGCCCTTCAAGGACAGATCTGCAAGTACGGAGTAGAGGAAAAAGCAAGAGTGATTGCCGATAACAAGGACTGGGAGACGTTTTACTTGAGCGTTTGACTAGCAAGCCTGTGTTCGAGCCCATCTCTACCCAGACATGGCCAATCCCAAAGTCTTAATCTGCAGCCAGTCTGCTCCCCGACCCTCCAACGAAGACCTGTACCTACACACTTCCCAGCTCCCCCTCTAAAAGACTCATTACTCAAATAAATGCTTCGTCGCACCTAAAAAGCGGAAGTTGCATTGAGCTCTGCTACTCGGCTGGAACGAACGTTGAGGAATAGTTACTCTAGTAATTGCAGTCAGTGGTTTGTAGGTCCTATAGTGCATAGTCTAATGCCTTACCTACCTCTGGGAGCAGCACTCCCCTGCAGCACCACTTTCTTAAACTCTCCGTAGTCGACCCCTAGCTCCTCCGACTCCACTGTAATCAGCATTTCATGCACTTCGTCCTGCGACATGCTCCTCCCCACTCTCTGCAGAGCCTCTTTCACTTTCCCTTCATCGACCACGCCTGTGTTGTCTACGTCGAAGAAGATGAAGGCACACCACAGCATGTCATCGTCAAGTAAAGCCCGCGGAATCATCACTGAAGACAGAAAGTCGGAGTAACTGATGCGTCCGTCTTGCTTGAAGTTCACGTTTCGCAGGATTTCCTCCATTTCGCTGGCTTCCAGAGTGTGTCCGGCTTCCCGAAGTCCGTCTCTCACCTCGTCACTGCTCAAGTACCCGCTATTGTCCTTGTTAAGCGACAGGAAAGTGCTCTTGACGTCTCTGCTGTGAGCCAGATTTACGAACTTGGTGATGATTCTGTGCGCTTCCGCCTGAAATCGAGTCTTTGTCTTATAGTTCCTAAGGGCATCGAGCATAGGGACACTGACTGGCTGTCTGATTGGTGCCTGGGAAAACCACTCATGCTTCAAAGCTGTGGCTGCGGTCAAACGGCCCCGAGGGTCGACCACTAGCAGTTTCCCTATTAAATCGATGGCTTGCGGACTGACCTTGTTCCATGTTTCTGAGGAGACACTGTAGTTCCCAGCCATCACTCGCTCTAGTGTGTCATCCGGAGTTCGAGCAGTGAAGGGCAACTGTCCACTCAGCATAGCATACATAATCACTCCCACACTCCACAAATCACACATAGATCCGTGTCCGCCCTGCGCAGTCTCTGGCGCCATGTAGTCCGGAGTCCCTACTATCGTTTTTTGCTCTAAGTGGTCCATTTTGGCGAAGATCTTGTTGGAAAGGCCGAAGTCGATAAGTTTGAGGTCTGCTGTGGGAGAGCTGTCTTCGAACATGAAGTTTTCAGGCTTCAAGTCCCTGTGAACTATATTGAGGTGGTGCAAGTGGTTCACTACTAGCAGGATTTTGTATATTAAACCGCAAGCTTCTTGCTCAGGAAACTTCCCCTTCGCCACGATTGCTTCAAACAGTCCTTCTCCCGAACAGTGCTCTGTGACCAGGTGGACACTTTCCGAGTCCTCGAACACCTCGAAAAGGCGGGCGATGTAGGGATGGTCGAATTTGAACAAAGTCTGTATTTCTCTCTCTAGCGTGTCCTTGGTGACTTGGACCCTTTTCTTATGCAAGGCTTTGATCACTACTTGTGCAGAGGGCATGACCTTCAGGGCTGCAAGGCTGGCTTTGCCATAGCGTCCAGTACCAATGGTCTTCAGGAAGCGGTATTTGAAGTTGATATCTGTGTGGAGTGGAGCAAAGGCACCCGGCAGCAAGGTCCTGCTGGCTTCTTCCTTCTCTTTCGAACAGACGCAGCCGCAACCACCCATTATGATCAATACCTAAGACAGTCTTCCATATGTATAGAGACGTTTCAGCAGCTTGTGACACAAAAAGGCAGGGAAATTGCCTAGTTGCTGATTTAGGCACTCGGCGGTAATCTTCAGATTTCTACTGCCATTGAAACTAGAAGTGCCCTGCATTCCCAGGCCTTACCAGTAGCATTGGTACTCACTTCCTCTTTACTTCAACCACTCTCTATTCGCGCTAGATAGGAGTGTGCTTTACCACAAATAAGCCCTTCCTGCAGTGGGACTATCAGTCTGGTCTGGCGTGTTTATGGAATAGTAATATGAGTGCAGGCTTACTGCAGGTATTTCCACCTATTCGGCACGCTTTCGCCTACGGCTCTAGCATACTCTGCAAAGCCCCAGACCCCACTCGCCAGCTCGACTTCATCTTCCTCGTTGACAGCTCTCTAGCCTGGCACCAAGCCAACCTTGCCACCAACCCCCAGCACTACTCCGCTAAGGCACAAGCCTTGGGAGCTGATGCCATTGTCAAGTCTGCCTCTGCTGCTGCAGGCTTCCACTACAATCCCTACGTCGCCCTCCAAGGACAGATGTGCAAGTACGGAGTGGTGGATAAGGCAAGAGCGATTGCGGACATCAAGGACTGGGACACGTTTTACTTGAGCGCTAGAATGCACAAGCCGGTGCTTGACCTGATTTCTGACTCAGAAGTGGTCCAATGCCAAAGCCTGAATCTACAGCGTGCCGTAGCAGTAGGCCTGCTGACCGCCCCTCAAACTATGTCAGAGGAAGACCTGTACCTACACATTTCCCAGCTCTCCTACTTAGGAGACCCGCGACTAGAAGCCGCAGGCAAGCTGGAAGCCATGGTAGCAGACAACCTGTCCGCTTTCCAACAAATGTACAGACCTGTGTTCCACCAACTTCGAAGTGCTGTGGGCTTTGAGGCGGGAGTGGTAGAGGTAAGCAGCAGGTAGAGGACTGCTAATGTGCAGGAGTTGATAGCGCTGGTGCCCAGGTCCATCTGTCAACGCCCAGAAGCACTGACAGACATGGGCAGCAGTGGACGCAAAGAGGTCCTGTTCGGAGGCATTGAGCGACTCAACCGCCAAATGGTGCAGAGACAGTACCGCCACTACCTCAAAACCACCAGCTTCCGCACCATCTTCTCCTACGCCTTCCGCAAGCTAAAGAAAGCCGTGTTCTCCCGCATTAATTAGCCTACAGCTCTCTCACGAAGACGATCCCCACGAAAGTCGAAACAACCACCATCAGTGCGCAGCCCAGCACAGTAGGCACGACCAAGGCATACTCCTTCCTGGGGAAGTAGTCCTGCACCCAGTGGTTCAGGTCGATGAAGGGCTGAGTGGCGCTTACTGTCACGATCACCCATAGAGTGTAGTACAGTAGAAAGGAAGCTCCGCAGGCCACAATTACTGCGCCTATGACTCGGTTAGAGGCCATTTACAAGCAAGTCAGCCTCTCTTTATCCCCACCTAGACTGTACTCCGCCTCGTTACTAAGATTTCGCTCTCTGCCCAGGGCTTCCAGACTAAGAGGCTACGTACCTAACTACTGCGCTTCCGAAAACATGTACTCGTCCTGGTACTCCTTCAGGAACTGAGTAGAACGCTTCAAGTCGAAGAACAGAGCATAGACCCGTCTGATATCCGGCACATCCACCTCCGTCGCCTTGCGCTTCTGAGCTGCAAACCACGCAATTGTGATCAACTGAATGGCATATCGCAGCGAGGTTTCCTGCCCGATGCTAGTGAGCAGGTCCAAAGCTTCCTCCGTCATCGCCACGTCTTCCTCCTCACAGCGGATTTGCAGGATGGCTTTGATTTCCTCGGGAGTGTAGGGAGTCGTCATGATGATGAGGGAGCGGTCGAGCAGGTCTAAGGGAATGCCGTGAGGACTGCGGAAGCGAGTGCCGCGGATCTGGGCAATGCCGCGGTTGGTCGCCATGATGACCACAGGACTGTTGTCACTCTCTAGCGCTCTGTTGAGGAAACTGAAGCTTTCAATGTCCAGCATGTGCACTTCGTCGATGAACAGCACTCCTGGGACTATGTCAGCCTTGCCTTCTTCGCGCCATTCCGCCACCTTTTGGTCGATTTGGTCTCTGATTTCCTGCTTTATTTCTCCAGTGTCTCCGGAAAACAAGGCGAGGAAGCCTTGCGCCCTGCTGTTGATCACGTCAATTTCGTGCAGACTGACAGTGTGCACGACTTCCTTCCTCTTCTCCAACTCCCCGTCTGGACACTGCACGAACTTGGTCTGCGGACCCATAGCGTCATAGTCCCCAGAGCGGGCGAAGGACCTGCCCAGCTTAGTCACCTTGGAACTGGACTTTTCTATCATGATCACATCCCCGGACACCACTTTTTCCTTTTGAAGCTGCTCAATCATCTTGACGCCCAGGTCGTACACTGTTTCCATTTCCGTGGTTTTGAGGATCAGTTTGCCTGCTTTTTGGCCGGAAGTAACTGACCGCTCGATTTCAATTTCCACGACTTCGCCCTCGATTATCTCCGACTCCTCGCGAATTCGCACGCCAATAGACCTGCGGAAGGCCTGTGTGAGCGCCTCCGTCTTGCTCATTTCCAGCGAGAAGATCTCAGAGCCGGCCAGCATTGTGAAGGGAGTATCGTCCCCCAAGGCCTTCGCCATGCCCATGGCAATTGCAGTTTTGCCAGTTCCCGGCTGTCCTGCCATCAAAATAGCTCTGCCCGCGATTTTGCCTTCTTTGATCATGGACAAAATGACCCCCGCGGCTCTGCGGGCTGCGTGCTGCCCCACCATGCCCTGAGAAACAGCCCTGGCTTCCAGATTGTCACTCAGCCCCAGACCGCGGATGTGAGAATGAGTGGAAATGCGCTCTATGCGGGTTGCATCCTTCACGTCCTGGATCTTCGGTGCCGCCATGGAGTCTTTATTACCAAGGACTTATATATGTCTGTGAGGGGCAGTGTGCAGGGCTCTTTTGCTAGTGAGGATGGGCAGAGTAAGCAGAACAGGGAAAACTGTGCTACAGTCGTGGAGACACCTCGTGAAGTGCAGGGAGAGACTGTTGTGCCTGCCGTCGAAATGGTTTCGCTGTATGCGCAGAGAGAAGCGGATCCCAGACACGAGCAGGTGGTGAAGACCTTTAGGACTGCTATTGCGGGGTTCAGGGAGAACGTTGAGGACTTGGAAAAACTGTTGGCTCACTTTGAGTTTTTGGACATCGATGACCGGCCGAATTGTGCTGAATATCGGACAGAGTTGAGAGGCTTTATGCAGCAAATTGACCTAAAAAGAGCTGATTTCTGCTCCAAAACGAGCGAACTAAGTGCGTTTTTGAAGCAATGGGAAGAGGAAAGTCCTGAAGACGCGCTTTGCTCTTGCTGCCAACAGACCAAACCCCCAAGTCCTCTGTCCTGCCCCTCCCACCACCACCTTTGTCTCGACTGCTCCGCTGCAAAGTACCTTTCCAAAGACCTCAAGTGCATCTGCGACACAATCTGGAGCAGAGACCAATGCGAGTCCTTGCACCGAGCCTTAGTAGCCAATAGACCTGCACTGAATTCTTCCCTGCCACAGGCTCCTCACAGGCCGCTAGACGAGGTGCAGTGTCAGCACTGCAAGAGAAGTGTTGGGCTGGCTGCTTTGGACTCGTATATCTGCCAGGCTGATCATAAGATTTGTAAGAAGTGCGCACGACAACTCTCTGTCTGCCCTGCTTGCGCTTCTGGTAGCTAATGAATTTCTGCATTGGAGAATGGGCAGAGTAAGTGAGGACTTTGGGGGAAATATCGAGATGAAGAATTCGATTTCTAACGAATAAAAAAGGGAAAATGAGAAAGTGTAGAGTTTTTGATGAGACCCATTTGAGTCCGAAAAGAGCAGTTTCCTCTGGATAGAGCGACTTTGGCTACTAATAGGCAAATAATACGCTGGTAGAAGACAGAGTATGTACTCATGAGTCATTAGTTTGGCAGGTAGGCCATTCATTTCTTCTATATATATGGCAATGGATTCTGGAGCTGACCACGTATACAGCCGGAACACTATCTGTCCAATTTGTTATTGCGGTATTTACAGGGACGGTGTGAGTCTTTCCTGTGGACATCCTGTCTGCGGGTTTTGCATTCATGCCCTCAGTCCAAGGGGTGGCTGCTGTCCTATGTGTGGGGAATTCGTGCAAGTGGCAGGCGAGTTTAGAGAAGCTGCACCACTGCGAGGCACTGACACTAACGTCTTCGAAATCAAGCTTTACAAGCTGGCTGAAGACAGCCCGATAGCTACCGGTGAGCCCATTGCTTGCAAAGGCTGCTCCGCTGTCCTCACCTGCTTCAGCTCTGTGGAGTCCGAAGAGGCGGACAAACTGTGGAAGTGCGAATTCTGCGGCTGTCCCAACAAGTTGGTCCTGGACGCAGGCCAAGTGCCCACATCAGACCAAGTGACTTATGTGTTGGACCCAGCTGCAGAGGAAGTGGAAGTGCAAGCAGACAGCGACTCCACCACTTGCATCTTCGCTATCGACGCTTCCGGCTCTATGGGGACTGCAGTCTCTGTCGCAACTCCCATTTCTATAAAAGGCGCTCCGGCCACTAGTCGTCCCAGTCGCCTTGCCTGCGTGATGGCGGCCGTGGAAGCTCAAATCAACCAAATGATAGACCAGTCTCCGGGCAGACACATCGGTCTCGTGGAGTTCGAGTCGGCTGTAACGGTCCATGGAGACGGCCGCAGTTCTGATTCGGTCCAAGTCAACTTTGACGACTTCGAGGCCTTAGTCCAGTCAATGGCCAGTAAGCACGATTACTACGTTGGCCGGCCTGTGGCCTCAGCTAAGAATGAACTACTGACGAAAGTGTTCAATTTGGTGCCGAAAGGAATGACGGCTTTGGGACCGGGACTGGTCGTGAGTGTGGCGCTCGCAGTGCAAGGAAAGGCAGGCTCCAAGGTGATTATCTGCACGGACGGAATGGCAAATCAGGGCATAGGCGCCATTGAGAGTAAAGACGAAGAGGGACAGAAACGCTCTGACAAGTTCTATGAAGATGTGGGTCTTTGGGCGCAAAGGAGCGGAGTTAGCGTGTCGGTTATCTCTGTGTCTGATGCAGACTGCAAGTTGTCGTATCTGTCCAACATTGCCAACCTCACCGAAGGAAGTGTACTCAGAGTCAATCCAGCCACTTTGGCGGACGACTTCGCTAATATTCTATCGGAAAGAATAGTGGCCACGGAGGCGAAAGTGCGCGTGACCATGCACAAAGGCCTGAAGTTCAAGAACGAATTAGCCTCCGACTTGCAACAGCAGGGCTCTCAACTAGTCCGCAACATCGGCAATGTCAGCCAACTGAGCTCCTTCACCTTCGAATACGCTATCAAAAACGAGGAAGAAATGACTACATCGGAGGTGGATCTGAGAGGAATGACGCAGTTGCCGTTTCAGTTGGTGATTGAGTACCGCAATTTGAGTGGACAGCGCTGCATCAAGACCTTTGCGAAGGTGCTGAAGGTGTCGAATGATAGGGAAGCGGTGGAGCGGGAAGCAAGGGCGGAGATCCTGCATCGGAACTGGGGTGTCCAGCAAAGCCGCAATATAGCCTACGGCCGGTTCCAGCAAATGGAAGATGTGGAAGCCGATTACCGAGGCATGCAACAACGTGTGGCCCGGACTGAGGAAGAGAGAGTCCAAGCAGATGACATGGCTCAGCGGATGCATGGCATGGTGGGTTATACGATGGCGCAGAGAGCTAATGAGGAGGCTATGGGCTTGCATATTGACGAAGAAGCCGCCAATCCTGAGGACCTGAGAAGACAGAGACAGGCAATGATGAGTGACTCCTTGACTGTCGCTCACACCTTCTTCAACAAAGCCAGGAAGTAGCTAAGAACTCAGCTTTAGACTCATACAGTAAATTGCCATGCTATTGGAGTACTTATCTATAGCAACTGCACTGAACACTGCAACAAGTACTTCATCTTGACTTGTCCCACATCATACACTACAAACTCGTTGAACTTCAAGTCACTGAAGCCCACTTCCTCATTCTCCGCCACTCCCCCGGTCCCCATCTCCACTCCCTGCACTTCCTCACGCTCGCTTACCCCCGTCCTGCCTAGTCCCATCACTGAGTGGAATCCGACTGGAGGCCGTTTGTAGCTCTTTGCTTTGGTCACTTGGTGCATGTTCCCTAGCGCTACTTCGCACAATAGCAGTAAAGCCTCGGGACTGAACCTGCTTGCGCAGCAGTAATTGGCGGCTTTGGAAACGATGTCAGCGAAATAGAGGCCTTTTCCGAACATGTAGCCATGGGCCGGGGCTTCTTTGGGAGCCACTCGCAGGCCTTGGGACAGAATTCCCACGAAGTTAGTGGCGCGGGAGCCATGCCACAGCAATTTCCGGTTCGGCAGACATTGAAACGGCCAGAAGCGTGCAGCTTCCCCCTGTCTATTGACTGTGAACGCTCGATTGACAGTAATTACCATATTGTGCACTGGGGAAGTGGTGTTGCTCACCCAGGTCTGCAGTCTCGCCACTAAATCCAAGTCAGCAGCTTCGAGGCTGCACTTGAGCTCGGAGTAGTGCACGTCCACAGGGTGGTTTTGCTCCAAAAGGTGCAAAGAGCGAAAAGACAACGAATTCGCTACTTCCAGTTCCGACAGTGCGTCCAAAAGCGACACTTTTTCCTTCAACCTGAGCAGGTGACTGATCAAAGGAGGCCTTTTCATGCCGAAATTCTGCGGAATGCAGGTGTAAAAGTCGTTAGAAAGCGCAATTAAGTGACTTTCTCTGTTCCCATGCTCCAATTCCTTCTGTATTTTCCTCAGTATCAAGTATCCTTTTTGCAGCTGCGACTTCGACAGCTGTCCCAAGGGACATTTCTCTACATCCAAATTCATCTCCTGTAAAGTCCGACTCATCCTATCAAAATCCCACACAAATCGCATCAACTCCGCCACTTCCGCAGGCGCTTTCATAGGGAAGTTCTCCGCAGTGCGCATCAAAGCCCTGCGTTTGTTCTCCAGCTGCACACATTTCTCCAACTGTGCAGCCTGGGACTGGACTTCCACGAGCTGGTACTTGCCTTCTATTGGTGTGAAGTTGTCTCGGTTTTCCCAGTCGTTTTTGGTTTTACTGCGGAACTTTTTGCGGAACTCGGTTTGGGCGTCTTGCAGGGAAGTACAGGGCTGGAGGTTAGTAGCGGGCGAGGAAGCACCGACTCGGCCCCACTTTGTCCAGAGGAAGAACCGCCCTCCGGCTCGCAGTACCTGGATCATGTAGAATTTGTTGTGGCCTTTCACACCGTAGCTGACGTCGGTTTGGTTGAGAGTCACGTTGAAGGGGTCAACTACCACTCCATCCTTGAGGCCTGCGTCAGAATCAGCCGGAATCGTGGAAGAGTTTGGCGGACAATCAGTTTCCCGGGCGATTTCCTCCATATTGCCTATAGCAAGCACTAAAAGACTATGCGGAAAGGCCGGGGCTGATGTGTGCAGGTCAGATCCAGCGGCTGTACCGAGTTTTCACCTTCATCGAACTCGTCCTCCGCTTCCTCATACTCGACATTCCCATCCTCCAGCTGGATGAAATTGGGGATTCCAAGCGAAGTACTCCACTTTTTGTTCTTCACAAAAGTCAAAGAGCACCAGAGAATCACAGAGCCAGGCTGCGTGACTACGCATATGACAGGGTGAGTGTGAGTGACTACGGAACTGCACAGCCAGGTAGCTGCGCCTAAGGGCGACTGCATGTGTTTCGCTAGGGACACTCGGGCATCCACTTCCACTGTGTCGTACAGCTTCAAGTTGTGACAGCCTGTTTCTTGCAGGCAGGCCAGTACGAAGTGAGTGTCTAAGTTGGGGACTTTGAAGAAGGCGCAGGCGCTCCAGCGCTTTCGCTCGATATAGTCAGAAATCTCCTTTACGAGGCGAAATCCCAGCGGCTCACGACGAAGTTCGAATACGCGCAGTGTGCGGTCCCGAGAATTGGTGAGGAACATGTTAGCCCCATTGTAGCGAAGTAGCTTGGCTGGACTTTGGAAGTCTGCACTCATATTGGCACTAAGCAGCATTGTTCCGTTGCCTGATAGCAGGTAAAATACGTTCTCACTGGTGCTTAGAACTACAATGTTGCCGTCACTCAGGTAGCAGCCGAACCATTCCGTCGCAGTTTCGCTTTGCTTGAGACTGAGACTTTCCCCTGTCGCTATGTTGTATATCACTACGTCGATTTTCCCGGCGACCAGCACTTGCGAAGTGTCTGCAGGGTGGATGTCCAAACTGCTCGCTTTGAAGTCGAACAGTTTCGGTGGCTCCACGAGGCAATTTTCATAGTAATTCCAGCGAAAGAACATATTCGAGTCACAAAGTGCATAGATACAGTCCTGCACCCACTTCACAGCTATCACTTTCCCTGTGCTCATCGGCTTGTACTTAGTCACAGGTGCATGTGCGACAAAGCTGTACAGCACGATTTCCCCTGTGCCGCAGCCCACAGCCAGCATCAACCCGTCAGGGGAGAACTCTGCGGTGACTGCAGCCACTGCCCGGGGCAGGATTTCCTCGTTGGTGTAGGGCTTTATCACTTGCCGGCCTGGAAGCAGCACATTCACCTTCGGATGCTGCATTATTACCATAGGTCTAAATGGCAGTGGGAAGGGACTGAAATCCTATGCTGATATGTGCTATTACAGTATCGGGTCCTCACTTATAACCCCGAGTGCTTTCTTCCTTTTCCACTTGCTTTCGCAGGAAACGGTGGAAGTGGTCTGATCTTGTGTTTCACTGCCGAAACTTTCAGTCCGGCTCAAGACATGCGGCCACAAACTCGGCATTTTCGAGCTTTGGCGGTTATATTGCCTAATCGAGACTTTGCAGTAGAAGAGCATGTAGGCCATATCAGTCCCTACTTCGCTTTCGTCTACTTGGTGAACTCTTTCGTCGTCGAAATAGTGCCAAAGGCGGTTATTTGCGTTTTTCGCATAGGCTATATAGTGGCCCGCAGCCATATCTCCTTCATGGTCCGTCTTCGCGAAAAGGTCATATACAGGCGGTTCCTTCTGAGGACCAGATACATACTGTGTCAGATCCAGGCGAGAAATCGGGTAGTCGACCCTATTAACCAATTTGCCATATGAACGTTTACCATAGTAAAACCGCTTGAGGTGGATGATAAGCAGCGGAGGCACCTTCCAGATGTCTATGCACTTGACTGCCCGCACCTCTTTGCAGCACTTTGGACACACCCAGGAATTGTCAGGCAGCACTTCGTTCTTCGTGAACTCGATCAGGCAGTCTACGAGAGTCACAGGGCGGTCTGTCTTGGGTATGGGCACACTCAGGTACATGAATGTGTCGAAAGTAGTGGAGACATATCGGCAAGTGAGACAAGTAACCGAAGATTTCAGCTGTCCTTGGAACAAGTCCACCACTACAGAGCTGTTTTTGGTCAAATACTGCTGCCAAGCCCGAGCTGCCTTCCGCTCTTCCTTCTCCTCCTTCCCTTCCACCAGTGCCGTTTGCACTTTGTGCGGGCTCCGGTTCAAGTCTTCATGCAGTTTATCTAGAAAGCATGCTAAAAACTCATGTGCATCGTGTTGATTTCCATCCGCGAACTGATTGGCATGGATATATATCAAATCCAGTAGTCTGCGTGGTAGCAAGCACTCATGTGCATTAAACCACATAGCTTCCAGCAGCTCTGCATAGGCTTCCGCTAGTTCCCCTCTAGTGCCCAGCACATTCCTGCCATTGATTTCTTCGAGGTAGACTCTGGAGAGGAAGTAGTCAGTGAGCGGAGCAGCGTTGGAGATGCACTGCAGAGCAGCATTAATAAAGCAGAGGTTGCCTGTATTTTCCAGGCCGGAAGTCCCCACAGCGGACAGCTGTCCCTGTTGCTCTAGCAAGCGATTGGGCAAGTAGCGGTAGTTCTTGTTGATTTGCGGCAGAGGAAGACGCTCCAGTGGCACTACTTGGTTCCCTCTCCTGCGACGGACCAACACCCCGCCATAGCCTATGTAACAGCTTGCCTTCGTACTCCTTGCCACAGCAGCCTGCGCCCATATCTGATTCTCATTGGAAGTCCCCTAACTAGTTGCACAGAGGGTTAAGACTATTGTTAGAAATCTGCGAACTGACTCTGGTCAATAGTAGATGCTTGGCTTGGTACCTCTGCCTGCCAATTAGAATCGTAGTGGTCGAAATGGCAGGCGTCCAAAGGCCCCTTGACCTGTGGAATGTAGGGAGGTCGAAGACTGCTTAAATTGCCCCAGTCGATGTTTTTGAAGAATGGGTGTCTTAATACCTCTTCTCCTTTCAGTCTTCTGCCGGCGTCTTTTTCCAACAACTTCACTAATAATGTGGAAATGACTGGGTCTGAGTCTGCTGGAGGACGGTATTGTCTGGTGATGATGTTCGAGTAGACATCATATGAAGACGCTGCATCGAAAGGCGAATGTCCAGTGATCATCTCATGCAGCAAAATGCCAAAACTCCACCAGTCCACCTCACACCCATGTCCCGACTTAGTGATGACCTCTGGCGCCATACAATGGGGCGTACCACAGAGGGAGAAAGTGCGTTCCCCCGGCAGTAGTCTTTTCGCTAGGCCGAAATCCGCCAATTTGACATGACCGTTCGCACATATGAGGATATTTTCGGCCTTCAGGTCCCGGTAGATGAGGCCTTGCTGGTGGAGATAGAACAAAACTGAGGCTATTTCTGCTGCGTAGAAGCGGGTTTCTGCGGTTTCCAGCCTCACTCTTTTCATCAGCCACGAGTACAAGTCTCCCCCTTGCACAAATTCCAGCGCAATGTAGAGGTGTTTCGGGTCCTGGAAAGCCCCAATATACCCCACTACCAAAGGATGGCTGATTTTGGACAATATGTCCTTTTCAGTGTAAACCCGATCCACTAGTTTGCCGCTGTCCAGCTCCGCCTTAGCGATTTGCTTGAGGGCAACTGAGCGTCCTGAGGACTTTTCCTGGGCCAAATAGACCAGAGAGTAGCCTCCTTCGCCTATGACGGATAGGAGGGTGAAGCTAGCTAGAGTGAGTTTGGAAGGCTGATGCAGGCCGGAATGGACTGAGGAGGCTGAGGAAAAGGTCTCGGGAGAGGGAGGACTGGGGGAGTGGGGCGAAGTCTGGAATTGGGCAATTCTTATAGCAACGAAGGTATTCATCAATAGTTTCTATGGCATGCTGGACGGGGGAAATAAAATGAATCTGAGGGGGACTGATCGGGGTCGATGGGACTAGCTAGAAAGGGGCTGGTTTTGTCTAAAACAAGCAGTGGACGCTACAGTAAGTATATGCGGACATCCTAGCGCCGCATTGGACTAGTCAGCCCAGGTCTCCCTAGTCCCTTAGTGCCTAGCAGCCTGCAGACGCTGCGGAAACAAGGCTGGAGCTTCGTCCCTTCAGAGAAAGTCTCGAAGGCCAAAATGGCCGATTTTCATTCTCATACAGAAAAACCCTGGAGTTTCACTTGCACAGAAGGCTTTGTACCTTCGATTTCGGCGTTTTGTACTTGAAGCAGACGGAAATGAGGGGATTGCGAGGCGCAGTGGAGCCGCAGTGCTACTATGGAACGAGACGGCATCTTTAAGGGGTTCATAGGGCTTTAGGCAGAAAAGAGGCAGTGGAATGCAGTTGGTAGCGAAGTAGACAGGCAATTTCTCACTTTGGAGCCTTTTTTGGGGTATTTCTGTCGAATTTGTATTTTCTTCGGCAGAAACCTGACTCCAAATCAATCATTTTAAATGCTTTTACCTGCAACACAGCCGTGCATGCCTCCTTTCTATAGGAAGGCAGGGCTATCTCCTGGCATACGCATTTACAGCTGGCTTCCCTAAGGTAGAAACTGGGTTTCCTAGTTAAAAGCGCGGTTTAGTTTCATTCTAAACAGTCCTGCAGTCCTTTCCCAGCGTCTGGTCTTGCTCAAGTCTTTGACTTTCAGCTGGGGAACAACTGCGCCAGCACTGCTTCCGCCTCCCCACCTTCTCCGCCAAGCTGTCTAGTCCTCACCCCATCTCAATAGCCTTCTGCTCAACATACACCTCGCCATTGAGCACAGCGTCCTCAGACTTAGTTGCGCCCATACGAGCGCTCCGAGCAGTCAGGACTTCCCGCTTGAAGTCCCGGTGAGTGTCTTCCAGCAGTCCACTGAGCCACTTACAGTCAGCTCGCCTAGCAAATCCACCCGCAAGTGCACGTCTTCGGCAGAGGAAGCCCAGGTCCTGCGCTCAACATCATACTTGAGTGCCAATTGCTTGAGACTGAGCAAGTCCATTCGAGCGCCTACACTGCCCACTAGCGACACCGGGTTCACATATATTTCTTTGCAAGCGTTAAGGGCCATGTAGCCCCTGAAGCTGCTAGTCCCTCTGCAAAGCCGTACATTGGGACTGAGTGCTGCTGTGCGTAGGCTTGCAGTCTCTTCGCCACGAGGTGAACTGGCAGCAGCGCCTCCAGGTGAGTTGACGATGACAGCCAGAGGAGCAGGGCGGTACAGGGAGAGGTGGGCGAGTTAGGAGTTCACTTGTTTCAGGGTGGTAGCGGAAATCACTCCCGAGATACGCAGGGAAAACACTGCCAGGCGAGAGTGCGCTGCAGCATATATTTAGGCCCTAACTTCGCTACTTGCCCGAATTAAAGGCATATCGGCGCTACCAATTGTTCATCTTCCCCATTCTGTAACGACCAAAGAGACGTATAAGAAGCTGAATATGGGTCCAAAGCAGAAGATACAGTGTAAACATGCTCCAGGATATACACTCATATGGAAGCCAGACTAGTTCCCCGGAAGCTCTCCCCCTCCCTCACCCAGCCCAAGCGCTTCAAATCCACCCTCCGTTCCAACTCCCCCAACCCCTTATTTGCCCTTCACAGCTTCCTCCGAGAGCTCTTCCCTGGCCTCCCGCCTCTAGAAGCCCACACCGCCTCCACTGCCATATCCGCCGAAATCAAGGCCGTCGTCCTGACTCTGGCCAAAGCCAGATATGCAGCTAACGCATCCCACAAACAAGCAGTGAAGAAAGATATGACTCGCCTGGAAGCCATCAAAACAGCTCTGAAAAGTGAGGAAGCGGACATAGAGGGAAAGATGCAAAGAGTCGAAGGAAGGATGAGGGAAGTCCTGCTTCTGCACAGTGCAGTGAGGGACATAGAGAAAGGGGTGAAAGAGGACAAGGCGCGGATAGGGAAGTTGGCGAAGGCTTTGAGTCGCAGGGAAGCAGTGCTGGAAGCCTTTGCTTGCAGTCTTGAAGAGGAGAAACAGCGCTTGGAAGTGGAAAAAGCTGCCTTTGTGGCTAGTAAGGAAGAGTGGATGAGTGTGCATCCGAGTCCACCCAGTCCCCCGGCCTACCGCACTCCTCTGGACTCGGCTCCTGCTTCCTGCGATAGTCCTGTTTTCCCGCATTAGGAAATCAGTATAAAATTACACTTTCTGTGCAAGTAGAAATTGCAATTAATCAGTTCTGCGGCCATTTACTCCATCAGATATTTCTAACTATACCAATTTCCCTCTAAATCATCACTACTTTCCGCCAATACTAACTAACTACGTCTTCCATGAACTTCCCCACCAGCACCTTGTGCTCCCTGTCAGTCCTCACATGCACAGTGAACGCCTTTCTGCTCTCCAGCTCAATATCGCATATACTGCAATTCAGGTCGATGAGCATTTTGCGCTGCTCGGCTCGGTACTTCTCAGTTAGTTTCTGCAGACCTTCACATTCGTTTGCCCATAAATCTGGCTTGAGTCTTGCTTCTTTGAGAGTAGGGAAGCGGAGTTTGACTGGGGAAGTGCTTTCGTAGTAATCCACGCCGAAGAAATGGTAGCCGAATATGTGCCCCAGGTTACAAGCTAGCCAGGAGTATTTCTCCCCCATATGCTTGGCTTTGAAGGCAGTTGCCCATTTATTTCCCTCTATTTCATTATCAGAATCGACCAAATTCACAGTTCCAAATGTATTTCTCAGCTCCAAAACAGCGGGTTTGCCTGGGCTTTCCTCCACTACTTCCAACATATCAGCAATAGTTATGCAATTTTTGCAGGTTTCACATACCAATTCCGTCTGCATCACTTCACACTGCTTCACCCGCAGCATGATATCATCCAGCACCTTTTGCTTGCGTTTCCGCATTGACTCCGTCTGTTCTTCAGGTCCAGACTCCAAGTCTTCCTGCACATCCAGAGGAGGAATCGGAGGCAGCAGGCTGAAATAATGAGACAAAGGAGCATTATCAGTCACTTGCATAATTTGGCGGTTATCATCATTTAGCAGCAATTCCCATTGTCGCATTTCATATACCTTCTGCAGTCTTGGCTTGGACACAAGTTGCCAAATTGCACTAACGAGGTTAGAGTCAATGTCGCCTCTTTTGAACCTTTCTTCAGTCAAAGCGGCGGAGATGCGCTGGCGAATGTCATTGATTTCCGCCAAGTCGAGTGAGTTGAAGTTGAAATCGAAGGGAATGCGTTCAGCGGAATGCTTGAATTTGATTCCTGCGTACTTCGAGCCTTCAGTGAACAGCTCGACATCCGAGCAAAATATGAGGGAAATGAGCTGCGGCATGAGAGGCCGAACAGGCATTAAAGTCACATATTTGGCTATCGGTTTCCGACCTATCCGAGTATATTCATACTGGAAAAAGACCCCGAGGTGAGACTTCCTCAGTACAGGGTCAGTTTCAATCACCTGATACGCGACGGAGTCCTCGGAAATCAGGACATCGTGTCGAGTCGCAAGGTCCCCGAACACAAGCTGGTGTGCGTAGAGCGGCCTAGGGACGAAGTACACCTCTGTGGCCTGGATAGTGTGTTCGAATACTTCAGGACGGACTTGGTGTCGGATGCCGACTCGAGATTGGCCGGTAGGGAAGTTGCGGAGAATTTCCGCCCAACGGTCCTTGGGAACCTCTGTGGACTCCAGAATTCTGGACTCGTCTGTACGCTTGCGGACTCTATCCTTCATAATAACGAAAAACCCTTTTTTGTGTCGCATTGAGCAGTGGCTGATCCAAAGCGCCATTCGAATGGCTT
>Ga0247837_1005161_pt1 | contig 19979 bp, 18 predicted proteins | sample LaCtaG_2_FD_187115 | JGI IMG/M metagenome (GOLD analysis project Ga0247837, IMG submission 187115) | Freshwater microbial communities from meromictic Lake La Cruz, Castile-La Mancha, Spain - LaCruzMarch2015_14.5m | ecosystem: Environmental > Aquatic > Freshwater > Lake | place: Spain: Castile-La...
TGATGTCTCGACCACCTCACCTTTTGCGTGAGCTTCAACTGGGATGATTTTGCCCGTCATCCGCCCCTTTTATCAGCCTCCGGGCGTTTCCAGTAGCTTTTCCATTCACGGATTTAGGTTTACCAGGCCAAACGCGACTGGGGGAAAAATGCCAACCTCCCGCGCGAGCAACAGCGGCCAGACCCCTTCCTCGGCGCGGGCGTGCTGCAGGCGCGCGATATGCTGGACATGACCTACCGCGAAGCCACCCAAGTGCGCGGGAGCACGCTGGCCTTCCCGCATGATGGCGAGGACTGGACTGGCGAGAGCTATGATGATGCCCGCCACGGCATGCCCAAGGACTACTATGACGGGGAGCGCAGCTTTATGCGCGCGATCTCCGGCCCAGACAACCGCCAGACCCGCAGCCGGGACCGCGCAGGCATCGGCGAGCAGCGCTACACCCGCGAAGTGGATCATTATGAGGCCATGGAACAGCTCATGTACAACATGCTCCTCAATGAGCAGTGGCAGTATGGCGCGACCCCTGTCAGCGAAAAACGTGTAAACAGTGAAGGCTTCTTCGGCGGGCTACGGCGCATGTTCAGTCCCTCGGCCCTCACTGAGCCGATGCTGAAGGATCGGGCCAAAGTGCTGGCCCGTGAGGCTATCGAAAACGACCAGAAGGCCAGTGCCAAGCGGCGCTGAGCACACACCTCCATGCACCCATCCCACTTCATCGCTGCCGGGCTGCTCACCAGCCTGCTGGCCTGTTGCCAGCAGCAGACAATGCTTGTCCATGCCTGCCCGCCGTGTCGTGCGCAGGGGCAGGAGTGTGTGATCCTTGCCCGCCCGCATTGGAATGACACGGGCATCACGCTGGAAAAGGGTCGCCGCTACCAGTTCCACGTCTCCGGGCGCTGGACGGACTGGTTTGTCCCCAGTGATGCCACGGGGCCGCTGTGCCCACTCTTTGACCTCGCTTTGCTCCCTACCCGGCCCGGTCTGCGCTACCCACCATCGCGTGACTTGCGCGCGAAATACTTCAGTCTCGTCGGCACTCTGGGTCGGCCGCAAGACGGTCGCGCGCTGCCCGCCCATGCCTTTCTCATTCGTCCAGGCATGATCTATCAGGCACCAGAGACCGCGCGGCTTCACGCTTTCGCCAACGATCTACCCTTTGCCTATGGCAACAACAAGGGTTGCTTGAGGCTCCGCGTGCAGGAGCTACCTGCCAGGAAAAGTGAGCCATAACCCCAATCTCTGTCACGGCGGCGTCAGCTTGCTCACCAGATTGCTCAGATAGGGGAAGAGCTGCTTCTTCCGGCTGACTACGCCGGGCATCTCATAGACCTGCGGGCTGCGCTCGTGGTAGTCGGCGTCAATGGCGGTCTCCACCCGTTTGTCCCCGGCGACGAGTAGCACGCTGTGATGCGCGGTGATGTCTGTGACCATGAGGCAGGCGAAGTGCAGCTCATGCGCGGCACACAGCGCCACGAGCGCGGCGTGCAGGTCTGCCTGCTGCTTCCAGAATTCCTCCAGACCCATCTCCTCGATCTGGCTGATGCTGATGCGCCAGCCGTTCTCCTCGAAGACCTTGCGGTCGCCCTCGATGGCGCGCGCCGGTGTCGCCTCCCGCAGCAGTGATCCGGCGGCGAAGAAGTCCTTCACAAACTCGGCGGCATCAATGTCTGCCACCTTGGCCAGCCATTCCAGGATCTCGCGATCCGTGTTCGTCGTCGTCGGGCTGGTGAGGTTCAGCGTGTCAGAGATCAAACCCGCGCACAGGCAGATGGCGGTGGCCTTGTCCGGCGTCAGGCCGCGCATCTTGAACATGATGCCGACGATGGTGCTGGTACTGCCCACCGGTTCATTGATGAAGCGCACCGGCTCCTTCGTCCGCAGATTGCCGCTGAGGCGATGGTGATCAATCACCTCGACGATCTCCGCCTCGTCCGCACCGGCCACGGCTTGGCTGAACTCATTGTGATCCACCAGCACCAGCCGCGTGCGCGGCACCTCGACGAGGTCGGACTTGGAAAACACGCCCTCCAACCTGCCCGTCTCCTCATCAATCACCGGGAACAGCGGCTGGTGCGCGTTTTGCACCACATGGATGATCTCCCGCAGCGGCGTGCGTGTAGTGAAGCTCTGGAAATCATGAACCAGCGCCTCCGCGATCGGGCGGGAGAAACGGATGAGCTGCGAGGCGCTGGCCGTGTCCTGCGGCGCGGAGATGACGCTCACGCCCTTGTCGCGCGCCTGCTGAAGGAGGCTCTCCCACGGCATGAAGCCGCCCGTGACCACGAGGCAGCGCACGCCTAGCTCCATCGCCAGCGCATGAATCTCCGGCCGGTCGCCAGTGACCAGCACGACTTGACGTGGTGGGAACTGCCGCGCGCGGTCGCGCGAGGTCTCGACACTGGATGCGGCCACCACGAGCACGAGGTCTTCTGTGGACTCGGCATGGCTCGTGTCACCGATCATCTTGCCGCCCAGCGCTGCCGCCATGTTTTGGATGCTCGTGCGCACCTCGCGGTTCGCCGCGCCGTGGGTGGAATCACTCGGCAGGAAAAGCTGCGCCATCTCCTGGATCGTCGGCATCCCCAGCAGCCGGTGCTCCGCGTTCACCACCGGGATGGAGCGGAAGCTGTGCTCCATCATCTTCCGGTACACCGACAAAAACGTCTCATTTGGCGACGCCGTCAGCACCTCGCGCCGACAGACAATGGCCGCCGTGGGCCGCACATCCAGCAGCAGCTTCGGCGGCTCTAGCCCGGCCAGCTTCAGCACCCAGCTCGTCCGCGCATTGATCTCCCCACAACACGCCGCGATGACCTCATCACTGCGCACCTGACGAAGAAAAGCCGCATACCCAATGGCCGCGCAGATGGCGTCCGTGTCTGGATTGCGATGGCCGATGACGTAGAGGGGGTCTGACATGGGATGACGAATGACTAAGGGGAATGCAGCAAATCTGATTGAAGATCAAATGATAGCAGCAAGCCCATATCGATCTCGCCCAGAGTGACAAAGATGACACCAATATTTAGCTTGGTTCTGTGAGATCAGCCTGATAAATCGCTGCAATGAAAAGTCCCTTATTCGCGCTGGCACTTTCAGCACTATGCCTATTTTCAAGCAAGGCATGGGCATTTGTGAACTTGAATTTCGAAAGCGCTGTCGTGGTCAGTAACGATCCCAATTTTGGCTTTCTTGATTGGAGTCTGGCAGTACCTGGCTGGAGTCATAGTTCAGGAAGCGACACTTCTATCGTTTACTATCAAGATATTCACCTCGCTAGTACTCAGTGGTTCCTACTAGCGGATGACACTCTCAGTGGGACCATAGGTGACTATTCACTGCAGGGCCGTTACTCTATGATGCTGCACAGTGGATATGCCAGCTCATCTCCTTCTCCCTGGGTGGATGCCGCAATCTGGCAGACCGGACTTATTCCTTCCGGAACTCAATCTTTCACCCTACAGGCAGAAGGAGATTTTTCCGTCTATGTCAACGGTAACCTGATTCCAATGAATTTTATGAGCGGCAATGTTTACACCGGCAATATCTCCAACTACGCAGGAACAACTTCGGAGATCAAGATCGCTCACACCGTCCCCGCAGCACAATACAGCAGCGTCTTGGTGGATAATATTTCCTTCTCCACTACTCCGGCTCCGGAGCCTTCGAGGATGATGCTGCTTTTGCTTGGCCTTGTTGCCGTGATGAATCGTCGGCTAGGTCATGCCTCACTTCGATAAAACGGCTTCTTCACTACCTCGGCGGGGAATTTTCGGCCACGTATCTCGATCTCGATTTGCGTGCCGAGCTTGGTGGCTTCCAGAGGCAGGTAGGCCATGCCGATGCCGGTGCCGAGGCTGGGGGATTGGGTGCCGCTGGCGACTTCGCTGACGATCTCGCCATTGAAGGCGATGGGATAATGCGGGCGCGGCGGCGGAGCAGTGCCGAGCATTTTGAAGGCTGCGAGCTTGCTGGGCAGGTCGGCGGCTTTTTGCGCGGTGAGCGCGGCTTTGCCGATGAAGTCGCCTTTGTCCATGGCGACGAAAAATCCTAGTCCGGCCTGGAGCGGTGTTTTGTCGGGGAAGAGGTCGTTGCCATTGAGCGGATAGCCCATTTCCAAACGCAGCGTGTCGCGCGCACCGAGACCGCAGGGCTGGCCGCCTTCTTCACGAACGGCGGCGACGAACTTGTCGAACCAGGTCGTGGCGGTGGTGGCGGGCATGAAGAACTCGAAACCCTCCTCGCCGGTGTAGCCGGTGCCGCAGAGCCACATGAAGCCTTCGTCACTGGAGGCGATGAAGATGCTGTTGTGCGGTGGGAAGGGGGCGGCACCGCCGAACACACGATCAAACACGGCGCGGCTTTTCGGTCCCTGGATGGCTAGCCCGGCGGTGGCATCGCTCAGGTTCGCCATCTGCACATCGTCGGCATCGGAGAGCAGGCTTTGAAGCTGCGCCCAGTCCTCGGCGATCTTGCTGGCATTGACGACGAGGAAGAATTCTTTGGTGCTGGTGCGGTAGAGAATGAGGTCATCAATCACACCGCCGCCCTCATTGAGCAGCAGCGTGTACTGGCCCTGGCCGATCTCTAGCTTTGCGACATCGTTGGTCAGCGCGCGATTCAAAAAGGCGAGCGCATCACTGCCGCTGACGATGAACTGGCCCATGTGCGAGATGTCGAAAACCCCGGCTGCTTTTCGCACCGCATGATGCTCCTGCACGATGCCGGTGTACTGCACCGGCATCTCCCAGCCCGCGAAAGGGATGACTTTGCCACCGAGGGCGACATGGCTTTCATACAGAGGCGTGCGGAGGAGTGGGGCGTCAGACATCGCGCTAGAGTGGAGACGGCGCGCAGGATGTCAAAGCTGCGATGTGCCACTGCTCAACTCACTTTTTGGCAGGAAACAACGTGGTGAGCACACGCTTCAGCCAAGCTGGAACATTCGCCAACGGATCGAGAGTGGGTGCCGGGGGTGGATCGAGAGGGATGCCCTCTTTTTCCAACGCCAATCGCAGGAAAAGGCGGTCGGGAATATCTTTTTCACGCAGCGTCTGCTTCATCTTCCAAAGTGTCGCTTTCGAGGCGAATGGAATGCGCACGCCCTGAAGCTCACGCCAGACGGCATCCTGAATCGCATCTGCATAAGTCACACCACAGCCGCTTTTCATCAGGTCAACCATGATGTCATCCGAGATGCGCACCACGCCATACTCGCCAACCTCGCCGGGCTTCACCAGAGAAGCTGCAGAGTCGGGCAGTTCCTTGAGCACGTCGAGAACGAGCCGTTCGTTCTCGATCGTGGTTTCGATCAAAAGATCGAGGTCTTCGGTGAACCGCGCGTGCCCTGCCTGAATGACGGCGAACCCACCCACAATGACATAGCGGGCACCGACTTCATTGAGGCCCCGGCATATCCGCACAATGTCGGATTCTGTCGGCGAACGATTGCCTATCTGGCCGCCTGAATCATGTGCTTCATCTTCCATTGGTGCGCCTCCTCATGGGTCTTGAAACGAAACACGCCGCGCGGATAAGGCGACCGGGGGCGCAGGAGGTCCGCCATCGCGACGATCTTGCGGTAGGCAGCGAACGAATCAGCATCGGCCTGTGATCGGCCGACCACTTTGCCTGGAGTTTCCTCAAGATTAACGACATTTGCCATGAGCATGAGGCTACTTCGCAACCTGTGAGCTGGCAAGGGGACCATTGCACCAAACCCGCCCGCCTTTGGACAATCGCGCCAGGAGCTTTCCATGCACTGGCGGGCGCGGCTACACTCGCCGCATGTCCCATCCATCCATCCTCACTACGACAGTCGGTTCTTATCCTGTGCCTGACTGGCTGGCGGCGCTGCCGAGTGAGCAGGCGGTCATTGATGCCACGCGCGTCGTCTTTGATCAGCAGCGGCAGGCGGGGATTGATCTGCCGACGGATGGCGAGCTGTATCGCTTCGATGTGAACCACCCGGACACGAACGGGATGATCGAGTACTTCGTCCACAAGCTGGGCGGCTGCGATGCGCGCGTGGGCCGGGCCGACACTGCGGCGTTTCGGGCGAAGAAGGAGATGGGCTTCCGCTCCAAGCCTGCCGCCGTGGTGCGCGGGCCGATCACGGAAGGCGTGCTGAATTTGGCGGAGGACTGCGCGCGCGCGGCAAAGGTGGCGGGCGGGCCGTTCAAGTTCACACTGACGAGTCCTTACATGCTTGCACGCACTTTGCTCGACACGCATTACGGCGACTTTGAAGCGCTTAACATGGCAATCGCCGATGCGCTGGCGGCCCAGGCGGCGGAGCTGGTGTGCGATTGCGTGCAGGTGGATGAGGCGAACATTCCTGGCAATCCAGCCGACGCGCCATTGGCTGCGCGCGGCATCAATCGCGTGCTGGATGCAGTGAAGGGCACGAAGGCGGTGCATTTCTGCTTTGGCAACTACGGCGGCCAGACGATCCAGCGTGGCGAGTGGTCGGCGCTGATTGCTTTCCTCAACAGCCTGAGGGCGGATCATCTGGTGCTGGAGCTGGCGCATCGCCCGGCGGCTGATCTGGAGGCGCTGAAGGATCTCGATCCGAAGATCGGCGTGGGCCTTGGCGTGGTGGACATCAAAGTGAATCACATCGAGACGGCGGATCAGATCGCGCAGCGCATCGAGGCGGCGGAGAAGGTGCTCGGAGTTGGGCGGGTGAAGTGCATCCATCCCGACTGCGGTTTCTGGATGCTGAAACGCAGCATCGCTGACCGCAAGATCGAGGCGCTGGCGAAGGGGCGGGACCGGTATCTAGGGCGGTGAGGCAGGCGCGGGCGGGCTAGCCCTTGGGCACATGTGGCACGAGGACGTCGGGGGACTGGTTGCGCTGTTGGCTTCTTAAGGTGGCTTCTTTGGCGAAGGATTGCTGGGAGCGCAGGGCTTTGGCGGTGGGGATGTGGGGCTGCACCCAGGTGCCGTCGGGCTTGAGGAGGTGACTGCGTGCGGTATCGGCAAAGTGGGTCTCAAGGATGTGAGTGAGGCGTTTTTTGGCCTCTTTGTCCTCAATGGGTACGAGCAGTTCGACGCGCTTGGAGAGGTTCCGGCTCATGAAGTCTGCGCTGGAGATGAAGACCACTGGGCGACCACCCTGGCGGAAGTAGTAGATGCGCGCGTGCTCGAGGTAGCGGTCAATGATGCTGGTGACGCTGATGTTTTCGCTGAGTCCTTTGAGGCCTGGGCGCAGGCAGCAGATGCCGCGTACGTTGAGGCGTACTTTGACACCGGCCTGGGAGGCTTCGTAGAGGGCCTCGATCATGGGGCGATCCTCCAGGGAGTTCATTTTCAGCATGATCTCTGCGGTCTCACCTTTGCGGGCGCGCTCGGTTTCACTTTGGATCATGCTGAGCAGGCGCTCACGCAGGCCGTAGGGAGCCATGCTGATTTTTTCAAAATGTGCGAAGCGGGAGCGGCCGGTGACGGTGTTGAAGAAGGCGCTGGCATCGCTGCCGTAGTCTTGGCGGCAGGTGAGGTAGCTGATGTCAGTGTAGAGCTTTGCGGTGGCCTCGTTGTAGTTGCCGGTGCCGAAGTGCATGTAACGCACGAGGTGCCCGGCCTCGCGGCGCATGATGAGGCAGATTTTGGCGTGGGTTTTGAGGCTGCGGACGCCGTAGATGATCTGGGCACCGGCGCTCTGGAGATCGCCAGCGCGCTCTAGGTTGCGGGCTTCATCAAAGCGGGCTTTTAGCTCGACGAGGACGGTGACGTGCTTTCCTGCCTCTGCGGCACGGATGAGGGCAGCGACGATGCGGCTGTTCTTGGCGGTGCGGTAAAGGATCTGTTTGATGGCGATGACGGCGGGGTCAGCGGCGGCTTCTTCAATGAGCTGGATGACGGGGTCGAAGGACTCGTAGGGATGATGCAGGAGGATATCGCTGCGGCGGATGGCGTCAAAAATGCTGCTGCCGGGATCAATCTGGGGGGAGGTGTGGCTGTCCCAGGGTTCTACCTTGAGCTGCTCAAAGCCGGAGAGGCCAGCGATGTGGAAGTAGGCACGGAGATCAAGCTCGCCCGGGATGGTGAAAAGCTGCGCGGTACGTGCGCCGCAGAGTTGGCGGATCGTGGTGGTGAGGTCGCGGGGTGCTCCGTCTTCAATCTCGATGCGGATGGTGGGGCTTTGCATGCGCTGATCGAGGATTTCCTCCATCTCGGTGGCGAGGTCGAAGGCACTCTCGTCATCGGCGGCGATGTCGGAGTTCCGGCTGAGGCGGAAGCGGGCAGTGGCGACGACTTTTTCGGAGGGGAAGTAGCGCTGTAGGAAGAGGCAGAGAACGTCTTCGAGGTTGAGGTAGGCGTGCTGTGTGCCGCTAGCATCAGGCACCAGGACATGGCGCGGCAGATTGGTGGGTAGGGTGAAAAGGACGAGGCGTTTACTCGGCATCCCCGCATCCTGGGAAAGGATGCTGCAGAGCAGGGCGATCTGGAGCGCGGGGATGGAGACGCGCGGCTCAGGATCCAGCGCCACGGGGGAGAGCACGGGGAAGATGTGCTCCATAAAATGCGTCTCCAGATGGGTGCGCTGCACGGGGGTCAGCTCAGCTGGGGCCAGGCGGCGGATGCCTTTTTCTGCCAGCAGGGGCAGGAGCTGCTGGCCGAGGATGGCAAACTGATGTGCGATGAAGGTGGTGACACGCTGGTGGATCTGGTCCCACTGCTGGCTGGGGGTGAGGCCGGCGTGGTCTTTCACGCGGCGCCCCTGCTCACGCAGGAGCTGGAGGCCGCCGACGCGGACCATGAAGAATTCGTCGAGGTTCGCGGCGGTGATGGCGAGGAACTTGACGCGCTCTAGCACGGGCAGGTCGGCGCGCGCGGCCTCGGCGAGGACGCGCTCGTTGAAGTCCAGCCAGCTTAGCTCGCGGTTGAGGAAGTGCCCCTCGGCGTGGAGGGGGGGCTTGCTGTCAGGGCCGGGTGAGGATGATTTCATAGCCATAGATTTCGCGGAAGATGTCGCACTTTGAGTTGATGGCGATCTGCTCGATGGTGGTGTCTTCGACTCCGTGGGTGAGGATGTTTAGGCGCGCGCCTTCGAGCCGCAGTTGGATGGTTTTGATGCGCTGGGTATGGCTGCGGTCCAAGGCGTCGGCGATGCGTAGGAGTGCGGCGAGCTTGAAGACGATCATGCGTTCCTCGCGGGTGAGGTCGGAGAAGTGTGGGTGGCTGGGTTCGGGGTTGTAGCGGCGGTGGTAGCGGGCGAGGAGGGCGACGAGTTCGCGCTCGCTGGTGCTGAGGCCGAAGATTTCTGTGTGTAGGAGGATGTAGAGGCTGTGTTTGTGGTGCTCCCTTGGGCTGACGAACATGCCCACCTCATGCAGCATGGCGGCTACGCGCAGCACGAGTTCGTAGCGTGGCTCAAGGGCGTGGAGCGGCTGTAGCTCGCGGAAGAGCTGCTGGGCTAGTGTGGCGACATGGCTGGCGTGCTTGCGGTCCGTTTTGTAGCGCACGCCGACCTCGCACGCGGCTTGCATGACTTCTTCTTGAAAGCTGGCGGTGCGGGGGCTGGCGGTCATGAGGTCGAGCATTAGCTCGCGCTGAAAGTCGCCATCGGGAATCCAGAGTACGTCATCTACAAAACAGCGCGCCAGGGCCAGGTTTGTCTGGAGGGCGGGGACGATGCCCTCGCCGCCGGTATAATGCATGTGTAGGCGGCGCACCAGCTCGTCGGGGTTTAGGGTGGCGAGCATTTCGGTGAAGCGCTCCAGGTCTGCCTCGAGCACGCGGCAGGCACCGTTCTTTGGGGTGGCGAGCTGGGGTGCGATGCTTTGAATCTCTGCGCCGATGGCGACGTGGTGGTCGAACTTTGACCCAGAGTAATCCTGAGCGAGGTGGTCCACGACGCCGCGGATCTGCTCCTCCAGGTGGGTGAGGTGCTGGGGGGATTCCTCGCCACCGGCGACGGCTTCACGCGCGCGGAAGATGCCGAGGCGGTAATTGCTGTAGGCGGCTAGGCGGCCTTGTTTGAAGGACAGGGCACGGGTGTTTCCTGGGCCGATGTGGGAGACAAAAGTGTGGCCGGTGGCGAGCTTGGGGTTCTTGTCCAGGAGGCGGCGGGCGATCTGATAGACGAGGCGTGTCATATCGCCATCATCAATGAGGCGCGGGGCCAGGCCGGTAGTGACTTGGAGGCGATTGAGGAAGATTTCGTGGTTCGCTGCCTCTGCCAAGATATTGGTGGTGTGCAGGCGGATGGCTTCGAGGGGCACGCTGTATTCCCGTGCGGACTGGAGGAAGTCACGCAGGATGTCTGCGGCCTGCTGCATGGTGCCGCGCGTGATGGTTCCCGTGCGGAAGATGTCGCGCGCGATGGGCAGTGGCCGGTCGAGGTGCTCCAGAATGTGGAAGCCGCTACGGTCTCCTGGGCTGCCAATGATGATGGAGAGGGAGGCGGCACCGACGTAGATGACGGCCTGCTCGGCGGGGGTGTGGGTGGTAGCGGAATCGGACATGCGGTGGGGCAGAGGAATGACGAGACCCGAAAGACGAATGTGGAGGGAACGAGCTAAGGACGAATGGCAGAGACGCGAAACTGCGGCGTTCAGATTATTGCGTCAAGAATGCCCCCGTAGCCAGGCTACACTGCCGATCGCCACGGCGCTGCTGCCGAGCTTGGCTTGGGTGTATTTGATGCCACTGGCCAGGCCGGGCACGGCGTAGCGGCTGACTTCCTCTTTGAGCAGGCTGAGGTAGAGGCTGGGCAGCTCCTCTACAAGACCGCCACCGAGGGTGATGTGGTCGGGGGCCAGGAGGTTTACGACGGCGGCTACGCCCATGCCGAGGTAGCGCACGCTGTTGCGGAAGAGGATCAGCGCGGCCTCATCGCCAGCTTTGAAGGTGTTGGCCAGTGCCTTGCTGCGGATATCGCGCAGGCAGCCGCCGGTTTTTTTGTCCAGCTCTGGCATCTGTCCGCGGTAACAGGCCACGCCGGCCTGGGCGGCGAGGGCCAGCCTGCTGGTCAGGTCCTCGAGCATTACGGCGCCGTGCTCGCTGCTGCCCAGGTGGGTGCCGGGCAGATAGATCATGCCAAGCTCCATGGCCGAGGCGGTGCGGCCCATGATGAGCTTGCCATCATAGACAAAGCCTGCGCCGAGACCCGTGCCGGGAAAGACGCCGAGCAATGACCTGGCACCGATGCCAGCGCCGAGCTTGTATTCGCCAAAGGTGCCTGCGTCCACGTCATTGAGCACCGCCACAGGTTTGCCAAAGGCGGTCTTGAGGATGCCGGCCAGGCCCATGTTGCCCCAGCCGAGGTTGGGCGCATTAATGAGGATGCCTTTGTCCGTGTTCACCAGCCCTGGGCAGCCGATGCCGATGCCCTGTAGCCCTGCGGGGTCAATGCCTGCCTCCGCGATGGCTTCGTGGATGGTGTTGAGGATTCTCTTGCGGCCCTTTGCCTGGCCGTCGGAGCCGTTCGTAGATTTGCGCGCGCTGCCGAGAACCTTGTAACGGGCATCCAGCACGCAGGCCAGCATCTTGGTCCCGCCGAGGTCAAAGCCGATCCAGAAGGGGATGTTCCGGGGCTTTGCAGCCACCTTTTTCAGGGGCGGCTTGGGGGTGGCATTCTCTACGGGCATGGTGGGGGGCGGGATGGCCATGCTAGAGAGCACGCTGAGAGGGTGGAGGGCAAGTGCGAACCCGCCGAATCCAGGGCGGTGATCTCAAGGCTTGGCACACGCGGCGCGCAGGCTTATGCTCCGCCGTCATGGAAGCACTGAGCCTGCTGGAATACCGCATCACGGAGGAGGAGTACCTCAAGGGCGAGGAGACCGCCGACATCCGCCACGAGTATGTGGACGGCTTTGTCCGCGCGATGGCTGGAGAGACGACGAGCCACAACGAAGTCGCTGGCAATATCTACACCGAACTCTGCCGCCATCTGCGCGGCGGGCGCTGCAAGGTCTTCATCGAGAACATCAAATTCCGCCCGCTGCCGCGCGTGCCGGGGCTGTTTTATTACCCGGACATCATGGTGGCCTGCGATCCGCGCGACACGGACCCGCGCTACCGCTGCTACCCCAAGGTGGTAATCGAGGTCGCCTCGGCCTCCACCGAGGACAAGGACCGGGGGGAAAAGATGCTAGCCTACCTGCAAAACGAGACGCTGGAGGAGTACGTCATCATCGCGCAGGACCGGCCGGAGGCGGCGATCTACCGGCGTGAGGTCGGCTGGGTGCGGGAGGACATCCTCGGCTTTCAGGCCGTGCTGGAGACGCGCAGCGTGGGACTGAGCATGACCCTGGCGCAAGTTTATGAGGGCGTGCTGAGCTGAGGCGCGGCTGCTATGGCAAAGATGAAACACGGAGGCTCCGGCAGCAGTCTCAGGCCACTACCACCGACATGAATTCCTGGATCAAAGCCATCTTCATCATCAGCGGCGTCTTCTGCGCGCTCGCGCTCGGCGCGCTGGGCTGGCTGGCGGTGCAGACCACGGATGTGCCGGACGCCAGATCCGCCAAACCCCTCCCTGCCTGGGAGAAACCGCTGCGTGCGGCCCGTGGCACCGCATCCACAGGCCGGGCTACTTTGCCTGACATCGCCGTGGTCCCTGATCTGGCCGCCCAGGTGGATGAGCTGACAAAGCGGCTGCTGGAGATCGGCACAGCCGGTGGTGCCGTGCCGGGGGAGCTGCTGCTGTCCTTCAAGTCCCCGGAGGCGCTGGGAGCCTTCCGCGCCCGCGCCGGCCTGGCAGGCATCGAGATTCTGCAAAGCGATCCGCGCCTGCTTTCCGCCCGCGTCCGCTACCGCGATGCCGAGGCGATGGCCCGAGAGCTGCGCGACCATGCGCGGGACTATGACAACATCGGCCTGAACTACCTGGCCTGGGTGCCCGGCCTGCCACAGACGCCGACGGAGACCGACACCACGAACGCTGGCGGCAGGCAGCCTTTTGGAAACAGCGGCCTGGAGGCCATTGGTGCTACCGGCGACCGCAGCACCTGGGGGCGCGGCGTGACCGTGGCCGTGCTCGACACGGGCGTCACCGACCACAGCACGCTGAAGCAGACCCAGGTAACGCATGTGGACCTGGTCAAGGACGGCCAGGCACCCAACGGCCACGGCACAGCCATGGCGTCCCTCATCGCCGGCAATGATTCCGAAAACGGCGGCGTGGCCATCGCCTCCAAGCTGCTGGACATCCGCGTGGCCGATGCCTCTGGCGAGAGCAACACCGGCCTGGTGGCACAGGGGATCATGCAGGCGGTGGACCAGGGCGCGCGCGTCATCAATATCAGCCTCGGCACTACGGGGGACTCCGCCGTGCTGCGGCGCGCGGTGGAGTATGCGCAGAGCCGGGGCGTCGTCATCGTGGCTGCGGCGGGCAATGAGCAGCAGACGACGCTGGCCTACCCTGCGAGTTACGAGGGCGTCATCAGTGTCGGCGCGGCGGATGCCACAGACGCGCAGGCTTACTTTTCAAATTCGGGTGAGAACCTCACCCTCGTCGCGCCCGGCGTGGGCATCGTGTCCGGCTACAGTGATGACCGCATGGTCATCAGCAGCGGTACCTCCCAGGCCACGGCCATCACCAGCGGTGTCGTCTCCACACTCATCAGCAGGGGCTGGTCGGCGGCAGGTGTGGAGCAGGCACTGACCAGCAACGCCCGCGAGACCGGCGCGCCTGCAAACCAGGTCGGCGCGGGCATCCTCCAGGTACCGACGCGCTGATCCGGGTGCGCGACTTTCCCCTTCCAAACCGGCCCGCTTTCCGCTAGCACAGTCGGCATGAGCCAGCCCGATCCCACAAACGAACCTGCATTGATCAAAACCCTGGGGGGCTGGCAGGTGCTGTTTTATGGCCTGGGGTCCATGCTTGGCGCGGGCGTTTACGCGCTCATCGGGAGGGCGGCGGAAAACCTGGGAAACTCGGTGTGGCTGGCCTTCCTCGTCGCCATGATCGCGGCGATGCTCACCGGCCTGTCCTATGCCTGCGTGGGCAGCCGCTATGCGCGTGCAGGTGGCGCGGCGTATGTCACCCACCGGGCGCTGGGCAGGCCGTGGCTGAGCTACATCGTCGGCATCGCGGTGATGATGAGCGGTCTGACGAGCATGGCCACAGGGTCGCAGGCCATCGCGGAGAATTTGCAGAAGGCGTTCGGGATTGCGCTGCCTATCAAATTGGCCGCCATCGCGCTGGTGTTCCTGGTCGGCTGTGTGATCTACCGCGGCATTCGCGAGAGCATGTGGGCGAACATTGTCTGCACGGCGGTGGAGGCCTCTGGGCTGATTTTCATCATCGCTGTCGGCGCGCGCTACTGGGGCAGTGTGAACTACTTTGAGAGCGCAGGGGACACCCTCGCGGGTGGTCCCGGATCAGGCATCACGCTGGCGCTGGTGATGCAGGGAGCGGTACTGACATTTTACTCCTTCATCGGCTTTGAGGACATCCTGAATGTGAGCGAGGAGGTGAAGAACCCCAAACGCGACGTGCCCTTCGGCCTCATCGGCGCGATGATCCTGGCGACGCTCATTTACATGGCCGTGGCGATCACCGCCGTGTCCGTGGTGCCCTGGCGCGAGCTGGCCGCCAGCAAGACACCTTTGATGGAAGTGGCCCACCGCGCCGCCCCGTGGTTCAAGGGAGTGGACGGCGTGTACATCGGCATCACCATCTTCGCCATCGGCAACACCGCCCTGCTGAACTACATCATGGGATCGCGCCTGCTCTATGGCATGAGCAGGCAGGGTCTGTTGCCCAGGGTGCTGGGCACGGTGCATCCCGTGCGCCGCACACCGCATGTGGCCATCATGGTGCTGTTTGTCATCGTCACCGCACTCATTCTCAACGGGAACGTAAAGCAGCTCGCGGAAGCCACCGTGCTGCTGCTGCTGACCGTCTTCACGGTAGTCAATGTCTCCCTCGTTGTCCTGAAGCTGCGCAAAAGCGAGGCTGTGGGTGGCTTTGAGGTGCCCCTAATCGTGCCCGCGCTCGGCGCGTTGGTGTGCGGATCGCTGATCGTGACGCGCCTGCAAACGGCCCTGACCAGCAGCAACCCCGCCGAACGCCCTGCCCCGCTGATCGCCATCGCCATCATCCTTGTCGGCCTGGCGCTCTACAAGCTGCTGAAGCCGAAGGATGTGGTGGCCAAGGTGGCGGAGTGACCCGCCAGTTTCAGGGACTACAAAACGCCCCGCCGCACCAGAGATTCCTCCATCGCGCGCTCGACAAGGCGGACGGCGAGTTCCTGGGTGGAGTCGTCGAGGGCTTGGTTGGCGGCTTTCAGCGCAAGGGCGTCGTGGGTTTCGGCGTTCAGGGCTTCGCGCACCTTGGCTTCCGTGTGGCGGATGGCGTTGAGTTCGTCGGCGCTGACGGCATCGCCAAACTGCGTCAAGGCGGTCTCCACGGCGGTGAGCAGCTCCTCGGCCTTCAACTTTGCCTCCGTCCACACGCGTTCGTTCATGTCCTCAAAGGCGTGCTCCACACTCTCGGCGATCATTTGCTCCACACTCTCGTCGTCCACATTGACGGCGGTGTTTTGAATCTCCAAAACGGTGTCGGTGTTCGTGGCGGTGTCGCGTGCCAGGACTTGCAGGATGCCATTGGCATCAATGGCGAACTGGACGCCGACACGCGCGCTGCCCTTGGGGCCGGGCGGGAAGGGAATCTCGATGCGGCCCAGCTCCCAGTTGTCCGCAGCCAGCTCGCGCTCGCCCTGCAGGACGCGGATGAGCATGTCCTTTTGGCTGGCGACCGCGTTGGTAAACATCTCGCCAGCCTTGCAGGGAATGGTCGTGTTCCGGGGGATGATGATGTTCATCAGTCCGCCAAAAGTCTCGATGCCGAGAGACAGCGGTGTCACGTCGAGCAGCAGCACGTTCTTCAGCGAGCCGCTGAGGATGCCCGCCTGGATGACCGCGCCGAGGGCCACGGCTTCATCAGGATTCTGCGAGGTGTTCGGCTCGCGCCCAAAGATTTCCGCGACGTAACGGCGCACCAGAGGCATGCGCGTGCTACCGCCGACGAGGATGACCTCGTCGAGTTCCTCCGGCCTGACCCCGGCATCGCTGAGCGCACGCAGGCAGTGGGCACGGGTGCGCTCGATCCAGGGACGCGCGATTTTTTCCAGCTCCGCACGGGTCATCTCGACGCTGAGGCTGTTCACGCCATCGAAGAAGGGCAGCTCGATGCGGGTGCAGTCTTCGGTGGAAAGGCGTTTCTTCGCGGCTTCAGCAGCCACAAGGAGTGAGGCCATCCTGGTCTCAACTTGATGGCTGGAAGCCATCACTCCTTGAAGTGCCCGGTCAATGTCATCGCCGCCAAGCTGCGTGTCCCCCGCCGTGCTGAGCACCTGGAAAACGCCGTCCCGCATCTCCAGCACGCTGATGTCAAAGGTGCCGCCGCCGAGGTCATAGACGGCGATCTTTTGGCGCTCGTCCAGTTTGTCGAGGCCATAGGCAAGGGCGGCAGCGGTCGGTTCGCTGACTATGCGCTCGACGGTGAGTCCGGCAAGCTCGCCTGCCTGCTTGGTGGCGTTGCGCTGGGCGTCATTGAAGTAGGCGGGCACGGTGATGACGGCGCGGGACACCGGCTGCTCCAGCGCACGTTCGGCGATGGATTTGAGGCGCTTCAAAATCTCCGCAGAGACATCCACGGGCGTGACACCGAGCGCGTACAGGTCATAGGGCGGTTGCCAGCCGCCCTCGCCAGCGCGGCGGCCGATCAGGCGCTTCACACTGGTCACGGTGCGCTGCGGCTCCAGGGCGCGTTTTCGCAAAGCCGCCGCGCCCACGGAGATGCCGCCGTCCGCCGCATAGTTCACCGCAGAGGGCGTGAGGCGCTGGCCGTCCTCATCCGCCAGCAAAATGGGAAAGCCGCTGTCCACGACGCCGACGAGGGAGTTCGTGGTGCCGAGGTCAATGCCGAGGACGGGGGAGGACATGGCGAAGCAATGCCGAAAGGGTGGCGGAAGTCGAATGGTGAAACGGGTGACGGGAACTTTGATCGAGTGTGATTGCCAAATGGCCCGGACTCTTTCACAATCCCCGTCCATGCAGACACTCCTCTCCCATCTCGCCGCTGGAAAAAGCCTGACCGATGCGCAGGTGCGCGAAGCCGCCGCCTTCCTGGTGGATGAGCACGAGTCTGCCGAGACGAAGGCGGCCTTGCTGCGCGCGCTAGCCCGGAAAGGCGAGACGCCGGCGGAGATCGCGTGCTTTGTGCAGGAGTTTCTGAAGCTGGCCGTGGACCCCGGTCTGGACCACGCGAAGCTGCCTGGACCGATGCTGGACGTGGTGGGCACGGGCGGGGACAAGCTGCATCTCTTTAATGTCAGCACGACGGCCATGTTCATCCTAGCTGCAGGCGGCGTGTGCGTGACGAAGCACGGCAACCGTGGTGTCACCAGCAAGGCGGGCGGTGCGGATGTGCTGGAGGCGCTGGGCATCCGCATTGACCTGCCGGTGGAGCGGGTGGCGCGCGGCATCGAGACGCTCGGCATCGGCTTCTTCTTTGCACCGCTGTACCATCCAGCCTTCAAGGCCGTGGCAGAAGCGCGGAAGATGCTGGCCGCCGAGGGCCAGCGTTCCATCTTCAATCTGCTCGGCCCGCTATTAAATCCGGCGCGGCCAGACCACCAACTCATCGGGGTCTATGACGCCGCCCTCACGCGCCCATTTGCCGAAATCCTGCGCGCGCTGGGGCGCAAATCAGCCTGGGTCGTGCATGGCACGGCAAAGGACGGCGCGGGCATGGATGAGCTGTCCACCCTGGGCCGCAACAAAGTCTGCCAACTGGTGGGTGGAGAGATCACGGAGGAAGTGCTCGATCCCCAAAAGCTGGGCTTTGCTGCTGCGCGGCTGGAGGAACTAGCTGGCGGTGACGCTCCACACAATGCGACGATCATTGAGGGCGTCCTGGATGGCACAATCAAGGGGCCGAAGCGTGACATCGCCGTGCTGAATGCGGCGGCTGGGTTCGTCATTACGGGGCAGGCTCCCGATCTCGCGGCAGGTAAATTGCAGGCAGAGTCCCTGCTGGATCGGGGTGCCGCACATGTGAAGATGAGTGAGATGCACGACTGGTGCTAAGCCCGCTAGCCACAAATAGAACGGCTTCGCCCGGTGCGGATAAGTCCATCTGGTTCCGTGCTCTGCCCCCTGCGCCCCTGTGTGTGGGATTGTTCACCCGGCGTGCTTCGACAAGGGCGGGCGATGGATTCGGGGCGCTCGGTTTCGCTGGATGCCTTCAAGGAAAAGCATGGGCAGCTCGAAGCAGAGGAACGGTGAGTGACGCCTCACAGCAATCACCCTGGCAGGCCACCACATTACCCTCGGCATCTACACGCCCAGCGCCAGGGCGTCTAAGATTCACTTCTGACCGTGAAAGATTAGGTCCGACATGGTGCAAGATTGAGTCGGGTATAGGCAAAGATTGACTCCGACAACAGCCACTCTTGCCATGTCACTGCCAAGATTCACTCCAGACTGTGCAACATTAGGTCCGACATGTGTCAACATTAGGTCCAGCATGTGTCAACATTAGGTCCAGGAGGTGCCAACAATCACTCCGGCAGTGGCAAAGATGAGGTCCGACCACGGCAAAGGCACCCCCAGGCATGTCCACATTCGCTCCAGCGACATCCAGATTGACTCCAGGTGACGATTTTGACTCAAATCACCTCGTCCAAGTCCCTTGCGACTCATCTCAACCATCCAAACTGACACGCATAGGACCGACCACGAATACGCCATCTATCAGGCCCTCCAAAGCACCAGCGAATTCGGCAGCAAATACGCCGCCCAGTTCCCAGACACCAGCAAGGCCAAGCCCGCCTTCGCCCGCCTGCCAGCCCTCATCAAAGAAATCGGCCCCGTAACGACCAAGCCTGGAGGCACCCCCAGCCCGGCCACCGCTAAAAAGCAAAGCCAGATCGACGAGGTCCGCGCCGATCTCCTCGCCATTGCCGAAACCGCCCGCACCATCAATGACGATGAGCCCGGCTTCAGCACCTCGTTCAAAGTGGGCGATGACACCCAGCGTGCCACCATCGAGACGGCCAATGCCTTCCTCAAAGAACTCGCCAAGCCCGGCGTCGCCGCCAAATTCATCGCCTACGACCTGCCCGCCGACTTCGTCGCCGATCTCCAGGCCGACCTCGCCGCCATCGGCGTGACTGGCGAGGAGCAGATCGAGGACAAACGCGAAGATGCTGGCGATACCGAGAAAATTCGCGGCCTCATCAAGGAAGGCAACGACCTGCTCAAAATCCTGAACACCTCCGTCACCAACAAGTTCCGCGATCAGCCCGCCACCCTGGCCGAATGGCAAACAGCCTCCCACATCCGCCGCCGCCGTCGCAAAGGCGATGACAAAAAAGATGGCGGCGATCCCGCCGCACCCACACCACCCGCGAAATAGTGCCTGACGCTATCAACATCACCACACCATGAAATGCGGGCCATTACGGCCCGCATTTTTCATGGAGCATGATCCCGCCCGCATCCGCAGCTCAGTCTTGATTTGAGGCAAACCAACGCCCACTCTTCGCCGCACACCTCGCCCGATCACATCATGGACCTCCAGAGCTACCATCGCACCGTCTTCGCCTTTCACGGCTGTGATCGCCGCATTCGAGATGCCGTGCTGTTGGGCAGGCAGAAGCTCCTCGCCAGCCTCAATACCTACGACTGGCTCGGCACCGGCATTTACTTTTGGGAGCATGGTCCTGGCCGCGCACTCGAATGGGCGATTCAGCAATCGAAACGCAAAATCCCCTCGCCAAGCAACGCGCCGAACTCATCCGCCAAGGCATCCTCACCCCCGAGGGCTAGCTCCCCGTCTATCCCTTGGACCATGTGCCGCTGGGACCGAGGGAGTAAAAACCAAGAATTAGAGCCTCTTGCAAAACCCTGAATTCATCCAGATTTGCGATGGATGGTTGACATGAGAAAAGCAGCCTCATGCGCTATGTTGAAATGCGACTAACAACTCAACGATGAAACTGCTTTCTCACCTTTAC
>Ga0247837_1005163_pt1 | contig 19974 bp, 16 predicted proteins | sample LaCtaG_2_FD_187115 | JGI IMG/M metagenome (GOLD analysis project Ga0247837, IMG submission 187115) | Freshwater microbial communities from meromictic Lake La Cruz, Castile-La Mancha, Spain - LaCruzMarch2015_14.5m | ecosystem: Environmental > Aquatic > Freshwater > Lake | place: Spain: Castile-La...
TAACACCCTAACACCCTAACACCCTAACACCCTAACACCCTAACACCCTAACACCCTAACACCCTAACACCCTAACACCCTAACACCCTAGTTGCTGGATCCACCAAGTACTGTACTCAGTTAGGTATTTAATATAACGCTGCCTTATTATTCAAACTAACGAGAGCACTGCTCTCTTCTCCCTACATTACTGCGTAGTTCTGCAGCAGCCTTGGTCAGGGCCTCGTATTTGCTCGTGTATTCCTCGGGACTCTGCTTAATGCGGCAACTGGACTGATTTCGTGGATGGCGAAGGAGTACTTGGCCTGGTGGGTGGGAGAGCACTGCAGAAGAGAGTGAGTGAGCCTGTGCTTGCAGAAGTGACAAGTTTCGTTGCTTACAGTCCCCGACATATTCCCATTAAACCGCCTCGAAGCTAGCCCACAACTAAGCACAAAGGGATCTTTCTACGAGCTGCCTCCTATTCCTCCCAATAACCTGACTGTTTGGACTTGTGAGGAACAGTGAGGAATGCATGGCTCTGTAAGTGGGGAATTGCCGTATTCTCACTTTGTCGGGAAATACCCAGTTCACAAGGTCAGCTTTGATATACGCTGTAGTGGTCTTGGCTGCTACGATGATAGGATTAAGGAGGAAGTAAGCGTCATTTGCCTTCACAGGTTGAGGCAAATGCGTATGTAGTAAATGTGACCCCACTGCATAGGCACACAGCCCTACCAAACCCAGTGTGCATACGCAACTTAGGCTGAAACAGCCTAGTAAGCCTTTTCGAGATTGGGAGTGATAAGAAGAGTCAAGTATGAGGCAATTAACGGGTGGTCCACGGACTGAACTAACTTAGTCTCTAACTTCAGTCTGGATACGTTTAAGGGCCGAAACGCACCTCTTTTCTCCCTCCTGGTCCCTCTTTTTCGAATATAAGCGACGTGCTTGCTCGAGTTTTTGAAGCGCATCCTCCTTCTGACCGGCTTTCTCTGCAAGAAAGCCGAGATTATTGAGGCAGTTGGCCAACTCAAGAGACTCAGGGAAGGCGGAGTACAGAACAAGTGCTTTCGCATATTGTTCTGCCGCAGCAGCGCTGTTGCTGCAAGACTCGTAGAGAAGCCCGAGGTTATGCAGGGTGTTAGGGTAGTTGAGTGACTGCGGGAAATGCTGGGCGTAGAGTTTGCAGGCCTTGGTATAGTTTTCTTCTGCCTGCGCCTGCTGTTTCTGCAAGTAGGAGATGAAGCCCAAGTTATGCAGCGAGTCTGCGTATTCCTCAGTACGCGGGAAATGTCTCATATAGATCTTAGAGGCTTTACGCTGGAACTTCTCCGCTTTGTCCAGTTTTCGAGTAGTGCAGTAGAGGGTGCTCAGGTTGTTTAGGCAATTGGCGTAATGCAAGGTGTGGGGATAATGCTTGCGGAACACTTCACAGGCGCCCAAGTAGTGTCCTTCTGCTTGGCTTTCGTTGTGCTTCTCGTCATAAAGTAGTCCCAGTCGGAACCGAGCACAAGCAGTAAGATAGGCTTCACGCAAGCCCTGCTCCCCGAGCGCCAATGCTTTTTCATAATGCGTCTCATCCCCTTGCGCTCTCAAACGCAGCTCTTCTGCACGCAGCAATCCTGTTACATACTTGCACGCCGGCCCAGTCTCAGCGAGCATCGATGTCCAGTCCGTAGCACATGGATGTCCCAGATAGCAGTGCGAGTCCACTAAGTAATAAAGCACTTTCGCTAATGCTGAGTCCTCCTTAGTCGAACTCCACGTTTGCAGCGTCCATTCACTCATAGCCGCCGTCTCGGGCCAGCGACCTGCTTGATAGTACTGCTCAGCCAAGGCAGTGCTCAACTGGAGAGCCAATTCTTGGGGCGGGTTCAACTCCAAGCCTCTACGAAGGATGAGGTCTGCGGAACTCCATTGGGCGAAGTGAGAGTACACCAAGCCTAGCTGAAGGCACAGGGCTGAGCTTTCCAAGGTCAGCAAGTGGTGGAAAGTCTCGCAACGATGCAGTCTTTTCAGAGCTTTTTCGTAGTTTGTAGCCTGTCTTGCCTGAATCGCGGTTTGCAAAATGTTGTCAGAAAACTCTCGTACTTGATCTGGAGTTAAGACACTAGGGTAGTACATCTGCAGTCGATTCTTGGCTTTCGCTAGTTGTTGGGAGGCCTCTTCTTTGAAGTCTGGACAGTCTGCTCCCAGGCCGTGGGCATAGGCTGCTATTTCTGCTGCAACGTCTGCCTGTCCTTTGGCTGCCTGTTCCATGGCAAAGGCTCCGAGCCTCGCACCTAAATTGCTAGTCAAGCCCTCCAGTCCACTTCCTTGAATGGGCAGTAAGTGCCAGTGCGTGGCCAGAAGCTGTGCTACTTTCACAGTGCAGTCACCTAGGGCAAGGCAGAAGAGCGGGGTGTTGAGTTCAGTGTCACACAGCACTGTCTCAACAGGACTGGGTTCGTCGCTTTTCGTAGAGACCATCTGTTCCAAGCGTCTTTTCCAAGTTTCCAGCTCGCGCTTTGTTTGCTGGTATTTCTGCTCGACTCGCTCTTTCAGTTCACCAAGGCTCTGCTCCACCACAGTTCGAAGCGCCTGGCCTGTTTCTTCAATTCGCTTCAGTGCTCTTGCATGGTCTTCCTCACAGACCCTCTCCAAACTCGAAACGTTGCCAAGTCCCTGATGCATCTTGATGCGTCGTCTCTCGTAGGCAGGTCCGTCTTCAGCTGAGTCGATACAGTGGAAAGCTGCGATTCCGAGGACAGTGATCTGTTTGTCTGTCAGCACGAGGATGTGTTTCTGACACACTTTCGTTTTGGTGCCATTCGGTAAGAAGCCGAAGACATATGCGACGTCACCGCAGTCGAGCTGGTCACAAAAGAGATTCTGTCTTTCCATAGCAAAACAGTACAGCAGCCATCTAAACTAGACTGAGGGGACAAAGCATTGCTAAGTCACTGGGTAGGCAGTGCAGGTCTTCACACCGCCAGTGCCTTGTTGCCCTCTGCCAGATAGAGCAGTGGTGCGTCAGTGACTCTGTCTAAGTCACGGGTCTGGCGGAATCGATTGCATCACGAGCTCCTTCATATGACTTGCCGTTCCTGTACTGCTGCGAATCCAGCCTGAATCAACCATTCTCTGAGATTTCTTGTTCTCAAAATCCCCCTAAGAGGAAAAAAGTGGGGCATAGTTGGAAAATGGACAACGAGCGAATTATAGCGCCGATGGAAGCGATGCACAGAAAGCTGGTGCAAGAGATACGCTTAGTAGGGAGTAAGGTGGATTCGGTGGGTGCGGGTCGGTGCAGTGGAAGTGCGGCTGGGGACAATGGAGGTACGAATCGGAGCAGTAGAAAAGCGGATGGGGATTTAGATGGGTCTGCTGGAAGCGCGGGTGAAGCGGCTCGAGGAGAGCACTCCTGACTTTTCAGTTAGAGGCTCTGAAGATCCCGCCGAAGCAGCCTCTCAGAGCGCATTACTACAACTACCTGGGTGGAAAGTGCGGTTGCATGAAGGGTCACTGCTTCACTGTGCCTCTTTTAGCCGGGCTCGAAGACTTGGAGGCGTTCGGAGTCTCAGGTAGAAACTGTCTCCTTCCACAGCTTGAAGCGCCTCACCTGTTTCTTCAACTTGCTGCAGCGCTCTTTCCTGATCTTCCTCGCAGATTCTCTCCAAGCTCGAAACGTTGCCTAGTCCCTGCTGCATCTTGTTGCGCCGCCTCTCGTACACAGGTCCGTCTTCAGCTGATTTCATGAAGGGCAAAGCTGCGACTCTGAAGACAGTGATAAGTTTGTCTGTTAGCACGAGTATGTGTTGCTTTTGTCTTTGATGCCATTCAATGAAAAGCCGAAGACGTATGCGACGTCACCGCATTCGGAATGATCACACAAGAGGTTCTGTCCTTCCATAGTAAATCTGCAGACCGGCTGCTTAAGCTAGACTGAGGTGGCTGAGCAGTACTAAGTCAGTCACTTGGCTTGCAGTTTCGGGCTTCTCCGAAGGCGCAAACTGTCCTTTACGAGCGAGCAGCTTCGGCTGTGGACAGGCATCATCACCTCCTGCGACGTGACGACTGGGACAATCCTGGCAAAATGCACCTGATATCAGTTCGGGGTTGAAGTTGGGACAGTCTTCTCGATGGTAACTTCCTCCATAACTGTTTATTACTCGATAGTCCATCACACACTCCGCACAGAAGTAATGTTTGCAGAACTGACATTCCTGCCAGCCTGTGCCCTTGCCCTGCACCAGCAAACAGTGAGAACACTGCACTGCAGGTTGCTTCGCACTCTCCAACTCCTTTATTTGGCTGCGAGCGACCAAGTATTTGCACATGCCTTGTGCATGGAACTGGTCAGTGGCGGATTCGAGGCACAACACACAGAAAATATAGCCACATTGAGTACAGGTGAAGGGTTGAACTCCATCCAACTTCCTTGAAATCTGCAGAGCTTCGCTTTCTGGACCGCACCTGGGACAGTTGATTTCGTATTCCCAAGGGTTTCGCTGGAAAAACAAGGCAAGTTCAGAGGGTACTTGCTGCAATTTGCGATTGTCAAACCACTCCATGAAATTATCAGCGTAGACCTCGATTCCGCAGGGACAGACGACTCGTTGAGGGGGCTTGCTGAACAAACACTGATTAGCCCAGTCATATAGACATTGAGGATGCGTGTAGTCTCCACATTCAAGCTTCGTTCCTTCTTCAGTCAAGTATCCGCCACAAAAGATACAAGTCTGAGCAGCACTCAGACCTGCCTTGTTGTAAAGCGACTGACTGAGGGTTTGAGAGAAGGGAGTATTGCACAGCCAGCAGGAGGAGTAATTCGTGGTTTCTTTCACCTTGCTGATAGCGCATTTCTCACAAATGACACACGGACAAGGCAACTCCATCAAGCTGGAAATCGTTTTCGGCGCTCCGCATATCTGACAAGTCCCCATTGCTTTGGCTTTCATCAGTGCAATTCCGTCTGCCGCGAGTTCTGTGCAGCCCCGCACTGCACAAGCCGGTGGGCTCGGCTGAACTTTCCACACTCCGCCCTCCTGAACACACACTTGCGCCACCCTCAGATCTTGCACCTGTGCAGGTCTTCCATCCACTTGCAACTGAGCTAGGGGCACTTCCACTCTCCCACTGCCCAGATCGAGGATCACTCCTTGTGGTTCAATCTTCGAAATCGCTCCACTTTGACCCTGTGGACTCGAGGCTTGATTCCTTCCAAGCATGAACGAAGGGTCGTTTGACATTTCCGTGGCAAAAACTAAAGTCTATAAAATGGGAGTTCTGCTAATATACGCAAAACAGCTGTGGAAAGCAATGACTTAGAATAGAAAGAACTAGTAGACACAGACTTCTTGTTTGCAGTCAGAATGCTGGCTACAGCTTTGCTCGCCACTCTGGACAGTACATTTGTCCACTAAGCGAAGTGGAAGTCACTAAAACATCTACAAAAGAGAAATATGCGCACTAATTTAGTAATAGTTATCCTGTCCCGCGTTGTAGGAAGCGCCAAAGAGGTTTCTGTGCAACTTTGGAAGGAGTTATTTAGTTAGGTGCAATAGTAGTGTCGAGGCGGAAGTAGCGGATTCGTCAAGGGTTGGACTCCGCCGGCACGCGACTATCAACTCCAGCCTCCAACTTCCCTACAAATTTGTATGCCGCTCTATAGAGTAGCGAATCTCCACTAGTTCTGAGCCCTCTTTAATCTTCCCGTCCAAAGGTTTGGAGGGATCAGGATTTCAGGTAGAAACCGTCTCTCTCTCAGCTTGAAGTGCTTGGCCTGTTTCCTCAATTTGTCTCAGCGCTCTTTCGGGGTCTTCCTCATATCCTCTCTCAACACTATAAACATTGCCTATGTTGAGTCGTCACCCGTCCACAAATCCGCTTACAGATGATTGCTTGAAAGCTGCGACGCGAATACAGTTACCTGCTTGCCTGTTAGCTCGAGGATGTAGCCCTTGCATACTTTATTTTGCTGCCATTCGATGAGAAGTCGAAGACACAAGTGACATCTGCGCACGACAACTCTTCCCTCTGGCCCGATACTGTGTCTGTGAATTCAAGGAGAAACGCCGCAGTCGAGCTGGTGACAAAACATCTGGCATTCCATAGTAAAGCTGTAGAGCAGCTGTCTAAGCTAGACTGAGGTGGCAAAGCAGTGCCAAGTGGTCGCTGGGGTAGGCAGTGCAGGGCAGGCCTTGGTGTCCGATTTCTTCCTCAGTGGGCAAACTCCACACTGCCAATGTCTTCCAGCCTCTCTGCCAGATGTAGTCAATGGTGTAGCACTGCAGCTTGTCTCTGTATTTGAGGCTTGTGAACTCAGGCTCCCCAACCCGCAGAGCATCACAATACACACTCCGTAGACCCGAAGCAGACACAGCTGCATACACTTGTCCTGTGGGGATACTGTTGAAGTCTCCCACTAGCAGCATGGGAAGGGCAGCAAAGGACTGGAGACTGGTCAGCAGGTGCTGAATTTCTGCCACTCGACAGTCTTCGAAGGCAGCCTTCGCCTTAAGGTGGGTAGCTGCGAGCACGAAGGGAGTAGCTGGCAGGAGCACACACTGCAGCAGCAGAAAGAACTGTGACTGTTCTGGATAGATCACAGCCTCGCAGGTGTCCACTCTCACCTTGTCGGGGCGGTAAAATACCGCAGTGCCGTCTCTATGCCAGCCCGCCTTCCTCTGAAACCTGCCCTCGTACCCGAGACGCTGCAGACTGGGCAGGAACCAGTCTTCATAGTGGTCCACCTCTTCAAGCACCAGCAAGTCCGCCTCCGAGCTCTCCAACTCTGCTATGAGCAGTCCCTGTCTCTGTTCCCACTGCAATGCCTCCACATTCGCTCGGGGGAAGTCTGTTGCCAGTTGGTCTGCCAGAGTGTTCCACTGCAGAACTTTGAGAACCGGCTCGCCTGTCTGTACGGCAATCATATGCCGCGGGAGCAATGCCATTATGCTTATTTACAGGCTCAAAGCTCGCATTACCAGCTCAATTCTAGCCTCTGCCGGGCTCTGCATATTTAGAGGATTGATCTACTAGCAATGGTATGTAGAGCTGTGATACAGCTAGCTAGCTACAGCAGTTTGAGGGAGCCGGTGACTGGGGTGAGTTGGGAGTCGGGGGCGGGTCCGAGACAGAGTACTTGGAGGTCTGTGTTGGGACTGCGGCGGAGGAGTGTGGGCACTCCTGCTTGCTGGGCTGCTTTCTGGAAAGTCGCTAGTTCGCTTGCATCTTCACACTTCAGCACGATTTTGCGCCAACCCACACTTTCCCAGCGCTGACACACAGGAGAATTCCGCACCTGCTGGTAAAGCGCTACGCAGGCCTTGCAGCACTCTGCCGATATCGCTCCCAGAGAAGCCTTTGTCTTCGGGACCACAAACTGCATTTTGAGGTCTCCAATGCCCAAAGCAAACAAGCCTGTGATAACCTTGGGAGGCCTTCTCATCCACCACACCAACAGCAGTCCCAACACGAAGGCCGCCACTTCCACCAGCATTTCTAATGGACCGCAAGGACGTGTTTCAAAGCAGTGCTTCTCTTATCTCTATGCAAGCCCTAGGCGCAGGCAAACAGGTGCGTCCACAGATAGCGGCTGACCTGCTGAGACGGTTGGCGGATAAGACGTACGAGAGACGCTGGCTGGCAGCGAGTGAGCTGCAGCTGTGGGTGCAGGGCGTAGCAGAGACCGGGGACTGGGAAACGCTGAGGGACTGTGTTGTCTTTTTCAAGACGGACTTTCTGGAGTCTGCGACTGACCTGAACAAATTGGGGGGACTGCTGGCTTACGCTGCACTTGCTCTGGGCATGGCTGACATCGACTACTGCACTGACCTGTACGAGCAGTTGATTCCTCCAGTTATCCTTTGTTTCCAGGACCCAGCTTTCAGCTTCTACGCTGTGGAAACTATGCACAACATCACCAAGCTGAAGGCAAGTCACGCCCATGTGCTGAAGCACTTGGGCGAGCTCCTGACTCCCATGATAGGCATGTTCGCAGACGTAGACCTGCATGTGAAGCAAGCTGTGCAGCAGCTGGACCTCGCACTAAAGGCCATCGTGGTGGAAACAGAGGCAGACCCCACTAAGTTGGATCGAACTGCTCTCATGGCGCTGCTGGGGGAAAAGCTGAGGTCCGTGCGCAACCCCAATGCTCTGCCTATGCTGGTCACGTGGCTGATGGTGCTGCACTCGGTACCTGACTTCGAGCTTACTCTATACCTTGGCACTTTCTTGGACGGCCTCTTCCGCCTGCTGGCCACACAGTACCAAGAAGTACAGCAAACCGCCCTGAACGCTCTCCACGAACTTCTCTGTGACCTGAAAGCCAGCCTACGCGAGCTGCCCTTCGTCACTGCCACACTCGCACGTCTCTGCGTCGAAGGAGAGTCACTGGTCCGGCTCCAAGCTCTACGATGGCTGGACGAACTTCTGCAAGTTTCAGGCCACCGCATGTTGCCAGACTTCGCAGAAATGCTGGAGTCCGCTACAGCCTGTCTGCTCGACCCCTCTCTCGAAGTTGTAGTCACAGCAGAGCGAATGCAGCTTCACATGCGAGAGCTAGTGGAGCACTTGGACTCACACAGTGCTCACGAACTGCGAGGAGTGGTTAGTGTGGTGCTGCAGCACATCGAGTCCGCAGCCACAGAGTCCTTGCTAGGCTGGATCGACTCGCTCTATCGTCTCAGTCCGGAAACTCTGCGGCCGGAACTGGACCGCTTCCTGCAAGTGCTAATGTCTCGCCTGACTCAGTCCTCTAGCGACGGACTGGAACTCACTCTCAGTGCGGTCTGTCTGCTCAGCAACTACGAAGGCTACTTCGCTCGAGTGCTGGACTTGCTCTTGGAAATGTTTGAAGCACATGAAGACGTGTTGGAGAACGTGGGATATGTGATTGTGCTGTTCTTGTGCACGAAACTGGGAGCTGAGAGAGTGTTCTGCACACTGGCAGATTTGCTGTCGAGGATGCCAAATGAAGAGTTGAGCCGGAAAGTGGTGGAACTGCTGGACTTGCTGCTTCTGACAGAGGACGGACTGGAGGAGCTGCGGACAGTGCTGAGACAGTGCTTCAGTGACACAAAGGCCTACAGTCTGTTTGAACAGCTGTTCAGAACTTGGTGTCTGAACCCTGTGTCCTGCCTAGGTCTGTGTCTGCTGGCGGAAGCTTACGAGCTAGCCTACGACATGCTGCTGATCCTCTCCAAGACCAAAATGACAGTGGAAGTGCTCACACAGCTCGCAAGACTGGTGCAAGTGCTGGAAACCCCAGTGTTTGCGCTGCTGCGCGTTCAAATGCTAGACCCTCCGCAGCACCCGTTCCTCCTACGAGCTCTCTACGGACTGCTGATGCTGTTGCCGCAGTCCAAAGCCTTTGCCACGCTGGAGTGCAGACTGAGTGCTGCAGTCATCCTGAGACCGGTCTTCGTTGATAGTTCTAATGAACCGTAAAATTGCCACAGGCCGCAGCTTCTCCTCTGTGCGTTGCAAGCGCCTGAGCGAAACTCTGTGGCGCAGCACCTCGCTGAACAGGTCTATACATGAGGTAGTCCGCAAACAGACTCGCCAGCGCATCCACCGTCTGATGGACACTCACATCTATCGCACCTCTGCCAACCTCACTTCCATCATCCACTCTCGACTGGTGGACTGGCAGCTGCGCGCACAGACTTTCCACAGGCCTGCGCTGCGACTGAGGACTACTTAGAATAGCTTATGCACATGCTGGTGTGGCTGCTGTTCGAGACAGTGTGGGCTTGCACTTTGAGCGTGTCAACACCTGGGGAGTGCAGAGCCGCTTCAGAACTGACAGCGCTGGATTTCTGTTTGCCTTACTTCACAGGCGAGATTTGTATTCCTGTGGGTTCGGAGGCAGATTTGGCAGTTCAGCGGGATGTGGAGCTACAAGGCTTATATGGCACGCAGTTGGGAGTGCGCCTACAAGGGGAACTGAACGGCGTCCTGCCTCAAAGCTTCTCACGCATCTCAGACTGCAAATCCCAGTACCATCAGCTGCTGTGTCTGGTCAACTTCCCTCGCTGTCAAAACAACTCCACTGCGCCGGTGTGTCGTTCCTTCTGCGAAGGACTGATTTCGACCTGCGGCCTTCCCGAGATTTTGTGTCACGGAATGTCGCAGGACTCAGAGGTGTGCGCGGACGCTGCGGCTCTAGCGCTGGCGCTGTGGGTTCTTAACTGTTAGTAAGTAATGAAGTCAAGAAGAGGCAGGGCGCACCTCACAGGTGTGTCCAACCTGGACTCGCTGGAAGTTAAGGACTCGTACAAGGCGCGGGCGCCCTTTTCAGCTGTGCTTGAGCCCCGGGTGCCATCAAACGACCTGAGTCGCGTGGATAAGCGCAAGGCAATTCAGTCCTTCTCCCCTCCCCCCAAGTCCTCGCGCCGCCTTGCTCTGCGGGAACCCACCCCGCTGCCTGAACTGCCTCGCAGCAAGTCAACTGTCAGAGACAAGCCCAAAGCCTCCCTCTCCACTATCTCAGAAGCGAGGAAGGCCTTGCGGCAACGATATGTCAACCGAAGCAACTTCCGCAAGATCTTCAACCTGTGGGACAGAGGCAATTTAGGCTGCGTCAGACCAGAAGACGTGCACTACATGACGAACAAACTGGGAATTCCTGTTTCAAAAGAGGAAGCCTCACTGCTGGTCGCCACAGCCAACCGTAGCAAAACAGGCCGTCTCAGTCTGGACGAGTTCCTCGACCTCTTATTCGGTGAAGAGCCTCAGCTAGAAGACCGCCTTGTAGAAGCCACAGACTTACCCACAGTCCGCGCTGAGTTGGAAGCGCAGGCCATGCAGCACCATGCCAAGGCTCAAGACGACATCCTCAAGACCAAAATAAAGTCCAGACTGCATGAACTAACTCAAGACATGATTAAAAAGGACTTAGAGGGAAAAGGCAAAATTCCCTTTGCGGATTTCTGCGTGGTGTTGGACAGTCTCAAGCTACCGGCAGACATCAGCAACTTGTCGCAGTGGGAGAAGGTGTATGCGCAAATGGGAGGCGACCAGGAGGGACTGGACTACCGAGTCTTTGCTGAGAAGTTCAAGGGGCTGGACAGGAAAGAGAGACCGAGGAATCCCATCGTGGACGAGTACTCGCAGAAGGTGAAGCCAGCCACTGGGAAAGTGCCGGTGAGTTCGCATGCCTTCTCAGTGGGGAACTACACGGTGCTGGATGGACAGAAGGTGCCTGTGAACACTCTGGAAGGCATCCAGGTGAAGGCTCGCAAGTTGAAGAGACTGCTGCGCTCCCGCTTCCAGAACGAAGCAGCCCTGAAGGAAGAACTGGCGCGCATAGGTGAAGGCCAGGGCATTCCTTTGGCTCGTCTGAAGAACTTTATGAACTACGAAGCCACGAAGGAAGCCACAACCGAAACTGTCACGAAGAGGGATATTGAAGGCTTCTTGTCTGCCTTCCAATACAACACTGATGGCAACGCAGATGTCCAAGCTGTCGCTAAGTCCATCTTCTCCGAGGAGTACAGCGATGACACTCTCACACGCAAAACCAGAGCCATGCCCCCTGCCAAGCCTCGGATGGGAGAAGCAGACCCGGCCTCCAAGGAGAAGCTGAGAAGCATGCTGACCGAGCTGGAGAACAAGTTGTTTGTGCAGAGGAACGAACAGGCCTTTTCAGCCTTCAAAATGTTCGATGCAGATGGAGACGGGTACGTGTCACATGAAGACTTCGAGAGGGGATTGCAGAGTCTGGGTGTACCGCATGAAGCCCAGGACGCTCGCCAGTTGATGGACTTCCTAGACGAGAACAAAAACGGCTTTCTCTCCTTCCCAGAGTTCGCCAAGGGAGTGCGGCCCGACATCCTCAACTCCCATGCGAAGCGACTACTCGGGAAAGCTGTGGCTCCTGCACTGCAGCCCTCCAAGGAGTTCTATCAGCGGCACTTGGAAGTGTCGGGGAAGGCGAGTGAAGATTTGGAGAGAGCCAGACAAGCCTATCTGCCTGATGGGAAAACTCCGTCTGTGCCTGCCACTCGGTATGGTTTGCGGCCCAGTGGCGCCAACACTAGAGACGTGGTCCAGCCCTCGCCTTTGCTGGACGTCAGTTCCAGTCTCAAGCCCAAGAACCTGGAGCCGATCTCCCTCACTCAAGAGGACAAGGAACGCAAAAGCCGCCTAGTGGAGGCGAAACTGGCGGCCATCAAGGAGTACCGAGGAAAGGAAGCAGACAGCATTGCTCACCTCGAGGAAGCCTTGGCTGAGCACCGCAACCGCAAGCTCTGGCAGAAGGCGCAGGTCAAGGAGGACTATGAGAAGGTAAGTGCTATGCAGAGATGCAAGGTTCTGCCCGCCTAGACTAGTCCTCGCTATATTGTCTGTATGAGTATGTCTCCGAAATTTCTCAATGGCGTGCGACAAGGCAGTTGAAGTCTGCATTAATAGAGCCAAGTCGAGCCGTGTTAGAGAAACTGGGTTTGGCTTTGATAATTGACTGGGAGTCCTCAGATGAATCATTGGCTTTTCAGATCGGACATTCACAGCACGAAGTTGTTCTTCTAACAGGACACTGAGTCGTAGCAGCGAGGCTTCTAAGGCTTAGGTCCACTGACTTCCTCACATATATGCTTCAGGACATGGATTCGAGCCTTGTCCTCAGGACTCAGTGGAGACAGAGGAGCACACAGACGCTTGGACTGCATTCGCTTGTTTCAGTTGAAGGCGAAGCTTCGCAGGGGTCGGAATTCCTCTCGCTTTCAACTGGTTTAGGTAATTTTGATGCCTCAGTCACAGCCCTGCCATTATAGGAAGGCCGTTTCTGAAAAACTACAGAAGCGTCTACGTAGTTGGGGAATGCAAGCATGAACGCAACTAAGCGGAAAGGCCTACGAACTGTCATTGCCTAGGTCTAGGACTGAAATGACTGGAAGTGAAAGTGGAATCACTTCGCTTTTGCAGCTGTGAGTGCAGGGAAGGCTGCAGTGAGAAGCTGCTTTCACCGGGAACAAGGAAACACAGGCCGCAGCCGCCATAGCTATGGTCCGTGAGATAACCCTGCATATTGACAGGTTTTTTCCAGAACAATTTTTTATATAGCAAGCAATTATGCAATTTTGCTAAGTGCAGCGGGAACTGCGGTGATGATGTTGCCTTTCCCTCGTCGTTGCAGCCATTTCGAGCGACTGGGGTCTCCCAGATTCACAACTTTCAGTCTTTTCATATGATCTCGCAGACAGAAGGCTTCCATCTCTTCTTCCAGCTTGTCCCTCACTTCTTCCAGAGCGGCAACGAGGACATGGGCGTGGGTTTCTTCTTCAGATGATAAGTCGATGTACACAGCCAGTGAGACTGGAGTACTGCTTCGCTGCACAGGAGATAGACACAGGTCGGGGCCGAGAGGCGAGAAACAGACCTTGAGGCCGAGGGCGGGCAGGGAGCACAAAGAGGCGATCATGATTTCAGTCATATTATTTTACAGTCCGTAGGTACGGAGTTGACTGGTTTGACTGAGGAAAGGGATTCGGAGGAAATCTTAGCGAAGAGGATGTGGAGGACTACAAAATCTGCCAGACGAGTCCTAGTCCTATGCTTCGTCTTTAGTCCAATTCCCTTCAAAAATAGGGACTTGAACTAGTCGAGATATATCACAAGTTCCACTTTCAATCTAAAACTCTGAAACAACGAATACCACGTATCAGGTAGATTCGCTCTCCAGCCGCTCTTTTCCCAGTCCCATAACATCTTTCCGCGAGGAGTTGAGCTGCTGAGTCACAATCTTTCAGCGGAGTTGACGGAGAACGGTGCTCAACCTTGTAAGCTAGCTTACTTATGACGAAAGAGAGATCACTCGTCAAAGGGGGTCAGCGCTCCATACATCGTTTTCCACTCTACACGCGCCCATTTGGATCAGGCCTGTACCGCTGTCGCCCCAGTTCTCTAGCCAGGGCACATATGCCAACCAGGCATTTCCCTGCCAGCCATAGAGCAAAATGCAGGCATAGCGGTCATACCCGCCCCAACTGTGGGTGTACACTTTGTCGTCATAGTTGTAGAAGTCCTTGTAGATGTCCAAACAAGCTTGCACGGGGCCCGCTTGCAGGATCGCCATCTGAATTGCAGGCACTCCACGTACGTGTCTGAACTCATGCGGGTGCTGCAAAGCCATAGGGCCTCCGTCCAGACAAGTGGAGTTGCAGACATGTTGATACCCTTCATAGGGCACACAGGTCGCTGTGGGGACTCCTCGAGCTTGTAACCACTTCCAGGCTTGCTTAGCCGAGCCGCCTCTGCAGGCGTCTGTTTCCATGCAGTTGAGAGCGTACCGCACAGAGAGAGGACTGTTCGTGCCCAGTTGGTAACAGAGGCGTGAAGAGAAGGCAGCTACTGCAGCAGTCGCCCACGAGGCCATGCACGAGGCAGGCAACCGTGCAGGGGCAAAGCCACAGTCATGTCTCAGGTGAGTTGTATTGAAGGAGGCAGGAAAGCTGTGGACCACTTGAAAGAACAGCAGCGCAAACATGTAATGCCATTCCCGGCACCAAGGCCTGCGAAGACTACGGAGGGAGTTCCTGCCAGATCCATGGAAGCTAATGCTTTTCAATAACCACGTCGTCTGCCATATCTGAAAAGCTGCGCAGAATTCTCTTGAGGAAGCAGGGAGACTGACTTGGGGTGCCCAGCTTTATCACTCGCTTGACATCTCTTTCCTCACGCACAAGCACGGGGCGCAGCTCTGCTTCTAGTCGATAGCTCACTTCTCGTAGGGACTCTGTCAAGTGAAGACATCGCAGTTCCTCCTCTGCAGTTAAGGAGACATACAGAAGTGTAGGAGAGGCATCACTGGAATCAGTAGATGTGGAGTGTTTGTGCTGCTGGGAAATAACGACTCGTGGCAGTTTGTCTAGAGGGTGGGGGCGACTTTGAACCCCTCGAAAAGAACTGGAAACAGATGGCTTTTCCTCCATTAATTTAGAACTGAACTTTGAGGGGCATGAGAGAGTCACGCAGAGACTTAATTAAACCATTCACTTATACATCTCTAGCAGCGTACTAAGCAGTAATCACTGCGGAGAGAGGGACATGCAGCCTTGCCAATCTGTCGTACTTTAGCAGAGTGCGTAGGAGCGAAGGGAGTATTTCCACAGAATCCACTTGTCCATTCTAGAAAATAATGACCAGCTCTATCAAGGACCGGAAAGGCGTGGTGGTGGGCGCCAGGTACAGCAAGGAAGAGGTGCGCAGGCCTATCTACACACATGTAGTGGTGGAGAAGGTGGAGAATGTGCCTGGGTCTACAGCGGGAGCGGGGTCAGGCGACTTCCACCAGTACAGGTCTGTGCGGAGGGCGGAGCAGGGCAGACTGGAGCTGATGGACAAGGAGTACTCGGAGAGGAAGACGAAGGAGGACTTCGAGCAGATGCGCACTTTCCACCTGCAGCAGGCTCAAGCCAGCACGGAGAGGAAAGCTATGAAGCGGCAAAGGAAGAGGAGGAACAGACAGGAATTGCGCAAAGTGCCCAAGACTGAACAGACTAGCTCGGATCTTGAAGTTGCTAGTGAAGGCAGACCACCCTAGCTGTTCTGCATAATTGTCCTCGACACTACGAAAGTCCCTAAGTTGAACTTAGCTACTTACCTGGGATTACTTCGCCTGCAGTTTTGGGCTTCTCCCAAGGCGCGAACTGTCCTTTACGAGCGAGCGGCTTCGGCTGTGGACAGGCATCATCACCTCCTGCGACGTGACAACTGGGACAATCCTGGCAAAATGCACCTGATTTCAAGTCGTTGGGATTGAAGTAGGGACAGTCTTCTCGATGGTAACTTCCTCCGTGACTGTTTATTACTAGACCGTCCATCACACACTCCGCACAGAAGCAATGTTTGCAGAACTGACATTCCTGCCCGCCTGTGCCCTTGCCCTGAACCAGCAAACAGTGAGGACACTGCACTGCAGGTTGCTTCGCACTCTCCCACTCCTTTATTTGGCTGCGAGCGACCAAGTATTTGCACGTGCCTTGTGCATGGAACTGGTCAGTGGCGGACTCGAGGCACAACACACAGAAAATATAGCCACATTGAGAACAGGTGAAGGGTTGAACTCCATCCAACTTCCTTGAAATCTGCAGAGCTTCGCTTTCTGGACCGCACCTGGGACAGTTGATTTCGTATTCCCAAGGGTTTTGCTGGAAAAACAAGGCAAGTTCAGAGGGTACTTGCTGCAATTTGCGATTGTCAAACCACTCCATGAAATTATCAGCGTAGACCTCGATTCCGCAGGGACAGACGACTCGTTGAGGGGGCTTGCTGAACAAACACTGATTAGCCCAGTCATATAGACATTGAGGATGCGTGTAGTCTCCACATTCAAGCTTCATTCCTCCTTCAGCCAAGTATCCGCCACAAAAGATACAAGGCTGAGCAGCACTCAGACCTGCCTTGTTGTAAAGCGACTCACTGAGGGTTTGAGAGAAGGGAGTATTGCACAGCCAGCAGAAGGAGTAATTCGTGGTTTCTTTCACCTTGCTGATAGCGCATTTCTCACAAATGACACACGGACAAGGCAACTCCATCAAGCTGGAAATCATTTTCGGCACTCCGCATATCTGACAAGTCCCCATTGCTTTGGCTTTCATCAGTGCAATTCCGTCTGCCGCGAGTTCTGTGCAGCCCCGCACTGCACACGTCTGACTTCTGACAGCTGTAAAGCAGCAGGCTGGACACAACACATGTTCCCTCCCACAACTCCCAGGATTCAGCATCTTCCACTCAAACCCATTCCCACAAGCATCACACTGAATCACCCAGTTGTTGAGAGCCGCTAACATGTTATCCTGTCGCATATTGCAAGCCTTGCATACTGGGATAGGGCTGTTCAGACAGAAGCCACACATTGAATGCCCGCAGAGAGAGGTGGCGAGTATCTTGGCGGAGCAGGCCTTTTGGCAGGTGCCGCACTTGACCAAGCCTGACAGGTCATCGTCTTGCTTCATCAGTTCCTGAACCAAACTTTCACTGAACGTCTTTAGGGTCGCCAAAGTAACTGGGCGGCTGTCAATAGGACAGGCAATCTTGGTAGTTCCGTCCGCCTTGCTAACTAGTCTTCCCCCCATTTGTCTGAGCTGCATAATTTGCTTGTTCAGTTCTTGCTTGCACAGTCCATGTCCACACTCCAGCGCTATGTCCATGAAGCCCTTTCCACAAACACAGGGCTTTGTGAACAAGTCCCACACTTGGCCTTCTATGTTCTGCGCCAGTCCCGCGACCTCTTGATTTAGCTGCCCGTCCTGATAGGTCTCGCTGAGATCCTTTGCGTGCTGGTAGAGGCTTCGCAGAGTCTCGCCCACCTTCGAACTGCGATAGCTGCTTAGACTGTCCTTAGCAAGTTCATTAAAGCGACCCAGCATACCGGATGAGAAGCGCAGCAAAGAGAAAGCCATAGGCTTCAATTCCCCGTCTGTCGCTGTCACCTGTTTCAGTTGCTGCACGAGAGCAGGGTCGATTTTCGGCGGCGTTGTTTTTAGGCCTTTGTAAATGTAGTGCTTGAAGTTGATACTACTGGTTGCGTCCTTAGCTAGCAGCGGCATCAGTTTCTTCTGCAGTAGCACTGGGTAGGGTGGCTGCCCGACTAGCACTAGGTGTTGCCATTTTGACTCGACGGTCGAGGAAGGAGGGAAAAAGGTGAATTGATCAAACTTTTGGGTGTTATTGGGCCTCAACACAGTTAGACAGATTTGAAGTTGCTCTGCGACTTGATAGAAATCAAGATCGTGTTGGCCAGTCAGCACATTCTGTATCCGCGCCTCCACCATCTGTATCGGCCCTGCCAACACCTCCTCAAACGCAGGGTTTTTCAGTGATATGTCTCCATTGAGACCTTGCAAACCAAAAGCTCCAATGATTGGCGTTGCAACTTGTCCTCCTTGCTGTTGATAACAAATATGCTCGAATAAGGCACACTGCACTAGGTAGCAGGCCACTGACCGGACATGCGAGCCGTTCCGATTGAAGTACAGCTCCGCATACTTGTTGGCAGCGTAGTCCTTTAGCGCTTGGAAACTCGGGGTTTCCTGGCCGGAAAAGATGACATCCAGGGCTGAAATTGGTAGACAGAAAGAGACCACTGGAGAGGTGGCGACCTGCTGGATTGTTTGCTGGTCAGGCTGGACTGCAGTGAGAAGGACAAAGGTACCGTTGGTAGTAAACTGCATACTGTAATTCACTTTGAGTTGGCGGGCAGTCACACTTTGTCCATCAGAAGTGAAGATCGAAGTCACAGGTACGTCCACAGCAGCGAAGCGGTCTTCCTGCGCAGCCACAACCGTAGGCTGCACTTTAGTGATTTTGAAGATGCCGCTGCCCTGCTGTCTCGGACCGGAGGGTTGGACAGGTGCAGGCTGGAATGCGGGACTGGGGGCGGTTACTGGCTGTACCACTGCCCACCGTACCACTGCCCACCACGTGCCGTCGTCTGTCTGCACTGAACACCCCGAGTGGAGTTGATCGGGGTTGCTGAAGCAGTTCCGAGAGAGATAGGAAACGCTGCTTTGGAGCTTGATTTGCACATTTTCGCCATCTATCTTCATTACCGTGTAAGCAACGCCAATGCCGGGCTTCTGAGCTGCAGAATTCATGCCCGTCTTTCCGAACCCGCCAGGACCTTGCTTCATTCCGGTTTTGGACGGGGGTGATTGAAAAGGCGCATGTGGTGCTGAGTTGGAGGGAAATCCTGACTTAGGCTGCCCTAAGTTGGGTGAGCTAGGTGAAAAGCCTTGATTAGGAGGCGCAATTGGTGGGTTCATCCTGCCTGGTGGGACCATGCCCATTCCTTGTTTCTGAGAAAGTCCGGGCTTGGTCATATTTGGCCCAGGAGTTAAGCCTGGTCCTGCTTTGGGCACGGACTGTGGGGCAAAGGCAGGCTTCATTGGAGGCGCTGGACTCGGCTGAACTTTCCACACTCCGCCCTCCTGAACACACACTTGCGACACCCTCAGATCTTGCACCTGTGCAGGTCTTCCATCCACTTGCAACTGAGCTAGGGGCACTTCCACTCTCCCACTGCCCAGATTGAGGATCACTCCTTGTGGTTCAATCTTCGAAATCGTCCCACTTTGGCCCTGTGGACTCGAGGCTTGAGCCTTGCTGAGCAAGAACGAAGGGGCGTTTGACATTTTCAATGGTCCGAGACAAGGACTAAAGTCTATAAAATTGGGACTGTCTGCACTGCTCTAATATACGCCGAAACAGCTGTGGGAAGCAAAGAATTAGAGCAGAAAGGACTAGTAGACACACAATTCTTGTCTGCAGCCGGAATGCTGGTTCTCCACTGTGGACAGTGCATTTGTCCACTAAGCGAAGTGGAAGTCACTGAAACATCTACAAGAGAAATACTCGCACTAGCTCGGAAGTAGCTATCCTCGGTGTAGGAAGCGCCAAAGCTGGGTTTTTGAGGACTTCTGACGGAGTTATTTAATTAGGTGGTTTTGCACCACCTGATAGAAACATGCGCCTTCCTGGACTGTGAGGATTGCTAGTTCAGTCGGCTTGGTCCTTGATGTTTGGCATATGCTAAATGGTCTGAGAATAGGGTCTGTCTGTTCTGATAGACGCAGAAACAGCGAAGCAATAAAGTGGACTATTAGGAAAGCTTTGGTCCTTAGCGCTGTTTGAAGGGTAGCTGCGGGACGGGCAGTGGAGCAGCAGAGCGCGGGGCATCGAGTAAGATATAGCTGCCAGTTGACAGCTGTTGAAGGCGGAGATATGCGTCCAGCTGCTCTGCAGCCACAGGCTTCTTGTCTGGAGTCAGAATGCGGGATACAGGCACCTCAATTGTAGGTCCGACTTCGATAGCAAACACTGTTTCTCCCTTAATTGCCTGAATCAAGTATATGTTAGGGGCCACTACCTTGGATATACTTGTAGGTAAAAACATTTCAGTGACAGTCCACCTCTTTCCGTCATTTGTACTCACAGAACAGCCCACTCGCAAGTTGCTTTGGTCAGTGAAACTGCTGCGAGGCAGACTGCATAAGCAGGGTCCTG